>VAOW01042960.1_pt1 | contig 98342 bp, 95 predicted proteins | sample 3393921 | NCBI WGS metagenome assembly VAOW01 (sample SAMN08290428, study PRJNA428436) | hydrothermal vent metagenome | isolation source: Deep-sea hydrothermal vent chimney | place: Indian Ocean: Southwest Indian Ridge | depth 2742 m m | reverse complement strand
TTGGTTGAAACATACACCGCCTGGTAATAATGCCGAACGGGATATCCACCGCCAGTGGAACGAACTGCTTGAGCGTATCCGTGCATCCGATCCGCAGGCACTGGCACAGGTGTTGCTTCCCCCCGAGCAAGACACCTACCATCCACTGGTACGTTCCTGCGCAACCCTGGCGCGCCACACCGTGTTACTGACGGTGAAACGGCTAATTGCCAATGGGCAGGACGAAGGCGTGGTACGGGACAAACTGCCCGAACCGCTTCTGGGGGCCACGGAAGTCTGGATGAAAGAATTCGCCCATGCTGGCCTGGGGGGGCTGTTTTTGTGTGCGCCGCTCGCGATGCGTTACATTATGCGACACCACGAGACCGTACCACCGGATATCCCTGCTGAACTCGATGCCGCGGGTCTACTTCAACGGCACAACGGCAAACGCTACCGGATCCATTACAGTCACAAGGGTACAACGCCCTACGGCCCTGCATTCTTCGTCTAGACATCATGTCCTTTCTAAGTTGGTTAACAGACAGGCTCATTCTTCAATCCACCCGACATGATATTCATGCTTCGCAAAGAAGACCTTCGCGGTTCTTATATGGAGAGGGTGAACTGGAAGTGTGGGTGCACCGCATCGGGCGGGGCAAACAGGGAGTACCAGGGCTGTACCTGCTGGAGTTTCCTGGAACGGCCAGTCGTGCAGAGCACAGAACCGATTTTGTTGAGGACTGTTGGTCGCAACGGTGTGTTGAAATCTGGGCGGTTAACCCTCCTGGCTACGGTAATAGCAGCGGCACGGCCAGTCTGAAAAAACTACCGGCAATGGCCGAGTGCGCACTGCATGAGATACGAAAAATTGCCGGAGAAATCCCCGTGATCGTTGCTGGCGGCAGTCTCGGCAGTGTTAGCGCGCTTTACCTCGCAGCGCGTCACCGGGTTGATGGCTTGCTGGTACAAAATCCGCCGGCCCTGTGTGAGGTGATTCTGGCACAATCCGGCTGGTGGCACTTCAAATGGTTGACCCGCGTGTTCGCCAGACAGATACCGCGTGAACTGGACAGCCTCGCAAACGCCCGGGAGGCAACCGTTCCCGCCATCTTTATCACTGCGCAGCAGGACAAAACCGTACTGCCCCACATCCAGCGTCAGATCATTAAGGCGTACAATGGACCGTTAAAGATCCTCTCCATGCCGAATGCTGGTCATGCTACCCCCCTAATGGAAAATGACCTCGAACAACTGCGCCTCCTAGCAAGCTGGCTGTATGATGTTGTTACTCACTGAACAACAAGGTCCTTAAAATCTGAGTTATCCCCACGAATTTTTCTGGTAACCAAATGAAATTAAAGAAATAGATAGACTTTCATGGCGAGGTTTGATCAAATTGGTTCACGACCATCGCCGGTGGCAGAAATATAGGTCTGGAATTTCACTGTGACTGAAGATGGCACGAGTAGCGCGTAGGAAAATGTGAGTCCCGTCAGGGATCGTGAACCGGTCATGGCGACGATACAACCTCAGAATCAGCTCCCGGTCATCCGTCGCACCAGCATGTTGCGAAAGGCCGCGAATAGTTTTTGCATCTGCGGTTGTTTGTACGCATAGGTCTCGACCGAATCCATGGCGTGGACCACCAGGGCGCTATCGATCTCGAATACCAACAATTCGCCCTCCTGGGTCTGCGCACAATCTATACCGAAGTAGTCCAGACCCATTCGTTCGACAATAGCCTCCATGGCGGGTGCGTGGTGGCGGGCGAAGTCCTCATTAAACACGGCCATGACACTGGCCTCCTCCGCCCGTTTCGCCTCACTCTCGCCCATTCCTGCGTTTAGGTAGTGGATCATCCAGTGCTCGGAGATGGCCATATGCGCAATGAAGGGACGGCCGTCGATGAATATGATCCGGAACTTCCGGAACAAACCATCTTGTCCGCGATAATCGACAAAGCGGGCGAGATAAAATTCGCGCTCGGTTTCCCCTTCCAGGTAGGCGGTGATGTCTTGTGCTCCGTCGAGCTTGGCCAGGCCGCGTCCCGCCTGGGAATCGACCGGACGTATGATGACAGGGAAATCACCGTCTTCGATGAGATGGCGAATGGTTTTCTTGCCGTGAGCGACGGCCTCCAGATCATGGCGGGTGATACGCGCGGAGAGGGGCATGTCTACCCCCGCAATACCGGTCAGCAGATTGCTGGCGTCTGCGCGTGAGAGCAGGGCGAGCCGACTTGGCTGATTGAGCACCGGGCAAGGCCAGGAGGCCACGATGTGTTCGAGTTCGTGCAATAGCGGGCGCGTGCGGTCTGAGTCGGCCACGGCGATGAACAGCAGATCGTGCGCCGGCAATGACGCGGGCAGGCGCGCGCCCTCGCCGACATAGAGCATATCCAGTGCTATGTCGGACCCCTGCAGCAGGAATTCCAGCGGTGTGTTTGCCATCAGTTCTCCCGGCACCATAATGGCAAGTACGCGCACAGTCGCCGGTGCGCTGGCCGCAGGGAAGTGATAGAGCGGCTGGATTTTCAGGGCTTGTGCCTGCATGGAAAGCGCGACATCCGGTATGCCGGTGAGATGCATGATTATAGAAAAATCCATCATGGCATTGGTATCGCCTGGATCGGCTTCGATGCGGTGCAGCAGTTCCTTGCTCAGGGGTGTGAGGTCTGCGCCGGACAGGGACATGTGCATCAGTGTCGGCAAACCGATAAGCGGTTTTACTGGGGTATCATTCATGTTGCCGTCTGCTTATTGAGTGTGAATCATGGGGTCTTGCTCTGCATGTGGGTTTTGCTGTGGGCCGCACCGATTTCAAGCGTGGCCTGGATCAGAGCGTCGATATCTGCAGATTCGGTACGGTGGTTGACGATGGCTGCGCGTATCGCGACCCGGCCGTTGAGGGTGGTGAGCGAGGGTGCAGCGATACCCGATTCTTGCAGGGTAGAGACAATACGAGTGTTGGCGATGTCGGGGTCTTGGCAACAGTAGCGAAAACAAACGATATTCAATGACACCGGTGCGAGCAGTTCCAGTCGGGGTTCGGTCTCGATACGCATTTGCAGATAGCGCGCCAAGGCACAGGTGCGCGAAATTGCCTCGCCGAGTTTCGCTGTGCCATAGACCTTGATGGTGAACCAGGCCTTCAGCGCACGGAAACTGCGCGACAGATCGGGTCCGAAGTCACAGGGCCACGGTGAACCCGCCGCCAGGCCGCGCGATGCCCTTTTCAGGTAGGCGGCCGGTGAGGAAAAGGTGTCGAGGTGCAGCGCGCTGTCACGAATCAGAATGAAGCCCGCATCGTAGGGTACCTGGCCCCACTTGTGAAAATCAAAGGCCAGGGAATCGGCGTGCTCGATGCCCTTGAGGCGAGGGGCGATATCAGCGGCCAGCATGCCGAGCGCGCCATAGGCGCCGTCGACATGGAACCACAAGCCCTCACTGTTCGCCAGCCTGGCGAGCGCGTCCAGATCATCGATGGCACCGACGTCCACCGAACCGGCGGTACCGGCAATGAAAAAGGGTGTCAGACCTGCACGTCTATCGGCGTGGATGGCCTGCTCCAATGCCCCCAAATTCAACTCATAGCGCTCAGACATGGGAATGAGGCGCAGGGATGCTGTCCCGAGGCCCGACAGGTCCATGGCCTGGGCAATACAGCCATGGGCGCCAGCGGAGGTATAGGCCACCAGACGCGTGTCACTTGCCGCGATGCCTTCCTGGCGCACGCGGGTGCCTAGGGCACCGGTTCGGGCCACCAGCACCGCAATCAGGTTCGCCATGGAGGTGCCGTTCACGAACAGGCCACTGGCAGACTCGGGAAAGCCAAACAATGTGCGCACCCAACGGACCACCTGGCGCTCCACCTCGATGGGTATCTGATCGCGCCCGCCAAGATTCGCATTCAGTCCGGCTGCCAGCATTTCTGCCAGCATCCCCACTGGTGTCCCTCCACCATGCACCCAGCCCATGAAGCCCGGGTGGGCGTTGCCGACCGCGTACGGGAGGATATCTTCCATAAAGGTTTGATGCACGGCGGCCAATTCCGTCGGTTGTTCGGGAAGCGGTGCCTTGAACGCCGCACGTACTGCCGGGGGGATCGGTTGCCAGACCGGGCGTTGGCGAATGTGTTCCAGATAGTCCAGCATGTCATCGAGCATGCGATGTCCCTGGTCCCGAAGGGCGCTCCAATCTGTCGGATCAAGTGTATTTCGTGTCACTACAATGGCCCATTGCGGTACAATTTCATCTCCGCTTTACGGGTGGCCGACGGCCGCGCACGGAAATGGCTACGATAGGATGCGACATGCTGTCGATCGAGCGTCATTTTCCCAATATTACGCAACATCTATGCCGATGTCATGGCTGCGACCGGGGCGAAGGGTTGCAGAAGTGTAAGACGTTTTCCGGGTTATCGCTGGAGACCCAACGCGATGTGTTGTTGTTCCTGGTCGAGGAGCACCTGTGCCGCAAGATACTGGAGAAGATTGCACCGGCGAGCGAGGCGTTACTGCGCCCGCTTGTTCGATCGTTTGGGTCTGAGCCGGGCGCCGGTCATCGAGGACGCAAAGGTTATCGGTATTATCAGTTATACCGACATGGTGTGGCACGGCCTGCTGAGTCAGGATTAGCCGACCATCGGGATATCCTGGCGCAGTATGTTGCGAAACAGTGCGATATGCATATCGACGCGCAGACAAATGCGCTGTTTTGCCGTTATGAACCGGGCCGCAACCAGCCGTTACACTATCGCGCTATACTTGGTGCCGTTTGTCTATCGAGGGGGCGTAACGTGGTGGGGAGAAGGGGGCCGGGGGGTGAGCGTGGATGCGTGAGATGGACGGCGCAATGAATCTGGGCCCGGCGTGCGAATACGTGTTTGCACACCCGGCGCTGGTGCTGTGCGCGGGCGGTCCGGTGGCGTTGTCGGTGAATCTCTATCAGGTGGTGCCGTGAGCATGTGTGTCGATTTGCGCACCGGTCTGCTCGACGCCGCCCTTCAGATGAATTCGCCGAATTGTGATGCACGGCGCACCGCTGGCGTCATCGACTTGCTGGTGATCCACGGCATCAGTCTGCCACCGGGGGAGTTCGGCGGCCCGTATATCGAGCAGTTGTTCACCAACCGGCTCGATCCGGCAGGCCATCCCTATTTTGCGGACATCGCGGGCCTGCGGGTCTCGGCGCACTTGTTGCTCCGGCGCGACGGTGCGCTGCTCCAGTTTGTGCCGTTCACCTGTCGTGCCTGGCATGCCGGGGCGTCCTGCTTTGGAGCGCGCGAGGGGTGCAACGATTTTTCCATTGGTATCGAATTAGAGGGTACCGACACGACACCCTACACCGGCGAACAATATCGTACGCTGGTGGCGGTGACGCGGGCTTTGCAGCGCGCCTACCCGGGCATCGGGAATGCACACATCGTCGGGCATTGCGATATCGCGTCCGGTCGCAAGACCGATCCCGGCCCGGCCTTTGATTGGGACGGGTACCGTCAGGCCCTGGCGGTATCCGTCGCTGACCTTGCAACTTCCACGCGTAAGCAGGAGACTTAGGCACTCATGAACCTCATTATTATTCTCATCAGCCTCGGCATCGAACACTTCCTGGGTTCCCTGGAAGACTATCGCCGTTTTGACTGGTTCGATGACTTCTGCGACGTAGTCATGACCCGGCTCTCGTCGTGGTCATGGAGCGACGGTCCGATGGGTGTCCTGCTCACCATCACCCCGGTGGTGCTCGGTATTTGGTTGATCGCCGATCTGGCGCATGCCGTCACGCCGGTCTTCGCCTTTCTGTTCTCTATTGTTGTGGTGTTGTTCTGCATCGGCCCCAAGGACCTGGATCGCGATGTGGAGGGGTATCTGGAGGCGATGGAGCGCGGCGATGACGAGGGCGGTGCCTGGTATGCCAGCGCCGTGCTCAACCGGGATGTGGCCGCACCACCGGCCGAGATGGCCCGCATTGTGCGCGATGCGGTGCTGCTCAAGTCCAATGATCGGCTGTTGGGTGTATTGTTCTGGTTTGTGCTGCTCGGCCCGGTGGGTGCCATGTTGTTTCGCCTGGCCAGCGTGGCGCGCGAACACGTGCACGATGAGGGGACAGGTTATGCGAAGTCGATGCGGGACCTCTATGCCGTCCTGCTGTGGCCGGTGGCACGCCTGAGTGTGCTGGCCTATGCCCTGGCAGGCAGCTTTATGGAGACCTTCAGCCATTGGCGTAACCTTGCGGATGTCTGGCAATGGGACAGCGAGGATCTGCTGCTCAGGAGCGGACGGGGCGCCCTGCGCCAGGCCGGTGAGTCGGAGGTACCCGACGACGCACAGGCCGAGCCGAATACCGATGCCGTGCGTGATGCACTGGCGCTGGTCAAGCGCACCCTCATTATCTGGATCGCATTGCTGGCGCTCATGACCCTGACGGGGTGGACGCGCTGAGGCGTGTACCGGCCCGATTCGGCGGCCACATTTCTGCTTGATAGTCTGGCTTTTTCAAAATGATCGGGTATCTGGAACCGCTATTTGGTCTTTCACGGTGGTTGGCCATACGGTGTCGACCGATAGGGTGTCTGATCGGGTTGGGGCTGCTCAGCGTGTGCTTGAGTGGGGCTGCCGCCGTGCTCAGCGTGCGCGACGATACCGGCCATACCGTCACGTTGCCGGCACCGGCCCGGCGGATCATCAGTTTGGCTCCCCATATCACCGAGTTGCTGTTCGCGGCCGGGGCGGGGGCGTCGGTAGTCGGGGTCTCGGCCTATAGTAACTATCCCCCCGCGGCGCGGCGCCTGCCGCGGGTAAGTGGTGCGGGCGGACTGGATCTGGAGACGATCCTGGGCCTGCGCCCCGATCTCGTCGTGGCCTGGGCCTCGGGTGGGCAGCAGCAACAGGTGGCACGGCTACAGGCGCTGGGTGTGCCCGTCTACTGGAGCGATCCTCGCCATATCGCAGATATTGCCGCTAGCCTGTTGCGCCTGGGGCGTCTGGCCGGCACAGAGGCCGTGGCCCGGCGCGAGGCGGCACACCTGCGCCGGGGCTTCGCCGAACTGGCCCGACGCTATCGCCACCGTCGCCCGGTGCGGGTCTTCTACGCGATCTGGGCGCAACCCCTGATGACGGTCAATGGCCGACACATGATCTCCGCTGTACTGCGCCTGTGCGGTGCGCGTAATATCTTTTCCCGGTTGCCTGGCCTGGTGGACACGGTGGGCACCGAGGCTGTTCTGGCCGCCAATCCACAGCTAATCCTCAGCACGACCCGTCCCCGCCAGGACGCGCACTGGCGGGCCGAATGGCAGCGCTGGCCACAGCTCGCCGCCGTGAAATCAGGCCAGATTGACACCCTGCCTGCGGATCTCGTTCAGCGTCCCGGCCCGCGCCTGCTGGCGGGGGCGCGGTTAGTTTGTCGAGATGTGCAGCAGGCACGCGAACATTTGCCGGCCATCCTGCACTAAGGCGCCCGGTATGCCGATCGCCGTTGTTCAGCCCGTGGTATGTGCGTAGATGTCGCGCAGGGTGGGAACGGCCAGACCGGCCCCATCGGCGTGGCCCAGTGCGCGTGCAAGCCTTGCGGGTGCCGAACGGCCCATGCACGCGTGGGCTGGGTCGCCCTGGATGGCCGCCACCATACCCTCGATGAGGCGGTGGCGATCGAGGGCCATGTCGATGAGGTGAAACTGGATGTCCATCACCTCGTTGGCGACCGTACGGGCCAGGTCCTGATGCCTGTACCACAGATCCTCGACTGTGCCACCGACCCTGATCCCGGCGATGTTGGTGGTGAGGATATAGACGTTTTTGCGTACCAGTTCGAAGCTCAGTTCCGCTGCGCCATCGAGTGTCCAGCAGGGGATATCCAGTGTCTCCAGCGCCTGCTCGATCAGTTTCGTTGCCGGGCCATAGACCGGCGAGGGCACCAGGACCTTGTAGTCTCGTCCCGGTTTTTTCTCAAACCAGACGGCCACGACCGTCGGTTGGGTGAGGCCGTGTAGGGTCCAGTCGCGTGGCAGCAGCTCGTTTTGTAACAGGCCGACCCGGTTATGCCAGAGGGTGGGCAAGTGTTCGAGGACGGGATGGAGTTCGTTTTCATCCAGTGCGATCAGGACCAGGGCCGGCACGGGTACGGCCTGGGCCACGGCCTGGATATCGCTGTGCCGGGTCACGGGATAGACAGGATGACCCGAGCGGAGAAAGCCCCGGGCGAAGACCCCGCCCATCTCGCCGATGCCGACAATCACTACGGGTGAGTGCATGCGTGTTCCTCAGTGATTGCGCCAGGGGCGAGCGGGGTGCCGCTCACCGTGTTCTCAGGCCTGGCGCGGGATTGCACGCACGGCGTAATGGGTATCCGTGTCGATAATCTGGAACAGCCGGTCGATGTTGGGATGTACGCCCGGATGACGGCGGGCCTCATCAGTCTGTTCAGCATAGAGATCGAGCGCCTTGCGGGCGGCGGATGGGCCGATGCCGCCAAAGTCCACGGCTATCTTATAGTACACGGCGAGGGAGTCGGACTGCCCGGGTTTGTTCTCAATGATGGCGGCCGGGGAGTGGTTGTCACCGGCATAGAGTTCAAGTCGATCGAGGCCGTCGATCGGGGGCAGAGTTTGCAGATTGGTTTCGAAGTTGTTCATAGTCGGCTCAAGGTGGTTGAGGACAATGCGACCTGAGCGGTCACTCCAGTTCCGGTCTATTCTAGCGCAGATAAGCGCGGACGGGCGCACCGTTTGTAAAACGCCAACGCCTCGCCTGACCCTGATGTCCATCCGGTTTGCAGATACCGCAACCCCCAATGTGCATGCCGAGAGCCGAACCGCTTGTCTGGTGCGACGGGCACGCTTACGGAGGGGTTCAGGGGGGCGTTGTGTCGAACCCATCCGATGTCGTTGATGTCAACAGCACCTGGGCGGCCTCGTGCAGTGAGGCATAGGGCACTGCACCGGAGAGTTGCATTTTGCCAAAGATATAGCTTGGGGTGCCACGAATACCAAGCTCCCGGGCGTGTGTCAGGTTGATGCGCAGGCGCTCGGCATACATCGGGTTATGCCAGGCATCATCGGCAAGGGTGTCGGGCAAGGCGCACTGAGTGGCGATAGCGCGCAGGACCGCCTCGTCGCCAATGTTGCGCCCGGCACTGAAGAATGCCTCGAACAGGGCCTCGTGCAGGAGGTAGAAGGCCTCACGTGATTGATGCTTGGCGGCCTCGGCGAGGAGTAGGGCCTGGTGTGAGTTGGTGGTGAAGTCGTGCGCTGTCAGCTTGAGCCCTTCGTCCTGTGCCATGTGTGCGAGGCTGACCTGCATCTGCTCCCATTGATCCCGGGGATAACCCAGGGCATCGATGGGCATCCCCTGGGTCGGTGTATCAGGGTGGATCTCGAGTCCACACCAATTGACGCGAAGGTCATAGTCATCGCGCAAGCGCAATAGGCGGCGACTGCCGATGTAGCAAAAGGGGCAAATATAATCAGAGAAGATGCTGACCCGCAGCTCCGGTTTTTCATCGGCCATGTTGACACTCCTTGCGAATAGTCCCTTTCCGCTGCCTGACAATGAGGCCGGTCTGTCTGTCCGACCGATTGCGGCCGTACGCTGATGGGGCCAGATGCAGTGCAAGGACGGCCCGTACTCGATTATGTCGGCAACGCTGTGCATTTTACCAGTGCGTCGTATTTATGACGCGCGGCCTGTCGATAGACTCGAACAACAAGGTCGCCGTCACCCCTAGGAGAAGCGTATGTATCGAGGACGTATAGGAGTACATAAATTCGTCCCATCAATCACTTGGGGGACCATCCGGGCCACTATTCACCTGTGATTCCTGCGGGAGAATAACATTGTAAAAATAAAGAATTGCTATCATTTTAATAGTTGTTGTAGAATCAAAATATGGAAAAAGAGACTGCAACATCTATTTTTGAATCGCTCTCATCAGGCGTGCGTCTGGATGTGTTCCGGCTACTCGTCAAACAGGGCATGGCGGGCGTGGTCGCCGGCGAGATCGCCTCCACGCTCGGTGTACCGCCGACCAATCTCTCCTTCCATTTGAAGGCACTGACACAGGCGCGCCTGCTTACGGTGGAACAGGAGGGTCGCTTTCAACGCTACCGGGCCAACATTCCCCTGATGCTGGACCTGATTGCGTATTTAACCGAGGAATGCTGTTCGGGCGACCCGGGCCAATGCATCGACATGCGTGACGTATCGGTGTGCCCCGAGGCGATAGCAGCGCCTATTTCACCGGGCTCGGTAAAGCCTAAGGGATGAACATCCTCTTTCTCTGCACCGGGAATGCGTGTCGCTCCATCCTGGCCGAAGCCACCTTCAACCATCTGGCGCCGGTGGGCTGGCAGGCCATGAGTGCGGGCAGTCAGCCCGCGGGGCAAGTCCATCCCCGTTCGCTGGTGTTGCTGGCGCGTGAGGGCATCGCTACTACAGGCCTGCACAGCAAGTCATGGGACAACCTGGCGCTCACCCCGGATGTTGTCATCACGGTTTGCTCCAGCGCGGCAGGTGAAACCTGCCCGGCTTACCTGGGCCCGGTGCTGCGCACCCACTGGGGTGTGGAAGACCCGGCCCGCACTATTGGCACCGACGCGCAAATCGATGCCGCCTTCATTGTGGCGTACCGAATCCTGCGTGTTCGCATTACCGCATTTCTTGCCTTGCCGCTGGCGGATTTGAAAAAGACCCCGGCACGATTGAAGGCGGAGCTGGATCACATCGGCACGATTTTTCCATAACCCCCGTTGCCAAGAGAAGATTGATGTGCTGATTGCCATAGTGATTTTTCTTGCCACCCTGCTGCTGGTGATCTGGCAGCCGCGTGGTCTCGGTATCGGCTGGAGCGCCCTGGCCGGCGCGGTGGTGGCCTTGATCACCGGGGTGATCCGGTGGGGCGACATACCCGTGGTCTGGCACATCGTCTGGAATGCCACCTTTACATTCGTTGCGCTGATCATCATTTCGCTCATCCTTGACGAGGCGGGTTTCTTTCATTGGGCGGCGTTGCACGTGGCACGCTGGGGTGGTGGGCGCGGACGCCGGTTGTTTCCGCTAATCGTGTTACTGGGGGCCGTGATCGCGGCGTTTTTTGCCAACGACGGTGCGGCGCTGATCCTCACTCCCATAGTTCTGGCGATGGTGCTGGCACTCGGATTCAGCCCACAGGCGACGCTGGTGTTCGTGATGGCCACCGGTTTTGTCGCTGATACCACATCGCTGCCGCTGATGATCTCCAACCTGGTCAATATCGTCAGCGCCGGATACTTCCAGATCCCGTTTGACCGGTACGCCGCAGTGATGGTGCCGGTGGATCTGGTCGCGCTCGCCGCCACACTGTTCGTGCTGTATGCCTATTTCCGTCGTGACATTCCGTTGCGCTACGCAGTGCAGCGCCTCGACGAACCGGCAAGCGCCATCCGCGATGCGCTGGTGTTTCGTTGGGCCTTTCCAGTCCTGGCAATTCTGCTCATCGCCTATTTTGTCACTGCGGCGTACGATGTTCCCGTGTCTTTTGTCACTGGTGTTGTGGCAGTACTCATGTTGGCCCTGGCCGGGCGCTGGTGGCGAGGTGGGCGGGGTGCTCGAATCAATGTGCGTAAGGTGCTCAAGGAAGCCCCCTGGCACATTGTGCTGTTTAGTATCGGCATGTATCTGGTGGTCTACGGTTTGCGCAACGCTGGCCTCACGCAATATTTGGCGCGCGTGCTGGAGGTTATCGGTCAACATGGTGTGTTGGCTTCAACCCTTGCTACCGGTTTCATCAGCGCCATTTTGTCCGCGGTGATGAACAACATGCCTACAGTGCTGATAGGGGCCTTGGGCATTCACCAGGCGCAAGGACTGAGCGCACCGGTGCGCGAGGCCATGATCTACGCCAACGTAATCGGTTGCGACCTGGGGCCGAAGTTCACGCCAATCGGCAGCCTAGCCACCCTGCTTTGGCTGCATGTGCTGGCGCGCAAGGGGATCACCATTACCTGGGGCTATTACTTTCGCGTCGGTGTCCTGCTCACTGTGCCGGTTTTGCTGATGACCCTGTCCGCCCTCGCACTGCGCCTGAGTTGATGGACAAATAGCCGTGCCCACCGGTTCGGCGTTATGGGGTCAATCCTCAATATGCCGGAGATAAAGGGGGCGAATCCCTTTATCCTTAATTGCGCATTCCAGGGGAGTATCAGCGTGCCTAGAATGCGTTAGTGTTTTTCATGGGTCCCTGTTTTCACACGCTTGTCGGTGCCGATGCGGTGCACGGTATTGGGGAGATGGTCGAGGATGGTGTTGGCGAAGGCCAGCAGGGCGGGACGCCGTGGAAAGTGATGACGGAACACCAGTGAAACCCGCCGCGAGGCGTGTGCTATCGCCAATGGCTGTGCCACTATTCCACTGCCGGTCGTCCAGGAACCCCGCATGGCCAGGGCCGGGACCAGGGTGATGCCATAGCCGGCCCCGACCAGATGTAGCAGGCTTTCCAGGCTGGCGGCACGCAGGTCTGCCATCTTCCCCTGGGTCTGGCGATCATGTATGCGGCAGATGTCCATGGCTTGGCTGGCGAGACAGTGTCCCTCGGCCAGGAGCAGTAGATTTTCTTTGTCCAGATCACGCAAGGTGATCTTGTCCTTGGTATAAAAGGCATGCGTGCTGGGATAGGCGACCCAGAATGGTTCCTCGAACAGCGCCAAGGTCTCCAGGTCCGTGCCCTCCACCGGCGTGGCTAGCAGGATGGCATCAATTTGATGATCGCGTAGCCGTGTCTGCAGCGTATCGGTGAGTTCCTCCGACAGGACCAGTTGCATCTGCGGGAATTGCTGCTTCAATGGTGCCAGAATCAACGGCAGCAGGTAGGGACTGAGGGTAGGGATCGCGCCGATGCGCAGCGGCCCCGCCAGTGGGTCCTGGTGGGCGCGGGCCAATCGCTGAATGGCATCGGCCTGTTCCATCATCTGCCGCGCATGGGCCACAATATCCTTGCCAACCGGGGTAATTTTTACCGTGCGGTTGGTCCGCTCAAAGAGGATGACCCCCAGTTCTGCCTCCAGCTTTTTGACCTGCCCGCTCAGGGTTGGCTGGCTGACAAAACAACGCGCTGCCGCCTTGCCGAAGTGACAGGTTTGCGCTAGTGCGATGATGTATTTCAGCTCGCGCAGATTCATGGCATGAAGGGCATAATTTTAATCATTGGCCTTGTCGATAATTGTAGTATAAACGAACGACCTTGATCATCAATGCAGCAGGGCGAATTTCCCCCTCACTGCAGCACAAGTTGCACCACCGACAGCTTTCACGAAGGCATGATTGGCGGGTGTCTTCCCGTCATCTTTTTTTGTTCCTTTTCCCTCTGCGCCCTTGTGGGGTATTGGGAATCAACCATTCCCGTGCCGCTTGTGTGATTGCAGATACCGCGGGATGGGATATCTTGCGTTCCACGGAAATGGCATAGAATTGTTCGTGTACCGCGTTTGCTTGTCCTATGGTGACCACCCCATACTGCTTTTCCACCTCCGCCGCAATGGGTGTGGGTGCGATAAAAACACCGGCCCCGGCTTGACCGAAGGCCTTCATCAGGGCGCTGTCGTCGAATTCTCCGGCGATCCGGGGATGAATATGCAGCTCGTCAAACCACTGCATGAGACGGTTGCGTACCACGGTCATCTCGCCCGGCAGCAGTAATGGCACATCATTCAGATTGCGCGGAAAGTCCTTACCGATTGTGCGTGCCAGTGAGGGGAGCGCAAAAAAGGTGATATCGCAATCACCCAGCGGGTGGTTGAAACCCCGTACATTCACGCCCGGCGGAATGGGGCCGTCGGCGATCACCAGATCGACCCGGTGTACGGCTAGTTCGACCAGCAGGGCGTCAATGGCACCCTCCCGGCAGACGATACGTACGGGTTCCGGCAACTGCAATGCCGGAGCCAACAAACGATAGGCGATAGATTTCGGCACCACGTCCGCCACCCCCACTTTGAATACCAGTGGCCTGCCGGACGGAAGGGTGCGCACCATTGCCTCCAGTTCGCCGCCCAGAGAAAAGATCTCATCGGCATAGCTCAACACCAGCCGGCCGTTGTCGGTCAATTCCAGATTGCGCCCCACACGGTTAAACAACGCCTTGCCCATATTCTCCTCCAGCAGGCTGAGCTGTCCGCTGATGGTCTGAGGTGTCAGGTGCAGGCGCTCGCTGGCGCGGGCGATGCTACCCGCTTTTGCCACCACCCAGAAATAGTGCAGATGCTTATAGTTAATCATCTTTTGTGAAGATCACTTCGTGAAATACGAACATTATAGCAATAATATTCGACTTTTTATTCATTAAAAGCACGCTTACCCTGAGTGTCACCTATCACCAGACCGATACACCGGAGGCGACAATGCAAATCGATATTCAAGCACGCAATTTCCCGCTCACGCAGGCCTTGCGCGGCCACGTTGAACGCCGACTCGGTTTTGCGCTGAGCACCAGAGACGAGCACATTCAGCGCACCATGGTGCGGTTGTCCGATATCAATGGCCCCCGTGGTGGGGCGGACAAATGCTGCCACATCCAGGTCGTGCTCACCCATCTGGCTGATGTGGTGATCGAAGATACCGAGGCGGATCTCTACGCCGCTATCGATCGCGCGTCGGATCGCGTCGGTCGCACCGTTGGACGTCGGTTGGCGCGCCAACGGGACAGGGACCGATCATCGGGTCTGCATGACACGGTACCGATGAGCGAATGATCCGCAATCACTCGATCCACCCGACAGGAGATAACCCGCCATGAATACATCCGTGACAAACGCGACGCTTCGTAGACCTACGGCCATTCTGACTACCAACAAGATGATCCGTAATACCTATACGCTGCTGGCCATGACTTTGCTCTTCAGTGCACTGGCAGCGGGCGTCTCGATGACCTTGAATCTCCCCCCGCCCGGTTTGTTGCTGACACTCGCCGGTTACTTTGGTCTGCTTTTCGCCACGTCAAGGTTTCGCAACAGTAGCCTTGGTCTCGTTTTCGTCTTTGCCCTAACCGGATTCATGGGTTACACGCTCGGTCCCATCCTGGATGCATATTTGTCCGTGCCTAATGGCGCTCAAGTGGTAATGACCGCTATGGGTGCTACCGGCGTCATCTTCCTCGGTTTGTCTGCTTATGTACTGACCACCCGTAAGGATTTCAGTTTCATGGGTGGGTTCTTGATGGTGGGTATCCTGGTGGCCTTCCTTGCCGGGCTCGGTGCGCTGTTCTTCGATATGCCCGGATTATCCCTGGCGGTGTCCTCACTGTTCGTGTTGCTCATGGCCGGTTTGATTCTGTATGAGACCAGCAACATCATTCACGGCGGTGAAATCAACTACATCATGGCGACCGTGACATTGTATGTCGCCATCTTCAATCTGTTCACTAGTCTGTTGCACCTGCTGGGCTTCATGAGCGGTGAAGAATGAGGCCTCGTTCAGCGCCAGAGGCGACCTCTGGGTCATTCCAGGGGTCGCGGGCATAGCGGTGGTGGGGTTTTATCCTTCAGGTGTGCGCGGGAGTACGCGACGGAGTATGAGATAACCGAGCACAGCGGAGAGCAGCGAGCCGATGACGATACCAAGCCGATCGACAAGCAACGCACCGTGGCCGCTTGATTCGAAGGCCAATGAGGCAATAAACAGGCTCATGGTGAAACCGATGCCACACAGCACGGAGACACCGTACAGGGCCATCCAGCTGACCCCCTTGGGTCGCTTTGCCAGGCCCAGGCCGATGGCCAATGCGGAGAAACCGAAGATGCCAATCTGCTTGCCGAGAAACAATGCGGCGATGATGCCCAGGGAAATGGGTGCGAGCAGGTGGTTCAGCCCCATGCCCTTGAATGAAAGGCCGGCATTGGCAAAGGCAAAGATGGGCAGGATGCCATAGGCGACTAACGGGTGGAGGTCATCCTCGAGTCGATGCAGTGGGGAGGGGACCGATTTGTCGCGGCTACGCAGGGGAATACACAAGCCCAATACGACACCCGCCAGGGTGGCATGTACGCCGGACTTGAGTACTGACACCCACAGGATCAGCCCCACGGCAAGATAGGCGGAAAGTCGACGGACACCGAAGACATTGAACGCGATCAGGACTGCGAGTGCGCTGGCAGCGACGATCAGCGAGGTGGTTGACAACTGTGCAGTGTAGAACAGTGCGATGATGATGATGGCACCCAGATCATCGAAGATAGCCAGAGTGAGTAGAAACAGTTTGAGCGTACTGGGGACACGCTTGCCGAGCAGCATGAGGACCCCCAGCGCGAAGGCGATATCCGTTGCGGTGGGGATGGCCCAGCCGGCCAGGCTGCGTGGGTCATGATAATTCAAGGCGATGTAGAACAGGGCGGGGACCAGCATGCCGCCTACCGCCGCAATGCCCGGCAGGGCGATCTGGGACGGATCGGACAGTTCGCCGTCGAGGACCTCGCGTTTGATCTCCATACCGACCAGTAGAAAAAATCCTGCCATCAAGCCGTCGTTAATCCACAGCAGCAGGGGCTTGTTGATGCCCCATGCGCCGAGGCGGATCTCGAGATGGGTCTGCAACAATGCATTGTAGTAGTGTGCCAGGGGCGAGTTGCTGAGCAGCATGGCGAACAATGCGGCGGCAATGAGTAGCAGGCCGCTAGCCGATTCGAGCCGCATGAATCTTTTGAAGGTGTTGATAAGCATGGGTGTTCGGTCCAGGAAATCACAGTGTGGTTCAGCACGAGTGTGGCGGACTATATCGCGCCAGGTGGTGACCGTATCGCGTGCTGGTGCAGCGCGCCATGCATAGGCACCGGTTGGGCGCGCCGAGGTGGGGGGGATGCGGGAGGTGTTTTGGGTACCGTTCTTGCTAGAACCCGCCAGGATGCACCATGGCGCCCATCATGGCGCCCATCATGCCGCCGGCCACGGTGCCCAGGATAACGAGGAGCAGGCCTATCAGGGTGAGGATGCCCATAATGGTGAAATAGGTCTGGAGTTTTTCCAGCGCCCTGATCAGCGTTGCCTCATCACCGCTCTGGCTCGCCTGGGTGGCCGCCGAGGCGGACTGGAACAGCACCACGCCGAGCCAGATAGGTAGCCAGGCGATGAGTATCCCGACGATAGTCAATGCCATCAGGACACCATAGATGATGAGCAGGACGCCGAGCAGTTTCATCCAGAAGTTGCTTTGTGCGAGTGGTCGGCTGATGGCCTGGATCGTATTGTTCATGCTGCGTTTCCCCCCGGAACGTCGGCCTTGCCCGTGTCGCCGAGGCAAGGAACCCGTCTATTGTGCGGATGTCATTCCACTATTTCATGTTAGTCCTCAATGTCTTTTATGCCGCAATCTGCGCCAGAGGTCAATGCTTTGCCGGTGTAGCGCTCGTCGCCGGAGCTGGTCGGGCGCTGTCAGTCAGGCCGAGCCTGCTGTGTCAGTCGGGCGGGATCGAGCAGGCGACGCAGGCCGTCTTCATCGAGTCCGGCCTGTTCAAGGTCTATCATCTCCAGGGCCACCTCCAGGACGGGACGACCTTCGGCATAGGCGCGTTTGGCAATTGCCGCGCCGTGCTCATAGCCAATCACCGGATTGAGGGCGGTGATCAAGATGGGGTTGCGCTCGAGTGCTGCGCGCATCTGTTCCGTGTTGACGGTGAAGCCGGCAATGGCCCGCTTGCCGAGTGCGCTGGTGGCATTGGCGAGCAGCGCAATGCTCTGCAGCAGGTTGTAGGCGATCACCGGCAGCATGACGTTGAGCTGAAAATTGCCGGCCTGCCCACCGATGGCGATGGTCGCATCATTGCCCATCACCTGAGCACAGACCATGGCCACGGCCTCGGGGATCACCGGGTTGATCTTGCCGGGCATGATGGAGCTGCCTGGTTGCAGGGTGGGCAGGGCGATTTCACCCAGCCCAGCCAGTGGCCCGCTGTTCATCCAGCGCAGGTCGTTGGCGATCTTCATCAGGGTGACCGCCAGGGTGCGCAAGTGACCGCTCACCTCCACCGCTGTGTCCTGGCAACTCAGACCGACAAAGGGATTGGCCATGGCGCTGAAGGCGAGACCCGTGCTCACGGTGAGTGCTGCGGCCACGCGCGGGCCAAATTCGGGATGGGCGTTGATACCGGTCCCCACGGCGGTGGCGCCCTGAGCCAGGGCCTGGAGTCGGGGCAGGCTGTCACCGAGCCGTGCCTGGTTCTGGCGCAATTGTTCGGCCCAGGTGCCGAGTTCCTGGCCCAAGGTGATGGGCAGGGCATCCATCAGGTGGGTGCGCCCGGTCTTGATCTCAGCGCGCAGGTCGGTGGCGCGATGGGCGATGGTATCGATCAGGGTGTCGAGCGCAGGCCGCAGGTGCTCGTGCAGGGCCAGTGCCGCGCTGACGTGCAGTGCGGTAGGGATGACGTCGTTGGAACTCTGACCCATGTTGACGTGGTCGTTGGGATGGACTTCGTGCCCGGCGTATCCGGTGGCGAGGTGGGCGATGACCTCGTTGGCGTTCATGTTGGTGCTGGTGCCCGAGCCGGTCTGGAACACGTCGACGGGAAATTGTGCGTCGTGCCGGCCTTCAGCCACATCATTGGCGGCGCGTATGATGGCTTCGGCCAGTGGGGGAGGGAGCCGGCCCAGATCACGGTTGACCCTGGCGCAGGCGGCCTTGATCAGGCCCAGGGCACACAGGAATCTGTGCGGCATGTGCAGTCCACTGAGGCTGAAATTGTCAATGGCGCGCTGGGTCTGAGCACCGTAGAGGGCCGATGCGGGCACTCGTAACTCACCCAGACTGTCGTGTTCGATGCGCTCGTCTTGTGCCGTCATAATGGGGCTTCCAGAAGTAGTGAATCGGTGCGCAACTGTGGCGTTTTCGAGGGTAGTTTATAACCTGTGGCCCTCTGTCGGGGAGGCCGCTCTGTCCTGCGTCTTGATTTGTTCTTCCACCAGGCGCCAATGGTCGTCGGTTTCTCTTTCCAGCACCCAGTGTTTGCTCAGGGTTTCGTGTTGGCCATCGGCGAAATGCAAGGTCTCCTCGACCTGCATGACGATGCGGCGCAGGGCCAGGACGCGAAAGCGGGGTGTCCCATGGCTCAGGGCTGTGAGTCGGCCCTGTTCGATAGCGCTCCGGCGAGCGGTCGCCCAGTGGGTATAGTTCAGTGGTGTGCACCGGGTGGCGGGATAGGCGTGCAGCGTCTCAGAGACGAGCGCGAGGTGAGCGGGGACATCACGGGAGGTGACGGTCTCGCGCAGGCGCCGTAACCACTCAAGGGCGGTATGGGTGTCAGTCATGACGGATCACTGGGTGGCACCGGGGCCGGGCGGGAGTACGATCATGGGGGCGATGAAGGTGTTTGTCCGAGTTATATCGGGAAGAGTTGGATATTGATTTATCTTGGTTTTCATGGCTTTGTGATGGCTGACAGAAAATGCCTTGTCTTGACCTCAGGTGTCAAAAAGTCGATCATACGCGGCTTGTGTCTGGCGCGATACCGTCTGACCTGGGTCGGCCTGTTTAGCTCGGGCCAATCCAGATCGGCCGATACCCGGATGTCCAATTCATCCACTCATCCAGAGAACGATTAGATAGGGACCCGCATGAACGCCGCTGACAAAAAACGGTTGCTGCGCGAAATGTTGTTCGCGCGCCGCTTCGAAGAGCGTTGCTACGAGGCTTATGTGGAACGCAAGATTGGTGGATTTCTTCACCTTTACCCCGGTCAGGAGGCCTGTGCCCATGGTGTCCTGGAGGCCGCCCGACCCGGCGAGGATTATGTCATCACCGGTTACCGCGATCATGTCCACGCCATCAAGTGCGGCGCCGATCCCAAGGCCGTGATGGCCGAACTCTTCGGCAAGGAAACCGGTTCCAGCAAGGGTCGGGGTGGTTCCATGCACATCTTCGATGTCGCACACCATTTCTACGGCGGTTATGCCCTGGTGGGGGGGCCCTTCCCGCTGGCTGCCGGCATGGCCAAGGCCATCAAGCTCAAGGGCGAGGACAACATCGCCATCTGCTTCCTCGGCGATGCAGCCAATAACCAGGGGACCTTCCATGAGACCATGAACATGGCGGCGTTGTGGAAACTGCCTGTGCTGTTTGTCTGTGAGAATAACCTTTACGGTATTGGTACGCGCATCGACCGTTCCACGGCCGTGACCGAACAGTACAAACGAGTGTCTTCCTACGGTGTTGAGTCCGCGCAGGAAGACGGCCAAGACATCGAGAAGGTCTATGGCGCGGCGCAAAAGGCCGTCGAGCATGTGCGTTCCGGCGAGGGGCCGTACTTTCTGGAACTGATGACCTACCGCTATCGCGGCCATTCCATGTCCGATTCCAATGCCTACCGTTCCAAGGACGAGGAGCAGGAATGGAGTGATCGTGACCCCATTTACATCCTCCGTGATCGCCTAATCAACGCCGGTGAGATAAGCCAGGAGGACTACCAGACGATGGACAAGGCAGTCATCGACGAGATCGAGAACGTGGTTGTCCGCTTTGCCGAGGAGTCCCCCGAGCCGAAGGTCGAGGAACTTGGGAAGTATGTGTTTGCGGACCACGATCCCTATGTCCGGGGAGGATCGCACTGATGGCTGAGTTGATGTACTGGGAGGCGATTCGCCGTGCCCACGATGAGGAAATGGCCCGCGATCCGCTGGTGATCTGCATGGGCGAGGATATCGGTGTGGCCGGCGGTACCTACAAGGCCACCCAGGGCCTGCACGACAAATACGGCGCCGAGCGTGTTATCGACACGCCCATCTCGGAAAACGGTTACACCGGTCTGGGCATCGGTGCCTCGTTTGCTGGCGTGCGGCCCATCATCGAGATCATGTCGGTGAATTTTGCCTGGCTGGCCATGGACCAGATATTCAATTCGGCGGCCAAGGTGCGCTACATGTCGGGCGGTCAGCTGAGCACGCCGTGTGTGTTTCGCTCGCCGGGGGGTACGGCGCATCAGTTGGGCGCCCAACACTCCGCGCGCATGGAAAAGGTGTTCATGGGCATCGGTGGCCTGCGGGTGGTCACGCCCTCCAATCCCCGCCAGGCCTACGGTCTACTCAAGTCTGCGGTGCGTTGTGATGATCCGGTGTTCATTAATGAGCATGAATTGATGTACAACCTCAAGGGAGAAGTGCCCGACGAGGAGTTCTTTCATCCGCTGGAGGGCTCGGAGATTGCCCGCGAGGGTCACGACGTCACCCTGTTTGGCTATAACATCTCGGTGCACTGGTGTCTGCAGGCCGCCGATATCCTGTCTCGGCAGTACGGCATCGAGGCGGAGGTCATCGACCTGTTTTGCCTGAGTCCGCTGGACCGTGCCGGTATCGCCGATTCAGTCGGCAAGACGCACCGTGTGGTGATCGCCGAGGAGGCCGAACCCGTGGTCGGCGTCGGTGCCGAGGTCATGGCCATCATCAACGAGACGTGCTTCTTCGAACTCGATGCAGCACCGGTACGCGTGTCGGCGGTGAATGTGCCGATACCGTATGCCCGCGTGCTTGAAAAGGCGGCCATTCCCGATGCCAACGATGTGGTGCAGGCCGTTCTCAAGATGTTCGGAAAATAATCGTGATAGGTGACTGGCACTGTTTTCTTACCCTGCCCGAATCACCAATTACCACTGCATTGAGCAAACCATTTGAGTAAACCATGGTGGGTGCCGATACCCGGTGCCCGCCCCGGTACACCGCCCGCTTGCGGAGCGGGACTGGGCGTATTACTCGTCACGTGCTAGCCAGGACTTTCTATGTCTGAGCCCTATATCATCAAAATGCCCCAGCTCTCCGACACCATGACGGAGGGTGTGGTGGTGAGTTGGGAAAAACACATCGGCGACAAGATCTCGCGCGGCGATATCGTTGCCACGGTCGAGACCGACAAGGCCATTATGGACGTCGAGGTGTTCCGGGAAGGTTATCTCTCCGGGCCGCTGAGCGCGGTGGATGCCGTGGTACCGGTCGGTGAGGCGATGGCCTACCTCGTGAGCGATCCTGCCAAGGTGCGGGGCGGCGCGGCTGAGACGATAGCGGTGGCGCCGAGCGCTGATGCGCCACCACCGGTGGCCAGTGCCGATGCGGCGCCGGAGGGCGTGCAGCATGTCGTCAAGATGCCCCAGCTCTCCGACACCATGACGGAAGGTGTGGTGGTGAGCTGGGAAAAACAGCTGGGTGACCAGGTCGTGCGTGGCGATGTGGTGGCGCAGGTCGAGACCGACAAGGCGATCATGGACGTGGAGGTGTTTCGCGAGGGCTATCTCTCCGGGCCGTTTGCCGAAGTTGACAGCGTGATTGCGGTTGGTGCGCCGATGGCTTATCTGGTGGAGAGGCCCGACCAGGTGAAACAGTCCGCTCGTGTGGTCAGTGTCGGCCAGCCGGACGATGTGACCAGCCCCTCGGCTCAGGAACCGCGCCACCGCGATGCGAGCGCGCATCCGGCCCCCGGCCACAGGGCCCCCGAACCGTATGCTGTTCGTTCCGGCGCGGACCCGGCGCCCCGTCCGGATAACAAGTATGCGACCCCCGCTGCCCGCAGGCTGGCCGGTCAACTCCACGTCAATCTGAACACCATCAAGGCGACCGGATCCGCGGGCGAGATCACGACAGCAGATGTGCGCCATGCGCAGCCCATCCAGCGACCCACCGAGATTGCCGCGCTGGCGCCGGCCCATTCCATGCCCGAGGTTCAGGTACCCGGTCATGGCCGGGCGATGACCGCCATGGAGCGTGCAGTCAGCCACTCGATGACCGCCTCGCTGACCATGCCGACCTTCCGGGTTGTCCTCAATGCACACCCCGAGGCCCTGATCCGGGTGGCCAAGAAGCTGGGGGTGTCGATCACGGTGGCGATTGCCAAGGCCTGTGCTCTGGCGATCAAGAAACACCCGACCATGAACTGGACCTATCAGCCGGTTGACAAGCTGGTCGAGCGCGACAACGTTGATATCGGCATGGCGGTGGCGGCCGAGGGCGGCGGTCTGGTGGTGCCGGTGTTGCGCCACTGCGAATCGCGTACTCTCGATACGCTCAACGACAACTGGAAAGACCTGGTGGACCGGGCGCGCAAGCGTCGTTTGGCACCGGAGGAGTACGCCAATCCCACCTTCATGGTGTCCAATATGGGGATGCTCGGGGTGACTTATTTTGATGCCATCCCCACGCCGGGTACTGCGGTCATCCTGGCCATTTCCTCGACTGGTCCGGAAGGCATGCCGCTGACGGTGACGGCCGATCACCGGGTGGTCAATGGTGCCGAGGTAGCGCTGTTTCTCAATACACTGAAGAAGAATATCGAGCAGCCCGAGCGCTGGCTGGGACCACCGGGTCCAGCAATACCGGAGGGCAACTGGGACTATGACGTGGTGGTCATCGGGGGGGGGCCAGGCGGCGAGGACTGCGCCCGTGATCTGGCCGAACACGGTGTGAAGGTCGCCATGATCAATGACGCCCCCTTCCCCGGCGGGGAATGTTTGTGGCGTGGCTGTATTCCCTCCAAGGCCTGGCGTGCCGCGGCGGACCGGATTCGTGATCGCGCCGAGGATGACCATCTGGGGATCGAAGGGACGACCCGGGCTAAGCTCAACTGGGCGAAGCTCGAGCGGACCCGACGGGGCGTGCTGGAGACTCGCGGCGAGATGGCCCTCAAGACTGATAAAGGCGTCAAGATCGATGTCATCCAGGGTTTTGCCTTCTTCGAGACGGCACACCGCGTCTTTGTCGATATCTCAGGTAATGGTCAGGACCCGCATGCCCGTGCACAACCGGGTGATGCCTCCGCTGGGCGCAGCATTACCTTTGGCTGTGCGGTCATCGCTACGGGGGCACCGCCTTTCGTGCCGCCGATCCCCGGCGCCCACGAAGGGTTAGCCTCCGGCGGGGTGTTGACCTCCGACAGTGTTTGGACCCTGGACCGGGTACCCAAACGTCTCGGTGTAATCGGAGGGGGTGCCATCGGTGTTGAAATGGCGCAGATCTTCCAGGACTTTGGCACCCGGGTCACCCTGATTGAGACTCAGCCGCGCATCCTGGCTGAGGTCGAGGACGAGATCGCCAGGCAGTTGACGGCGGTGCTCGATGCCGATCCACGCCTGAGTATCGAGACCGGCGCCCAGGTCAAAGCCATCAAGGGCGAACCGGGTGCCATGAAGATCACCTACGCGGGGGCCGACGGCAAGTCCCATAGCTGTAGCTGTGACTATGTCATCATGGCCACCGGCAAGCGCCCGGTACTCGATCCGCTCAAACTCGATCAGGGCAGTGTGGCGGTCGACAAGGGCAGGGTCAAGGTCGACGCACACTGTCGGACCTCCGCGGCGCATATCTTTGCCGTGGGTGATGTCATCGGTGGTCTGATGCTGGCTCATACCGCTGCTCAGCAGGGGCGGGTGGCGGCAGCCGGCATCCTCGGTGAGGATAGGCGCTATGACGAGGCCAAGGACTCCGGGGTGATCTTTACTCGACCCCAGGCCGCTTTTGTCGGCCTGTCCGTTGCCCAGGCCAAGGCCCGTGGCATCGACGCGGTTGAGGTCAAGGTGCCGATGAGCATTGATGCCAAGGCCATGATCAACCATGAGATGCACGGACTCATCAAGATCGTTGCCGACAAAGTCTCGCAACGCATCATCGGTGTGCACTACCTTGCCGATCACGCCGACACGCTGATCGGCGAGGGCGTGATGATGGTCGCTGGTGAATTGAGTCTCGCCCAGGTGGCTCAGGCCATTCATCCCCACCCGACTCAGACCGAGTTGTTTGGTGAGTTGGCGCGTCGCCTGCTCTCGCGCCTGCGCCGTAGCGCACGCAAGGCGAAGCAGCCCGCCTGAGTCCGCACCATCCGCCCTGCCAGGGTGCAGGGCGGGCATGCCGTTGGGCTAAAGTTTGCGTGCACCGGGACGCAAACAGGGTATGCCTTTCAATCGTTTGTTTGCATGGATCACACGCCGCCGCCAAGCTGTGCTGTGGAGTGCGCTATGGTGTGTGTCCGGCCTGCTGGTCAGCCTGTCGGCCCAGGCCGGATTGCAGCGCTATGGTGCCAGTGTCACCGACTCACACTGGCAGGTCGCCGCCAGTGCCCTGAGTTGCCAGCTCAGCCACGTCATCCCCCTGTATGGCAAGGCCCGGTTCATCCAGCGTGCCGGCAGCGAGGGTGTGGCCTTCTCCGTGCAGGTGCGCCGCCGTCCCTTGCACAAGGCCGAGGCGAGTCTGACGGCACAGCCGCCTGGCTGGCAGCACACCCTGCCGGCACAAAAGCTCGGTGTATTGGCGATACAACCCACGGCCACTCCGTTCAGACTGGGACGGGAGCGTACCCGGCGGTTGTTGGCTGAATTGCGTGCCGGGATGTTTCCGACCCTGACCTACCGCGACTGGTCCGACGCTCGGGGTGAGGTGCAGGTGGCTATTTCAGCGGTGAATTTTCTTCCCGCTTTTGAACATTTCCAGGCCTGTACACGCAAGCTGTTGCCCTTTGATTTTGCAGATATACGTCGTACCCGCATCCACTTTGCGACGAATAAAACAGTGTTGAATCGCCGTGCGCGTGTGCATCTGTCCCGGCTGGCCCGGTATATTGCGGTGGACAAGCGTGTACTCTATGTCGATATCAAGGGCTATACCGACAACATTGGTAGTCGTCGCTATAATCGTGCACTTTCGCGTCGCCGCGCGCGGGCAACCAAGGTCTTTCTGGTCGCCAAGGGGATCGCAGCCAAGCGCATCGAACTCCACTATTTCGGTGAACGCCGGCCCGCGCACAGCAATGCGACGGCAGCCGGGCGGGCGTTGAATCGCCGGGCCGTGGTGCTGGTGGATAACTGACCCCCATCGGGGTTAAAACGCCACTACGCCATGAGCCCGGGGTGAATACACCGCACCATTGTTGGCCTTCAGGTATAATTCCCTATAAGTTTCTCCGCGCCAGCTTGTGCGCCCTTCGCACGGTCTGTCTGACGGGCAAAGCCCACGGTCAATTATGGAGCCTGTTCCCCATGTCTGAGGTCAAGAAAGTCGTCCTGGCGTATTCTGGCGGTCTGGATACGTCGATTATTCTCAAGTGGTTGCAGGACACCTACGCGTGTGAGGTGGTGACCTTTACCGCCGATATCGGCCAGGGCGAAGAGGTCGAGCCGGCACGCGCCAAGGCCCAGGCTGCGGGCGTGAAGGCCATTTTCGTCGACGATTTACGCGAGGAATATGTGCGCGATTTCGTCTACCCGATGTTTCGCGCCAACACCGTGTACGAGGGTGAATATCTGCTCGGTACCTCTATTGCCCGGCCGCTGATTGCCAAACGTCTGATCGAAATTGCCAATTTGACCGATGCGGACGCCATCTCGCATGGCGCGACCGGCAAGGGCAATGATCAGGTGCGTTTCGAGTTGGGGGCCTATGCGCTCAAGCCGGATGTGCGGGTGATTGCGCCTTGGCGCGAATGGGCGCTCAATTCGCGCGAGAAACTGCTGGCCTATGCGGAACAGCACGGAATTCCCATCGAAATGAAACGGGGCAAGAAATCACCTTATTCGATGGATGCCAATCTGTTGCACATCTCCTACGAAGGGGACATTCTCGAAGACCCTTGGGCCGAGCCGGAAGACGCCATGTGGCGCTGGACCGTCAGTCCCGAGAAGGCGCCGGATGTGCCTACCTATATCGAGCTGGAGTATCGGTGTGGTGATATCGTGGCCATTGATGGCAAGGCCATGAGTCCCGCTGAGGTCCTGGCTTATCTGAACAAGGTGGGTGGCGAGAACGGCATCGGGCGTGACGATATCGTCGAGAACCGTTATGTGGGGATGAAATCACGGGGCTGTTACGAGACCCCCGGTGGCACCATCATGCTCAAGGCGCACCGCGCCATGGAATCTCTCACGCTGGACCGCGAAGTGGCACATCTGAAAGATGAACTCATGCCCCGTTATGCCAGTTTGATTTACAACGGCTACTGGTGGTCACCCGAGCGGCGCATGATGCAGACCATGATTGATGCCTCGCAGGCGCACGTCAACGGTGTCGTTAGACTCAAACTCTACAAGGGTAATGTGGTGGTTGCAGGACGCAAGTCCGGGCATGACAGTCTGTTCGATGCCGACATTGCGACCTTTGAAGACGATGCGGGCGCCTATAATCAGCGAGATGCGGAAGGCTTCATTAAGCTCAACGCATTGCGTATGCGCATCGCGGCCAAACAGCGCGCTTGATGCAGAGACGAGGGGGTATCCATGCGACTGCTTCATACCATGATCCGGGTCGGTGATCTGGACCGTTCCATTGGTTTTTACACGCAAGTGCTGGGGATGAAACTGTTGCGCCGGAAGGAGTATCCAGACGGAAAGTTCACCCTGGCCTTTGTCGGTTACGGCGACGAGACGGAGAACACGGTTATCGAGATGACCTATAACTGGGGCACTGAACACTATGCACTGGGTGATGCCTTCGGGCATATTGCCGTCGAAGTGGACGATGTCTACAAGGCGGCCGAGGCCATCCGTGAGCGGGGCGGTAAGGTGATCCGTGAGGCTGGTCCGATGAACGCAGGCACTACCCTCATTGCCTTCGTTGCAGACCCCGACGGTTATCAGATTGAACTGATCGGTGCCTGCCGCACGAACTGACGGGTCGCACACGTTTTAGGCAAATTCCGAATCCATCAGTTGCGTCGGTATGCGCGCGCTATCAGGTGATCCAGACTGGCCTTGCCAGGCCCGCTGAACAGCAGGGGCAGCAACATGAGCAGGTAGATCAGGGACAGTTTGTAGCCATCGGCGCAGACATTGTAGCCATTGCCGGTATGCACTGCGTACCAGGCCACGAGGTCGATAATGAGCAGGGCTGCCGCCCAGAAGCGGGTGCCCAGCCCGATAGCCAGCCCGCCGGCCCCCAGCAGTTCAAATCCGCTCGACATGAGCCAGTTGATGTCGGCCGGGACGAGATTGAAGGGAAACGGCAGTACGCCCTGGATAGGACTCAGCCAGTTTCCGCCGTTGAGCTGCGTGAGCCCGGATGTCCAGAATGTCCAGGCCAGTAACAGGCGCAAGCCAAGCTGCGGCAGGAATCGCCCGATTCTATCCAGTCTGCCATAGACGGTGCAGCCGAGAGACATGAGTTTGTGACCCGGCATGGTGTTCTCCTCTTAAGCGCTTTGACTGTGACGGAGTGCCTGGTGGCCCCTCTATTCGGGTCCTGGCACGCGCGCAGTATCGCATACTCTCCCCGGGTGTCGCCTTGGGGCGAGACGATGTGGCATGCAGTGGTGTCGGGCGCATGCTGTCGAGGTGGGTTGACGGATAGACCCGTAGTGGTATCGCTTGTCGGTGGGACGCATCGGGTTGTGCGGTGATGGACCGGATAGCGCGGGCGTCGGTGTCAGGACGCTAGGCAGGTGTGGTGTTACACGCTAAAACAGGTGGTCCAACTACGCGATCCAAATGCCCGTCCACGTAGAAGCGGCGGAATCGAATTGCGGATTTGATTGTGGAAAGCAATGCGGCGGCCGTGCGCCAAGATACGCCGTAAATACGTCCCTGTAGGCTTGAAAACTGCGCCTATGTGGTCCATGGTTTTGGTGCACGGTGGCCACATTGTTGCCTGATAGTTCTGTTTTTTAAAAATAAACAAGTGCTTGAAATATCCATTTAGATGATCGTCCAGGGGCCTTTAAAAATGATGTGTCCCCGTGGCCGAGTGTGTTTTTCCCCGATGGTCTCGATGCTGATCACGACCTTGGCCTTGTCCGGATTGTGTACCATGCCTTTGGGCAGGGCGATCAGCGTCTGGCCTGCCCGTTCGGGCAACGCACCCAGGGGTTGGACGTGACCATCGCGCCATGTCAGCCAGAGTACGCAGGTATAGCCAGGGTCCAGACGAGGGCTATGGAGGGTCTTGACCGTGAGCCTGGGAATATTGTGCCGGGTGCTGATAACCCAGAGGGGTTTGGCCTGTCGGTTGGTGACCACAATGATGTGCTCGGCTGGGATCGGGGCCGTGGTGGGTAGCATCAGCATAACGGTCATGCCGAGCAGGAGGCCGGCTGCGGCCAGGCCGAAGCCACGCCAGAAGGGCAGTGAGTACCACAGCCTGGCTTGGCGCCGCGGGCGAGTCGGGACGTGGCCAGGTGCAGGCACGGCGATGTCGGTGAGCCGCGCCTGCAGGCGCGGCCAGAGCTGTTCAGGGGGTGGCTGTGGCGTGAGGTCTTCGCTCAGAGGATGCAGGCGGTTCTCCCAGCGCGCAACGCTGGCGCGCAACGCCGGGGTGTCTGCCAGCAGAGCCTCGAAGCGGCGCCGGGCCTGGCCGTGCAGCGTACCAAGGACAAATTCTGCGGCCAGGCGCTCGCGCAATTGTGAGTTCTGATACTTCATACTCTCATGTCATTCGTCATTGTTGCAGATATTTCATTGCGGATACTCATCGTGATTGACGTCAATGGCCCGTGTGCTCAGTCCGGGTTGTCATCGTCGTCCAGACAGGCCCGGAGCTGGAGCAGGCCACGCCGGATCCAGGTCTTGACGCTGCCAAGCGGTGCGTGCACTCGGGCAGCCAGCTCAGGGTGGGTCAGGCCCTCATAGTAGGCCAGTTGCAGGCATTCCCGCTGTCGGGCCTGCAGTGTCTCCAGGCAATGCTTGAGGCCACGACTGAAGTCGGTGTCTTCGCCCATGGCGGTATCGGCCCGGCCTTCGAGTCCGGCCTCGATGCTGTTCTCAAGTTGTGCCTGGTTCTCCATATGGACCTCGGGGCGACGCTGGCGCAACAGGTCCAGGGCACGATTGCGCACGATGCTCACCAGCCAGGTCATCGGGGCCGCCCGCTCGGCATCGTAGCGATCCGCGCGACGCCAGACATTGATGTAGGCATCCTGCAGACATTCCTGCGCCTGACCTTCCTGTTTCAGGATACGCAGTGCAGCTGCATACAGATTCGGGCTGGTGAGTCGATACAGCTGGGCAAAGGCGGTTTTATCCCCCTTGGCGCTGGCGGCGAGCAGTGCAGTGAGTCTGCGGTTACGCTGCTGGCGCTCCGTGCTCAAATCAGGTCCTTTCGCATTGTTGCAGGCAGGTCAGATAGGCGGTTTCATTCGCTGCCTGGCCGCTGCGCTGTGCCTGCCACAGGGCCTCACCGAGGCATTCCATCATCCGGTGCTCGGCGCCGTGGGCATCACCCTGTTCAGCGAGCAGTCTCTGGTAAGCCGCGCGTATCCCCTGCGGGCGTCCACAGGCGAGTTGTTCGTGGATGGCGATATGCATGGCCATGTGTAAAAAAGGGTTGGTATCGCCCAGATCCGGGAGATAGTCACGGTCGAGGTGATTCGCCGCGTCCGTCTCCAGCAGGGCATGGTATTCGGGGTGCATAGTGATGATCTGTGCGATCAGCGTCTCCAACGGCTCCAGCGTGTTGCCTGCGCGGTGTTTGTGCCAAGCTTGGAAGAAAGTGCGGCGCAGCATCGCGCGATCTTGCCCGAACATGTGCAGTTCTGCCTCTATTCGACGAGCCGGTGGATGAAAAACGACGACACTGTGAGCATTTTACCCATAATTGGACGAGGGGAGAAAGCAATCCGGTGTGACGTGAGGGGAGGTTCAGTCGAGGTTTTTGTGTGTGTACTCGCAGAGGTCTTCGATGATACATGAGCCGCAACGGGGTTTGCGGGCAATACAGGTATAGCGGCCATGGAGGATCAGCCAGTGATGGGCATCCTGGACAAAGGCTGCAGGTACGGTGCGCAGCAACGTGCGTTCGACCTCCAGTACGGTCTTGCCCGGGGCCAGTCCGATGCGGTTGGCAACACGAAATATGTGTGTGTCGACCGCGATCGTGGGCTGGCCGAAGGCGGTGTTGAGTACTACATTGGCGGTCTTGCGCCCGACGCCGGGTAGGGCCTCAAGGGCGCCACGTTCCTCCGGCACCTTGCCTGCATGTTGCCCGACGAGTATTTCGCAGGTCTTGATGATGTTCCTTGCCTTGGTGTTGAACAGGCCGATGGTCTTGATGTGCTGCTTCAGCCCCGCCTCACCCAGCCTGAGCATGGCCTGTGGCGTCTTCACCTCCCTGAACAGGGCGGTGGTGGCCTTGTTGACACCGCTGTCGGTGGCCTGGGCGGAGAGGATCACCGCCACCAGTAGCTGGAAGGTGTTGGTGTAGTGCAGTTCCGTGGTGGGTGCGGGGTCGGCGGCCTGGAACCGGGCGAAGATTTCCTGGCGTTTTCGCGCGTTCATGCGGCAATAAAAGAGGTGGCGCACGTCATCGCGAGGCGATCTCGCCGACGTTGTTCGCGCGACGTGCGCACCGGCTCAGGTGTGGCGGAAATAGCCGATGTCGGGCACCGGTTCGCGCGGTTTGGCTGTGGCCTCTTTTTCCAGGGTGGTGATCAGTGTGTGGTGCTCTTCTTCAAGTTGGTGCAGGGCATCCTGGTCCAGTTTGGGCAGGACCACGGCCTTAATGAAGGCACCTAGGTCGTCCAGACATATGGCCCACTGTTTGCCCTTGAGGTGAAAGTTGTAATGGGCGTGCTGGCCATAGGGGTATTCGATGAAGTCGCGACCCTTGGTCTGGGAGAGTCCAGCGTCCTGATCGACTACGGTCTTTGCCCGGTCATACCACCACTTATAGTGTCTTTCCTGTAGTTCATCATTCAGACCGTGGCGTTCGTAGTAGGCCGTGATAGCGCCCCGGCCGCCGTTACCACTGAAGGGAAAATGTCCAGCCATATGCTTTTACTCCCCTGGATAAACGAGATTATCGCTATATTAGAAAATACTCAGGGTCGCTAAGGTAGCAGAAAGTGCTTGCCGGTGCCAACCCGTCGTGGGCTGCACCGGCGCAGTCACATCATCCCAGGTCCGATAGTTCCCCTGGGTGCGGGCACACCTGCCCGTTGGGCCGCAGTGCGGGCCTGGAGGCGTGCATCGATGACGTTTTTGATAGCGATGAGCAGGCCCAGACTCAGGAAGGCGCCGGGGGGCAGGATGGCGAGCAGGAAGCCCCGGTAGTGTTTGAATAGGGTCACGGTCATCCCGTTTGCACCGTGACCGAACATCAGGTAGGCCTGTGAGAACAGGGTGCCGTGGCCCAGGGCCTCGCGCAGCCCGCCGAGCAGGATTAGTGCGAGGGTGAAACCCAGACCCATGAACAGGCCATCGGCTAGCGCACGTCCCGGTGCGTGTTTCGAGGCAAAGGCCTCGGCACGACCCAGGACCGCACAGTTGGTGACGATCAGGGGGATGAAGATACCGAGGATTTTGTACAGGGCGTGCAGGTAGGCGTTCATCAGCAGTTCGATGACGGTGACCACCGAGGCGATGATGATCACAAATACCGGGATACGGATCTCGGTGCGTACCCAGTTGCGGATGAGCGAAACCAGCAGGTTTGAGACGATCAGGGTCAGTGCCGTGGCCAGCCCCATGGCCAGACCGTTGATCACTGTGGTGGACACGGCCAGCAGTGGGCATATACCGAGGATTTGCACGAAGGCGATGTTGTTGTGCCACAGGCCGTCGCCGATGATCGTGGTGTAGCGTATTTCACTCATGGCCCTTGCCTCGCTGATGATCCTTGCCGGGCGCTGGCGCGAACAGGGCAGCACGGTGTTGCTTGAAGTATATCAGTGCCCGGTGGACCGCCTTGACCACGGCGCGCGGGGAAATGGTGGCGCCGGTGAACTGGTCGAAAACGCCGCCATCGCGTTTTACCGCCCAGCCCCGCTTATTCGGATCACGCAATGACTTGCCGTTGAAACGGTAGATCCATCTCGATTTGTCCGCCTCGATAGCATCGCCCAGTCCCGGGGTCTCATGTTGCGAGACGATGCGCACACCGGCAATGGTACCGTTGTAGCGCACGGCGACCAGGAGTGTGATAGCGCCGCCGTAACCGCCAGGGGCCACGGTGGTCAACACCGCCGCCACCGGTTTTCCGTCCTTGCGGATGCGATAGACCGTCATGGGATGTGCGCTGCCCAGATAGGTGGGGGCGCGCACCTCGATGGTATCGAGGGCCGGGTCATTGTCCATGTCGCGTTTTGGTACCAGGGTGTACAGGCGGCGCAACAATACCGCGCTGTTATTCGCCTGGATGCGGGTGCGGGTAGCGTCATAGGTCAGGACCACCAACCCCGTGCCGACAATGGCGAACAGGCCGAGCAGGACAGCGTTCAGGCCCATGTGTCTGAGTAGCGACAGACTCATCTTGGCCCCTGGCCGAATACGCGCGGCTGGGTATAGTAGTCGATAGTGGGTGCGGCCATGTTCATGAGCAGGACGGCAAAGGCCACGCCATCGGGATAACCGCCCCAGGTGCGAATGACATAGGTCAGCGTTCCCACACCGATGCCGAACAGCAGTCGACCGCGGGGTGTGGTGGCGGCGCTGACCGGGTCGGTGGCAATGAAGAATGCGCCCAGCATGGTGGCCCCGCTGAACAATTCGAATAGGGGGGTGGCGTGGGCAGCGGGGCCGCTCAGGTAGAAGATCAGGGCCAGCACAAAGACGCTGCCGAGCATGCCGGTCGGGATGTGCCAGGTGATGACCCGGCGCCGGAGCAGCCACAGGCCACCGGCAAGATAGAGCAGATTGATCCATTCCCAGCCGATCCCCGCAAGCTGGCCGAACAACCGTGAACCGCTCATGATCTCGCCAACGGTGTGATCGAGGCGCAGCTGGGTCCGGAGGGTGTCGAGCGGTGTGGCCATGGTGAGCGCATCGAGGTGCAGTCTGGCCGGGAGGTGGCCGAGGAAGGTGTAGCGCAGGTTATCGAGCAGGCTCAGGCTGTGGATGCCGGGCAGGTGTGGCGGCAGCCAGGCGGTCATCGCCTGTGGAAAGGAGATGAGGACGATGGCGTAGCCGACCATGGCCGGGTTGAAGGGGTTATAACCGAGTCCGCCGTAAAGGTGCTTGGCCACGATGATGGCAAACAGGGCGGCAATGGTGGGCAGCCACCACGGCGTCAGCGGTGGCAGGGCCAGGGCGAGCAGCACGGCGGTGACCAGGGCGCTGCCATCGGTGAGAAAGGGGCGCAGGGGGCGGTGGCGCAGTGCCAGCATGGCGGCCTCGGCACCGAAGGCGACAAGGAGGGTGATGACCATGTTGACCATCACGCCCCAGCCAAAGAACACTACATAGGCGATGATGCCGGGGATCAGGGCATAGAGCACCTGCCGCATGACCCGAATGACGCTGCCGACAGGCTGCAGGTGGGGTGAAGAGGGGGTGAGCGGATCCATGCCTTAGCCTTTGTCCGGCGTAATGGGGGGCGAGGTGTGGTTCGTAGTGTCGCTTTGCCGCGTGCGGCGTGCCTTGGCCTCGTTGGTTGGGTGCTGCTGCGCCGAGCGTGGGTCTCGGGTCGTGTTCGCTACGCCGCCAGCGCCCTCGCGTTTGGCACGCGTGCGTGCCATGGCGGCTTCAATGATCGCCTTTTTGTCAGCGTTCGTCGATGGGCCGCGCCCGGTATCCTGCCGGGTGAGGGCGGCGCGTTTTTGTTGATGACGTGCGGTGCGCTCGGTCTGTTCACGGTCCTGGCGCTGGCGGCGGAATTCGTGGCGCTGACGTGCCAGATCGGCTTTTTGTTTCTCATGTTCGCGGGCCCATATCTCGGTCTTGGCAAAACGGTAGTACTGCACCAGTGGCAGGTGGCTGGGGCAGACATGGGCGCAGCAGCCGCACTCAATGCAGTCGAACAGATGGTGGTCCTGGATACGCTCTAGCTCGCGTGCACGGGCGTACCAGTAGAGTTGTTGGGGCAGGAGGTCGACGGGACATACCCACATACATTCGCCGCAGCGAATACAGGGCATAATGTTGCGCCCACCGGGTTGATCGGTGACCAGATCCCTGCCCCGTGTCGCCAGCAGGCAGTGGGTGGTCTTGATCACCGACACATTCCTGTTGGCAATGACAAAACCCATCATCGGCCCGCCTATCAACAGTCGGTCAAGGTGTTCGGCCTCAAAACCGCACTCATCGAGGATGTCGGCTACGGAGGTACCGATGAGCACCTCGAGGTTGCGCGGATGAGCGACGGCGCTGCCGGTGACGGTCACATAACGCGACAGCAGGGGTTCGCTGTGCATCACTGCGCGGTAGATGGCCGCAGCGGTGGCGACGTTGTGGCACACCACACCGATGTCCAGCGGCAGGCCCTGACTGGGTACTTCCTTGCCGGTGAGAACCTTGATGAGCTGCTTCTCACCCCCTGCGGGGTAGCGGGTTGGCACCGTGATGATGTCAATGTCGGGTTCGCCGGAGTGTGCGAGTGTCTCGCGCAGGGCGGCTATGGCCTCGGGTTTGTTGTCCTCGATACCGATGAGGCAACGGCGGGCGTGGAGGGCGTGGCGCATGATGCGCAGGCCCTCGATGATCTCGCGTGGGCGCTCGATCATGAGCATGGCGTCGCAGGTGATATAGGGTTCGCACTCGGCGCCGTTGAGGATCAGTGTATCGACGATGTGGGTGCCGGGATTGAGTTTGATGAAGCTGGGGAAACCTGCACCGCCCAGGCCGACAATGCCGGCCTCGCGGATAAGGTTGCGCAATGCGCTTGGGTCGAGTGTGGCATAGCCTTCAGTGCGCGGTTTGCGATAGCGCCACTGTTCGCGGCCATCGGTCTCGATGACGATGCACAGTGCGCTCAGTCCGGAGGGGTGCGGGACCGGACGTGGTTCGATGGCAATAATCGTCCCTGAGCTGGAGGCATGCACCGGAGCGCTGACGTAGCCCCGGGCACGGGCGATGCGCTGACCCTTGAGGACCGACTCGCCGATTGCCACGAGTGCCTCTGCCGGCTCGCCGATGTGCTGTTGCAAGGGGAGGGTCAGGGTGCGGGGCAGGCGGGTCGGCACTACCTGCTCGTGCATGGACGGGGCCTTGTGGTTAGCCAGGTGCAGGCCGCCGTGGAAGGACCAGAGGGTGTTGCGATCGGCCGTGGTCATGGCGAATGCTCCAGGGGCAGGATCGGACAGGGCCACTGCCACTGGTTCAGCGCTTTTTCGACCGCCACCATGGTGATGCAGTCGACCGGGCAGGGCGCGATGCACAGTTCACAACCGGTGCATTCGAGCTCGATGACAGTATGCATTTGCTTGGTTGCACCGAGGATGGCATCGACCGGACAGGCCTGGATGCACAGGGTGCAGCCAATGCAGACAGACTCATCGATGAAGGCGACCCGTTTGGGCTTGGTCTCGCCGTATTCAGGGTCCAGCGGCTTGGGATCACCCCCCAGCAGGTCGGCCAGCGCCTGTATCCCTGCCTCGCCGCCGGGTGGACACTGATTGATGTCTGCCTCGTCATTGGCAATGGCTTCGGCGTAGGGTCGGCAACCCGGGAAACCACATTGTCTGCACTGGGTTTGCGGCAGGATGGCATCGATCTTGTTGGCCAGAGGATCGGCGTCGACGCGGAAACACACTGCGGCGAAACCCAGGATCAGGCCCAGGATCACCGCGAGCGCTGCCATTGCAAACACGGCCGTCAGCATCTGCTCAGCCCTTGACCAGGCCGGAGAAGCCCATGAAGGCGAGTGACATCAGACCGGCCGTCACCAGGACGATCGCCGGGCCGCGAAAGGCGATCGGTACATCGGCCACGGCGATGCGCTCGCGCATGGCGGCAAACAGGATGAGCACCAGGGAGAAACCCAGTGCCGCCCCGAAGCCGTAGACTGCCGATGCCAGAAAACCGTGTTGGGTCTGTACATTGAGCAAGGCCACGCCCAGCACTGCACAGTTGATGGTGATCAGCGGCAGGAAGATCCCCAGCACCTGGTAGAGCATCGGGCTGGTCTTGCGCACCACCATCTCGGTGAACTGCACGACTACCGCGATGACCAGAATGAAGGTGAGGGTGCGCAGGTACTCCAGCCCCAGCGGTGCCAGCAGGTAGGTATTGGCCAGATAACTGGACACCGAGGATAGTGTCAGCACGAAGGTCGTCGCCAATGACATGCCGATAGCGGTTTCCAGCCGCTTGGACCCCCCCATGAGCGGGCACAGACCGAGAAACTGCACCAGCACGAAGTTGTTCACCAAAATGGTGCTGATCAGGATGAGGACGTAATAGCTCATGGGTAACCGTCGCCAGGTCGTCGCGGTAGGTCAGCGCAAAGTCTAAATCGGTTCAACGACTTGCCGGGAAGTCGGCGTATCGGTATAGCCTTAAATAGTAGGCGTGCAGGCGCACGGGCACAACACTGGCATTCATACAGGATAAACCCCTGCACCGGGATACCGGTGCGCCTTGTACATGTCCGGCAGTCGGTAGGTCGTATCGGCGAGTCTATTTTACGCGCATGCCGGGTTGGGCGCCCTCATCGGGGAGCACGATGAACAGGTCCTTGCCACCAGGGCCGGCGGCAAGGACCATACCCTGCGAGACCCCGAAGCGCATCTTGCGCGGAGCGAGATTGGCGACCATGACGGTGAGTTTGCCCTCGAGGTCTTGCGGGGCGTAGGCGTGCTTGATGCCGGCGAAGACGTTGCGGGTCTCGCCACCGAGATCCAGGGTCAGACGCAGCAGCTTGTCCGCCCCCTCCACCTGTTCGGCCTTGGTGATGCGGGCCACGCGCAGGTCAAGTTTGGCAAAGTCCTGGTAGTCGATTTCCGCAGCGATAGGGTCGGTGTGCAGCGCTACAGTGCTGTCTGGCGCCTTGCTGGCGGGGGCAGGCGTGGTGTCGGTACGCGCGAGGGTTTCCCGTGCATCCTCCAGCATGGCCTCGATCTGTGCCACCTCGATACGGGTCATCAGGGGAGTGAAGGTCCCGATGGTGTGGCCGCGCAGGGGGAGCGCGATATCGGCCCACTGCAGGGGCGGGATGGCAAGGAAGGTCTCGGCACGCTCCGTGGTGGCGGGCAGTACGGGTTTGAGATACAGCATCAACACCCGGAACAGGTTCAGCCCCAGGCTGCACACGGCCTGAACTTCGGTCTCGCGCCCCGGTTCCTTGATCATCTGCCAGGGCTTGTGTTCATCAATATATTGGTTGGCACGATCAGCCAGAAGCATGATCTCACGGATGGCGCGACCATAGTCGCGGGCCGCGTACAGGGTGGCGATGGCCGCACTGGCATCGGTGAATGTCTGGTACAGTGCTGGGTCGGCCAATTCGTCGGCGAGCTTGCCTGCGAAGCGCTTGTTGATGAAACCGGCACAGCGGCTGGCGATGTTGACCACCTTGCCGACCAGATCGGCATTGACGCGCAACCTGAAGTCTTCCAGGTTGAGGTCCAGATCGCCGATGCCCGTGCCCAGCTTGGTCGCAAAGTAGTAGCGCAGGTACTCGGGTTCGAGGTGATCCAGATAGGTGCGTGCGGTGATGAAGGTACCCCTCGATTTGGACATCTTCTGACCGTTGACGGTTAGAAAACCGTGGCAGTAGACGGCATCGGGCTTACGGTACCCCGCCCCGGAGAGTATGGCGGGCCAGAACAGGGTGTGGAAATAGGCAATGTCCTTGCCGATGAAGTGATAGATCTCGCAGGGGCTGTCCGGCTTCCAGTAGGTATCGAAGTCGAGGTCGTTGCGGCGCTCGCACAGCTGCTTGAAACTGGCCATGTAACCGATGGGCGCATCGAGCCAGACATAGAAATACTTGCCGGGGGCGTCGGGGATCTCGAAGCCGAAGTAGGGCGCATCGCGCGAGATCTCCCAGTCCCGCAGGCCGGTTTCGAACCACTCATTGAGTTTACGGGCGATCTCCGGCTGGACATGTCCGGCGGCCGTCCATTCTCGCAGCATGGGTTCAAAGGCACCCAGGTCGAAGAAAAGCTGTTCGGTCTCTTTTTGGACCGGTGTGGCCCCTGACAGGGCAGAGACCGGATGTTTGAGCTCGATCGCCGGGTAGGTGGCTCCGCACACCTCACAGGAGTCGCCGTATTGGTCGGCGGCACCGCAGCGTGGGCATTCGCCTTTGATGAATCGATCGGGCAGGAACATCGCGCGTTGCGGATCATAGGGACGCTGGATGGTGCGGGTGTGGATGTAGCCGTCCGTGCGCAGGCGTAAATAGATAGACTCGGCCAAGGCACGGTTTTCCGGCGAGTGCGTGCTGTAGTAGTTGTCGAAGGCAATGTGAAAGGCGGCGAAGTCCGCGCGGTGTTCTTCCTGATAACGCCCGATGAGTGCCTCCGGCTCGATGCCCTCGTTTTGTGCCCGCAGCATGATGGGTGTGCCATGGGCATCGTCGGCACAGACATAGGTGCAGTGGTGACCTTGCAGGCGCTGAAAGCGGGCCCAGACATCGGTCTGGATGTACTCCACCAGGTGGCCGATATGAATCGAGCCGTTGGCATAGGGCAAGGCGCTGGTGATCAGGATGTCGCGCGGTTTGGCTGTCATGGTGTCGGGTCAGGCTCCTGATTGGGGCGGCGGTGATGTTGGCCAGAGTCGTGTCGGGCGCCTAAAGTAGCAATTCCTGGCTTTGCCTGCCAGCCTGAGGGCAGGTGTTGGGGCGCAATGTCCCCTGTGTTCCTGGGTGATTCTACGCGAGATTGACACCAAGAGAACGCCACCAATAGAACCGGGTCGGTAAAGTGGTGTAGTATTGGCGATTCGTTTTTATCCGCAATTTCATTCGACCGATTACATCCCGGGCGAAGTGCAACAGGAGGCTGTATGGCTAGCGTTTCCCAGTTACAGGTCGAGACCGCACTCAAAGAGTACATCGACCCCTATTTTGAAGAGGATCTGGTGACTGCCAAGTCCGTCAAGCAGATTGCCGTCGAAGGTGACAAGGTCAGTGTGGATATCGTCCTGGGCTACCCTGCCAAGGGTTACGCTGACGATCTGGCTAGCAAGCTCAAACAGAAGGTCGAGGCCATCAGCGGCGTGTCCTGCGCGACGATCACCGTAGAGTCCAAGATTGAGAGCCACACGGTACAAAAGGGCGTGAAGTTGATTCCGGGGGTGAAGAATATCATTGCGGTGGCCTCCGGCAAGGGTGGTGTAGGCAAGTCCACCACAGCGGTCAATCTGGCCCTGGCCCTGTCGGCCGAGGGTGCCAAGGTGGGCATCCTGGATGCCGACATCTATGGTCCGAGCCAGCCCCGGATGCTGGGCATCAATGCCAAGCCGGAGTCCAAGGACGGCAAGTCACTTGAACCGCTGGTGGGTCACGGTGTGAAGTCCATGTCTATTGGTTACCTCGTTGATGAGGAGACGCCGATGATCTGGCGTGGCCCGATGGTGACCCAGGCGCTGGAACAGTTGCTCAATGACACCGCTTGGGGGGATATCGATTATCTAGTCGTTGATCTGCCGCCGGGTACCGGCGACATTCAGTTGACTCTGGCGCAGCGGGTGCCGGTGTCGGGGGCGGTGATCGTCACCACGCCACAGGACATTGCTCTTCTCGATGCGCGCAAGGGACTGAAAATGTTCGAGAAAGTTGAGGTGCCGGTACTGGGTATCATCGAGAACATGAGTATCCATATCTGCAGTAAGTGCGGGCACGAGGAACATATCTTTGGCGAAGGTGGCGGCCAGCGCATGTCGGAGCAGAACGATGTGGACTTTCTGGGTGCATTGCCGCTGGATATCCGCATCCGCGAGGAGACCGACGGGGGTACGCCAACCGTGGTGGCTGAGCCGGACAGCCGCATTGCACAGATTTATCACGAGATTGCCCGTCGGGTCTCGGCCAGGCTTGCGCTCAGGACCAAGGATTTCAGCGCGCGGTTCCCGAGTATCGTTATTCAGAACAATTAGAGGCGGGTCTGTGCCCCGTTGGCGGGGCGTGGACGAGCGGGGTTCGGAGTTTAGCCGTCGAACTTGTAGGTGATAGAAGGGTACGCGCGGTGGTGGTGGGTAACGCTGCGTTGTCGCCTGCTGCCGCTGGCGCGGGTGTTGGGAAGTCTGCATGAGTATCAAGTCCGACAAGTGGATACGGCGCATGGCCGAGCAACAGGCCATGATCGAGCCCTATGAGCCGGGGCAGGTGTGCGAGACCGCGTCCGGCCGGGTCATCTCCTATGGCACCTCCAGCTACGGTTACGATATTCGCTGCGCGGACGAGTTCAAAATATTCACCAATATCAACTCGGCCATCGTCGACCCGAAGAATTTCGATGACAACAGTTTCGTCAATGTACAGTCAGATGTCTGTATCATTCCACCAAACTCCTTTGCGCTGGCGCGTACAGTGGAATACCTGCGCATCCCGCGCAATGTGCTGACCGTGTGTCTGGGAAAGTCTACCTATGCCCGTTGTGGCATCATCGTCAATGTCACGCCGTTGGAGCCGGAATGGGAAGGGCATGTGACCCTGGAGTTTTCCAATACCACCACCCTGCCCGCCAAGATCTACGCCAATGAGGGGGTGGCTCAGGTGCTGTTCTTCGAATCCGATGAGGTCTGTGAGACCTCCTACCAGGATCGCAGGGGCAAATACCAAGGTCAGCGCGGCGTCACCCTGCCCAAGGCCTGAATCCAGATACCCCCCTGTTCTGCATGTCCTGATGCCGACGCCTTGGCGTGCAATAATCTATCAGTCGGCCTGTCGTCGCGCTACCGTCAGTCCTGCGAGCCCTCATCGGGCAGACTGGTGATACGTCCTCGCAGACTGTGCAGTGCCATCGTGGTCATATTGCCATCCTGATCATAGTGCTGGATGAGTACGGGCAGGTAATTGTGCTGTTTGGCGAGCCAGAACACGAAGCGGCCCTCGCCGTCTTGGTTTGCATGGATCAGCCTGACGGTCTGGATACGACCGATGGCGGTATCGAGCTGTTTCCCACCACTGACCTGAAAGTGATATTCGCGCACCTGTTTTTTGTCGGCGATGGCATAGGTGAACGTGTGTTTTCCCTGCTGCAGATCGAGCATCAGTGCGAGCTGGAAGCTGAGCAGATCCTGCACGTTGCACGGCAATGCCGTGGTGGTGTGGCGATAGCTGCTGGTGATCACTTTTTGCTGCCAGTCAAATTGCAGGTTGTAGTGGCGTTCATGTTTGCCACCGGTCTTGCGGTAACTGTAGCGCAGCGGGTGCAGCTGGTGATCGATGAGTGTGATCTCACTGTGCTCGATGACGTGGTCAGAGATGAACAGGGCGGCCAGCCCGGTGGGTTTTGCCACAGACTCGAACTCCAGCGTGTCGGGGCCGGTCCGGCGCAGAGTGCGTTGGGCGACACCGAGGTGGAAACCGTTGTGACTGACAGTGTAGCTGACGGGAAAATCGGCAAGCAGGCGCCGGATGGTTTGGTCCGTGGCGGGATTGCCGGGCGGGACGGCGGCAGGTGCTGCCTGCACACCCAGCGCCCACAGCAGCATTAGCAGACCCCACCCTCTGCGTGGCCATACGGGGCCGCGCCTACCCTGGCACCGGGTGTTGAACCGGGGGGAATGGGGCTTCATGGTCGTGGCATACCCTGTGCGAGCGGTGGCGATTCGTCGAGCAGGACCCGCTCGCCCTGCAGGCGCAAGCGGCCCCGTGCAAACCAGTCGATCACCTGCGGGTACAGACGGTGCTCACTGGCCTGGACCCGGGCGGCAAGTCGTTGGGCATCGTCGCCCGGCCGCACCGCGACGCGTGCCTGGGCAATGATCGGACCGCCATCGAGTTCCGGGGTGACGAAGTGCACGGTGCAGCCGTGTTCCAGTTCGCCGGCCTCCAGTACACGCTGATGGGTATTCAGCCCCCGGTAGTGGGGCAATAAGGAGGGGTGGATATTCACCATCCGGCCGTGGTAGTGGTGGACGAGGTCGGGGGTGAAGATGCGCATGAAGCCGGCGAGGACGACCAGTTCCGGCGCATAGGCGTCGATGCGGGTCATGAGGGCCTGATCATAGGTCGCCCGATCCTCACCGGCCCGGGGGCGGCAGACTTCGGTTGTCACCCGCGCATGGCGGGCACGTTCGAGGCCATGGGCCGTGGCGCGATCGCTGATCACGGCACAGACACGGGCTGGCAGCCCACCGTTTGCACGAGCATCGAGGATGGCCTGGAGATTGCTGCCGTTGCCCGAGATCAGGACCACCAGGCGCAGCGGTGCGTTGTTGTTATGGTGGCTCACGCAGCGGTGGGCCGGATCACTACCCGAGGGGCATCCGCGGTGGGCAGGGCGGTGATGTGACCGATACGCATGACTGTTTCGCCCGCATCGCGAAGCAGGGATGCAGCCTGCTCGGCCTGTGCTGCAGCAACGACGAGTATCATACCGATGCCGCAGTTGAAGGTGCGGTACATCTCCTGATCGGTGATGTGTCCCGTGGTTTGTAGCCAGTCGAAGATAGCGGGCCGGGTCCAGCTGTCTGCCCCGAGTACGGCCTGGGTCGCACCCGGCATGACCCGGGGCAGGTTTTCGGTGAAACCGCCGCCGGTGATGTGCGCCATGGCATGGACTTCGATGCGCTCCAGCAGGTGCAGCAGGGGTTTGACGTAGATGCGCGTCGGCGCCAACAGGGCCTCGCCCAGGGTGGTACCGTCAAAGGTGGTGCCGAGGTCGGCAGCGGAGACCTCGATAACCTTGCGGATCAGTGAGTAGCCGTTGGAGTGCGGACCGCTGGAGGCCAGGCCAAGCAGGACATCGCCGGCCCCGACGCGACTGGCATCGATGATGCGGCTCTTTTCCACGACGCCGACGCAAAAACCCGCCAGATCGTAGTCGTTGTTGGCGTACATGCCAGGCATTTCGGCGGTTTCACCCCCGATGAGCGCGGCACCGGCCTCCTCGCAGCCTGCGGCGATGCCACAGATAACATCGGCCGCCGTGGCGATCTCCAGGTGACCCGTGGCGTAGTAGTCGAGGAAGAACAAGGGTTCTGCGCCCTGGACCACCAGATCGTTCACGCACATGGCCACCAGATCGATGCCGATGGTGTCGTGGCGGGCGAGTTGCAGGGCCAGTCTGAGTTTGGTGCCCACACCATCGGTGCCGGAAACCAGGACCGGCTCGCGGTAACGGTCCAGGGGTAGTTCAAACAGGGCACCGAAGCCTCCCAGTCCGGCCATGACGCCTGGGCGACGGGTACGTGCCGCCAGCGGTTTGATCCTCTCGACGAGGCGATTGCCGGCATCGATGTCGACGCCGGCATCGCGGTAGTTCAACGATGTGCCGGACGGTGCATTTGCCGTAGTCGGATCTTTGGAAGCCACAGATTCTCCTGAGTGCATATTGGAAGATGAGTTAGCGCATTCAATCGACGCGGGTCGATACGCCTCGGGTCGCATTTCTTGTGGCGCTGCGGTACGTATAATAGCCATTTTATCAGGCTGCCGGTATGCTTGTGAATGCGTATCTGATGGTCCGAAAGGTACGAACACCACGAACACCATGGGAACAAGCAGGAGAGAGGATGCGTAAGTTCTTAGTTGTACTGGCGATGTTGTCCGGGTTGCTGGCGGTGCGGGGCGCAGCGGCAGTGGAGGTCCAGGGCGTCTACGAGGCGCAGGTGCCTGTGGCCACGCAGCAACGCGATGATCGTACGGTGGCCATCCGTTTGGCCCTGACCCAGGTATTGGTCAAGGCCTCGGGCCGCAGCGATGCCGCGAGCATACCCGACATCGATCAGGTACTGGCCCAGGCTTCGCGGTATGTGGAACAGTTCCGCTATCGCAGGACGCCGCCGTTTCAGGAGGGGGGCACAGAAAATGGCGGAAGGCTGTATCTGTGGGTGCGTTTTGAGGCCAATGCGATTGATAATGTGCTGCGCAGTCATGATCTTCCGGTGTGGGGGCGGGTGCGGCCAACCGTACTTGTGTGGCTGGCGGTGCAGAGTCAGGGCCGCCGGCAACTCATCGGTGTCGACAGCCAGGGCCCGAGCCACAATTTTCTCCTCTCCGAGGCGGCCCGGCGTGGTTTGCCTCTGCGCCTGCCATTGCTCGATCTCACCGACCAGGCCCAGGTCACTGCCAGCGATGTCTGGGGTGGGTTTCAAGACACCTTGCTACAGGCGGCCAAACGCTATCAGGCCGATGGCGTGCTGATTGGTCAGGTCTACCAGGATGCCAATGGGATGTGGCACGCGAACTGGACGCTTTTTGAACAGGGTGAGCACCAGAGCTGGACGGCGCAGGGCGGGGCGTTGGCTGAGGTGATTGACCCGGGGGTCGATCAGAGCGCAAATATCCTCTCGCAGCGTTTTGCTCAGGTGTTGGGTGGCAGCGGGGACACGGTGTTGTTGTTGCGAGTAAATGGGGTCACGTCGTTGGCCGACTACACCCGGGTGGTCAATTATTTGTCTGCCTTGGTTGCGGTGAAGGCGGCTGATCCGGTCAGTTTGGGTAAAGAGGGGGTCATTCTGCGATTGACCGTGCGGGGTGATCGCATCGGCCTGATCCAGGCCATATCCCTGGGCCACACTCTGGGTGCGACTGGGGGTGGCTCAGGGACGGGCAATGGCACCGGTTCGCTCGTCCCGACCCAGACTCCAGCCCCAGCTCTGGTCCAGCTCCCGGTTTCGGCCCCAGCTCCGGCTGCCGATGTGCAGGTTGTTGCGGGTCCGGTACCGGAGCTGATTTATCGCCTCCTGCCGTGAGTTTGCGCGGCCTGCCCAACCTCATTACCGTGATGCGTATCCTGCTGGTGGCGCCCGTGCTGTGGTTGTTGGTGGAAAAACGCTTTGCACCGGCCCTGGCGCTGTTTGTCGTGGCGGGGGCGTCGGATGCCGTCGACGGTTTTCTCGCCAAGCAGTTTGGCTGGACCAGCCAGCTTGGCGCTATTCTGGATCCGCTGGCCGACAAGTTGCTGATGGTGACCTGCTATCTGGCGTTGGGTTGGCTCGACTTGTTGCCGTGGTGGTTGGTGAGTGCGGTGATCCTCCGTGATGTTGTCATCCTGTGTGGGGTGGTGGCGTACCAGATGACTATTGGCCGTCTGGAAATTGCCCCCACCCTGCTTAGCAAGGCGAATACACTGTGCCAGATCCTGCTGGTCATGGCGGTCATGGCACAGCAGATACTGAATTTTCCAGCCTGGCTGGTTCCGGGACTGATGTGGCTGGTGCTGTTCACGACGCTGGGCAGCGGTCTCGTCTATGTTTGGGTCTGGGGCCGCCGGGCACGGCAGATGATTCACTCAGGGGAGCGGGGATGACACAGACCTCCAAGTGGTTATGGCTGGTGGGTGCGGTGCTGCTTGGCGGGGTGCTGTACCTGCTGGCGCCGGTGCTGAGTCCTTTCATGATTGCGGCCTTGCTAGCCTACATCGGTGATCCGTTCGTCGATCGACTGGAGGCATGGCATCTGCCCCGCACCTTGGCGGTGGTCATCGTGTTTGTGGTCCTGAGCGTGGTGGCGCTGATATTGTTGATCATCCTCCTCCCCCTACTGGAGCGCCAGGCGGTGGTGCTGGTCAACAAGTTACCCGGGCTCATCGACTGGGTTCAGCAGACGGCCTTACCCTGGTTGACCCAGCATTTCGGTGTGAAGAAATCCGCTTTCGACCTGAGTACGCTCAAGGCCTCGATACGTGAGTACTGGCAGGCTGCGGGGGGCATGGCGGCACAGGTGCTGGCCTCGGTGTCGAGCTCGGGGTTGGCACTGGTGGCCTGGTTGGTCGATCTCGTGCTGATCCCGGTGGTGACCTTCTACCTGCTGCGCGACTGGGATGTGATGGTGGCGCGGATACGGGAATTATTGCCGCGGCGCCTGGAACCGGTGATGGTGCGGCTGGCACGGGAGTCGGACGAGGTACTCGGTGCCTTTCTGCGCGGGCAGATAGCCGTCATGGCTGGTCTGGCGGCGATCTACACCCTGGGCTTGTGGTTTGTCGGGCTGGAACTGGCCCTGTTAATCGGTTTTATGGCCGGCTTGGTGAGTTTTGTGCCTTATCTGGGTTTTATCGTCGGCATCCTGGCCGCCAGTGTTGCGGCCGTGATGCAGTTCCATGATATGACGCATCTGATCTATGTCTTCATTGTCTTTGGTATCGGACAACTGGCGGAGAGCATGGTATTGACCCCCTGGCTGGTCGGTGACCGAATTGGTCTGCACCCGGTGGCGGTCATCTTCGCCGTCCTGGCGGGGGGACAGTTGTTCGGTTTCTTTGGTGTCCTGTTGGCCTTGCCGAGCGCCGCAGTGTTCATGGTGTTGGTACGCTATGCGCATGAACGCTACCGGGCCAGCCGGCTCTACGGGGCCTGAAACCGGTCATGACAGTACAGCTCCCGCTCGGCATCGGCCTGCGTGAGGCCACCACCTTTGCCAACTATGTGCCCGGTGCCAATGCCGCAGCCGTGTATGCATTGGTCCAGGCCGGGGAGGCCTGCACCTACCTTTGGGGCCAGGCGGGCAGTGGGCGGACCCATCTGCTACAGGCCGCCTGTCACGCCGAGGCCGAGCGTAGCGGCGCGACCGTCTACCTGCCACTGACGAAGTACCGGGAGTTCTCTCCGGCTATACTGGAAGGCCTTGAGGGCCTGTCACTGGTCTGTCTGGATGATGTGCAGATCATCGCGGCCAAGCCGGTCTGGGAGATGGCACTGTTCCACCTCTACAACCGTTTGCGCGAATCCGGTGCGCGTTTGTTGGCGGCCGGTGCGGCGGCACCTGCCCGACTGGGTCTGCGGTTGCCCGATCTGGTCTCGCGGCTGAACTGGGGACCGGTGTTTCAGCTACAGGGACTGGGTGATGAGGACAAACTCGTTGCCTTGCAGTTGCGTGCCCGTGCCCGCGGTCTGGCACTGCCGGACGAGGTTGGACGTTATCTGCTGCGGCGTCTGCCACGCGATATGCATACTCTGTTTGACATGCTGGAAACGCTGGATGTTGCTTCGCTGGCGACTCAGCGTCGTCTCACCATCCCCTTTGTGCGCGAACGTCTGCCCTGAGTCCACGGTTGTTGGTGCCACGCTGATGCCTATAAAATCAGGGTGTTTTGGTGTGCGACCCAAGCCATCAGGGTAAGTGGGTGCAGGTTCGGCAACGGCTCATCGTGTGCTCTCCTGGCCGAGCCGGGTCGCGAGCAGGGCCAGGCGGTGTCCCAGTGCGTGACAGAGTTGTTTTTCATCCTCGCTCAGCGCCATATCGCTGTGAACCCCGGCAAGGTGACTGACGCCGTAAGGCGTACCGCCGGTCCGGGTGTTGAGCAATGCAGCCTCGCTGTAGGGCAGTCCCAGAATAAGCATGCCCTGGTGCAACAAGGGCAGCATCATGGACAGGAGGGTGGATTCCTGTCCGCCATGCAGGCTGGAACTGGAGGTGAATACCCCCGCCGGTTTACCGATCAGCGCACCCGATAGCCACAGCGGACTGGTGGAGTCGATAAAACACTTCATTGCAGCGGCCATATTGCCGAAGCGCGTGGGGCTGCCCAGCGCCAGTCCCGCGCACTCCTGCAGGTCCTCCAGGCTGGCGTAGGGTGGGCCCTGTTCGGGGATGTCATCGGCCACCGCGCTACATTCGGCAGATACCTCAGGTACCGTGCGCAGACGGGCCTGCATGCCGGTGACCTCCTCGATGCCGCGGGCGATGAGCCGGGCCATGGCGGCGGTGGCACCGTGGCGGCTGTAGTACAGGACCAGTATCTCGGCCATGGTTAAATAATCTCCAGTACATTTTCGGGTGGACGGCCGATGACGGCACGTGCGCCATCGACAACGACGATGGGGCGTTGCATCAGGCGGGGATGAGTCATCAGAGCGATCAGTAGCTCCTCTTCACTGATATCCGGTCGGTCCAGATTGGCGCCCTGGTAGGCGTCCTCGTGCTGGCGCATCAAGGCGCGCGCGGAACCCAGCCCGAGTAGCCTGATCAGGGTCTTCAGGGTGTCCATGTCGAGGGGGGTCTTGAGGTAGTCGATTTGCTCGGGCTCGAAACCGCGTTGCTGGAGCAATGCAAGTGTCTGGCGGGATTTGCTACAGCCGGGATTATGGTAGATAGTGATCTTCATGGGCTCTTTGACACTCTATTCAGTGGGTCGACAGGGGCGTATATTTTACCGGTTCTTCCCTTGACAGCCTATGGAACGGATGTTAGATTTTTGTTGTATTACATATTATAACTATCTGCATGAAAAAGACATTTAGCCATTTTCACCGCACTCTCGGCATGCTGTTCATTATGCTGGTAGCAGTGGTGGGCTGTGCGGTGTCGGCACCGGTTCAGGAAATGAGCGATGCCCGGCAGGCGATCCATGCTGCCCGGGAGGTCGAGGCTGCACGCTATGCACCGGGACCGTTGGGGACGGCGGAGCGCCTGCTGGGAGAGGCGACGCACGCCCTTGAGCAGGGTCAATATGCCGAAGCGCGTTCAAGCGCGCTGGCTGCCCGGCAGGCGGCCATCAGCGCCCGCCAGTATGCCCTGTCCGATCTGCAGAACCGAAAGCGTTAACGCCCCGGCGGTATGTTCAATACCTTGTAATATTACAAAATATTAATATCTTTTCGGCTACATCAGATGCGTGTTGCTACCTTGACACACAGAATGAGCGGGTGATAATTTGCTCACAACCGGAAGCGGATGAACGGGCTCTATAATTAAAGAATGCTTCTCACGCCTTAAACTGTCTGGAGTTGATGGAAATGAAAATAAACAACATTCTCAGGTTGGCTGGATTACTGGCACTGGTGCTGACGGTGGCGGTGGGTTGTGCAAGCTCCCCCGAATCCAAGGCAACCGGACCCACCGCCACACAGGCGCAGGCAGCTATCGCCGCAGCCAAGGATGCCTACAAGCGTGCCGTGTCTGCACAGGCGGCCTGGAAAAATACGGGTGGTTTGATCAAGAAGGCGGAAGCCCTTGAGGTTAAGGGGAATTACGCTGGAGCGATTAAGCTCGCCAACAAGGCTCGCCGCCAGGCTGAAGATGCCCTGACGCAACATGCACAGCAGATGGCCAAACTCAAGCCGATGATCGACACTACTGCGGCGACCAATGCGAAGGCGGGTGATTATACCGTGGTCCGCGGTGACAGCCTGTGGCGAATTTCCGGTAAGGACACCCTGTATGGCAATCCGTACGAGTGGCCACTCATCTACAAGGCTAATCAGGATAAAATCAAACAGGGTCCTGATCTGATCTTCCCTGGTCAGGTGTTCAATATCAGGCATGATGCCAGTCAGGCCGAGATCAATACCGCCGTTCATTACGCCAAGACCCGCGGCAAGTGGGCGCTGGGTGTGGTCGAATCCGCCGACAAGGCGTATCTCGCGCAGTAATCACTGCACTCTCCGGTCATGAGATCGAATATAGGCCCCTCTCTGCGTGGAGGGGCCTTTTTTATTGTGCGAGAGGGGTATGCGTTCTGCGGTACGCCCATCCACGGGCGTGTTTTTCGGGCGGACCAGCCGGTGACCCGGAGTCTGGCGTGATGGCCTGCGTGCGCTGTCTGGTAAAGGGGCGCGTACAGGGTGTGTTTTTTCGCGCGGCGACCCGGCACCAGGCGCAGGCACTTGGATTGACCGGCCATGCGGTAAATCTGCCCGACGGGCGGGTAGAGGTTATCGTCTGTGGTGAGCTGGCGGCACGGGAGCGGTTGTGCGCCTGGCTTTGGGAAGGTCCAACTCAGGCGCGGGTGGAAGATGTGGACTGTGCGACGATGGCTATTCTGCCCCCAGCTGATTTCCGCACGGCATGACTTGCGCTGCTGCAAAATGCAGCCACCGTCGCGGTGGACAGATGCGTTGTGCGCGCTGGTACTATTGTTGGAACCAGCGTGAGCTGAGCAGGAGAAAGACCCGATCAGGGTAGTGAGGATTGCCGTAGCTGCCATTGTAGCGGGCCAGCGCCTTGCGCAAATCACCGTGCTCCTGGTCAAGATAGTATTTGAGGATGGTGCAGCCGATACGCAGATTGGTGCGGGTATTGAACAGGTTGGCCTTGGGTCGACCGATCTCCTTGAGCCAGAAGGGCATGATCTGCATCAGCCCACGTGCGCCGACCGGCGAAATGGCGAAGCGGCGAAAATTGCTTTCCACGTCTATGACCGCCAGCACCAGCTCTGCTGGCAGCCCCGCCCGGGTGGCCTCGTAGTGCACCTGTCGCAGGATTGACAGGCGTTGCCGGGGATCAGGTATCTTACTGGCCAGACGTTGGGACATGTCGGTGAGCCAGACCTCGGCGTCGAAGCGATCGTGGAAGCTGTCACTCTCGTTCACCGCCGCCCGGACGAGGGCACGTAATTGTGGATCCGGTGCTGGCGTCGGGAGGGCAAACGCGACCATGCTGTGCAGGCAGAGGGCCAGCAGGCCGACCAGGTATCGCCCCCGGAGGTGTGTGAGCGTGGGATGCCGGTGTGAAAAAAAACGCCACGCCGGATACTGGTGGATAGTGTGGCGGCTGGGAGCACGGGCGCATGGGTCGATATCTGCGTGGAAGTACATCGCCTAGTCCTGTTTGATTCTGTGCACCAGGAATGCGCTCAGAGTGTCGAGCGGGACATCCTGACTGTCGGCGTCACGTCGCCCCTTGTACTCGATCTGTCCCGCATCAAGTCCCCGCTCACCGAATACCACGCGATGCGGGATGCCGATGAGCTCCATGTCGGCGAACATCACGCCGGGGCGTTCGCGCCGGTCATCAAGCAAGACCTCGATGCCAGCCACGCGTAACTGCGCATAGAGTGTCTCGACAGCCTGGCGCAGGCGCTCGGACTTGTGCATGTTCATCGGTAGCAGGGCGACCTCGTAGGGTGCGATCGTGGTGGGCCAGATGATGCCGTGTGCATCATGGTTTTGCTCGATGGCGGCGGCGACCACACGCGATACGCCGATGCCGTAGCAGCCCATGGTCATGGCGCTGGAGTGGCCGTTTTCATCCAACACCGTGGCGTTCATGGCCTCGCTGTATTTGCGCCCCAGTTTGAAGATGTGCCCCACCTCGATACCGCGCTTGATGGACAAGGTGCCGCATTGATCGGGGCTGGGATCGCCCTGCACCACATTGCGTAGATCGGCGACCTCTGGCAGGGGCAGATCACGTCCCCAATTGATGCCGAAATAATGTTTGCCATCGATATTGGCACCAGCGCTGAAGTCACTCATCACGGCAACCGTCCGGTCGGCGATACAGGGGATGGGCAGATTCACCGGTCCCAGTGAACCGGGTCCAACGCTGATGGCAGCCCGGATTTCGGCCTCACTGGCAAAGCACAGCGGGTCGGCGACGGCGGGCAGTTTTCCTGCCTTGATGACATTGAGTTCATGATCTCCACGAATGAGCAGTGCCAGCAAGCCACCGCCAGTTGCCTCATCGGCGTGTACGAGCAGGGTCTTGATAGTCTGCTCGATAGGCAGAGTGAACTGGTCCACCAGTTCTGCGATGGTTCTGGCATTGGGGGTATCGACCAGGTGCAAAGCGGTGTGCGGTGCGTGCGGTGTGGTGGTGGGTGCAAGGGCCTCAGCAAGTTCGACATTGGCGGCATAGTCGCCGCTGTCACTGAAGGCAATGGCATCCTCACCGGAGTCGGCCAGGACGTGAAATTCATGGGAGGCATTGCCGCCGATGGAACCGGTATCGGCCTGCACGGCTCGGTAGTCCAGCCCGATGCGGCTGAATATCCGGGTGTAGGCCTCATACATGGCCTGATAGGTCGTATCGAGCGAGGCCTCGTCGAGATGGAAGGAATAGGCATCTTTCATCAGAAACTCGCGCGCGCGCATCACGCCAAAACGGGGCCGTACCTCGTCCCGGAACTTGGTCTGTATCTGGTAGAAATTGACGGGCAGCTGTTTATAGCTGCGCAGTTCACGGCGGATCAGATCGGTAATGACCTCCTCATGGGTCGGACCGGCGCAAAACATACGTTGATGGCGGTCGTGCAGGCGCAGCAGCTCCGGGCCGTAGTGTTCCCAACGCCCGGATTCCTGCCACAACTCGGCGGGTTGTACCATCGGCATGAGGATTTCCTGGGCGCCGGCGCGGTCCATTTCTTCGCGGATAATACCTTCAACCTTGCGCAGTACGCGCAGACCGAGCGGGAGCCAGGTGTATAAACCGGCGGCCAGGCGTCGAATCATGCCTGCACGGAGCATAAGCTGATGGCTGATGATCTCGGCGTCGGAGGGGGTTTCTTTAAGCGTGGCGAGCAGGAGTTGGGAGGTTCGCATAGGTACCGGCTGTGGGTTGGGAAAATGACTTGCAGGGGATTTTAGCCGCTGAGATGGCCATGAGTACAGCCCAGGTTTATCAACCAGTCGAGCGTTGTCGGCAACAGGAGGTGTTGTACCGGCAGCGAATGGGGCATGGGCGGAGGCATTGCAGCGAGGAGATCGGTCTGTCTTGTGTCGACGCGGTACAGGTGAAACGGGTTTAAAAGGTAGCCTTGTTCCAGCCCCACAGGTGGCGTGGCGTATTGGTGAACTCGATATAGACGCGCTCGGAGGGGATCTGGAGTTGTTCCTCGACCAGTTGGCACAGGGCGGCAGACAGTTCGGCGATACGGGCCTCGGGCAGGCCGATGCTTTTGAGTGTGAGATAGGCGCTAGGGGCGGCATCACCGGCAAATACCATGGGCACGGATGGGGTCAGGGCGACCATGATGTAGCGCTCCGGTTTTCCGAGCAGTGCGGCAACCGTTTGCGAGGCCTGTTGCAGCAGGGCGGACTGGTGCTCCGCCGCGATAGGCAGATTGGTCTGGATACTCAGGTAGGGCATAGAGGGTACGTTTCCGGAGCGAGCGATCAGTAACAGAATTCTTTGATGGCCTGCTTCATCTCGGCGATTTTCTTTTGCCGTTCCTGATCGTTGAGGCGCACCACAGTGCCGTTCTTTTGTTTGATACGGCGGTAGATCTGGTAGACCTGCAAGTTCTGCTTGGCCCCCTTGCACTTCTGCGCCCGAATGGCCTCGTTGTCCTGCGTCAGTTTCTCGACTTTGGCATTCTTGCGGGCATTCGTCTCGCCGGCCTGGATGGCCCCGTTCGTATTTCCCACACCGGTATTGCCCGTGGTGTTCGCGGGTGGGACTGATGATGTTTGGATGGACTCATAGCTGCCGGTTTCCGGCGGTAGTTGCGAATAAACGGTATTGCCGCTCTTGTCGATCCACTTGTAGATACTGGTCTGGGCGGTCGCGGTCATGAGAGTACTGCCTGCCAGAAGGAGCAGGATGATAAGGCGGCGTGACATATTCATGCGGATCCCCTGGCTGGTAAAAAGTGCTGATGCAGCGTGCCTTCTACATTACTTAGCTTATTATGGATTTTCTCAACGGGATCGCAAGTTGAATCGTTGCCCGCGCCAAGCCCGCAGGCACGAGGACTCGGCGTGCCCCGTTAGCGCGTTGCCAGCGAGCGCTCCGGGCATCGGGACCTTATTTGTCGCCGGTTACCTTGAGACGGTTAGTGCGCGCGAACTGCATGATGTAGCTGTACAGCTCCGGGTTGATCTCTTTGAGCGCAAGGTCAATGACCACACACTTTATGCCCTTGTGGGCCATGGGTTGCAGCATGGGGGAGTAGTGGATACGACGGCCACGGTCAAAGGTGGACAAGGCACCGCTCATGCGTTCGGCCCAGTCGCTGGGGCGAAATTTGCGGCCTTCAGTGGTGACCCCCTGAATAATGAGCTTGCCAGGTAGCCTCAGTTCTTCCAGATCATCTGCGGGTTCAGGTGACATCGCTCTGTTGTCCGGACTTAGTATGGGTGCACGTTGATTTAACATGGTGGATTTAGCCTATTATTCTACAATAAATTTGTGCGCCCAGTGTACGCCAAATGTGCACTCGTGTATCGAACCGAGTCTACATTTAGCGTCTGCGGTGGTCGTGAACGGGCTGGCTGGGACACAAGGCGATATTTTATGACATGTGCATTATACTCGCATTGGACCACATCAGGACCAGGAGTTCCGCGCGCATAGTGGTGCGAGCGACACAGTGGCAGCACCGTTCACCTCTCTGCTAGCATGGCGGTCCATCTCTAGCCACCTGTCTTCGAATCTGACTGATGCAAAGTGATCTCAAGGCCCTGGAATTCGATGGAATTCGCCGCCTTCTGGATAAATTGACCCGTACACCCTATGGTGCGGATGCCGCTCGCGGCCTGGAACCGGCGCCGGACATGGCCAGTGCACAGCGTTTCCAGGACGCGGTGAGTGTTGCTCGCACGGTCATCGATGCGGGCGCTGGACCGGCCTTGCCTGATCTGCCCGATATCAGGGCCGCTCTGCGCCAGTCGGGCAACGTGGGGGCAACCCTGAATGCGAGCGCTCTGCACAATCTGCGTCTGGTCATGCGCGCCGCCGAGCGGTTGATTCCCGCTATCGAGACTCACCCCAAGCTCTGTCCCGAGGGTACGGCGGTATTGCGGGCCCCCTGTCCCCTGAGCGAACGCCTCGATGCCACACTGGCGACAACAGGGCGCCTGCGCGAGGATGCCACCGTCGAGCTGGGAGATCTGCATCAGCGCCAGCGCCAGTACACCGAAGAGGCCAGTGCGGTAGTGCGCAAGCGTATGCAACGCTCTGATCTGACCGACAAGCTGGACAACACCGACAAGGTGAAGTGGTATAATCAGCGTGCGGTCATTGTGGTGCATCGCGATGTGGCGGCGGGCGTCAAGGGCGTACGGCGGGGTTCATCCATGGGTGGGCGCGACATCATGGTCGAGCCTCTCGAGGTGGTTGGGGTCAACAATCAAATCGAAACGGTTGACGGGCAGATCCATGCCGCAGAGCAAAAACTGTTGCGTGAACTCACCATGGTGGTGCGCGAACATGCCGAGGCCCTGTACGCGCTCCTCGGCGCTCTGACCTGGATCGATCTGGCCTTGGCCGCCGGTCATCTCAGCGCCACTTTCAATGGGCATGCCCCACGGCTGCGGGCAGGCGCGGGCGTGGTCTTGCGCCAGGCCTATCATCCCCTGTTGTTGCTCCAGTTCACCCAGCGTTCGGGACCGCAACCGGTCCCCCTGAGTATCGAGCTCGATGATGCGCAGCGCATGCTGGTGGTGACCGGACCGAATACCGGCGGCAAGACGGTGGTCCTCAAGACCCTGGGCCTGCTTGTGACCATGGCGCATTGCGGCCTGCATGTGCCTGCGGAGGAGGACTGTGAGTTCGGTACCTACCGGCGGGTTATGGTGGACGTGGGGGATCGGCAAAGCCTGTATCACCACCTGTCGACCTTTGCCGGCCACGTTGCGGTGCTCAAACGCATCCTGGAGCAGGCTGATGCCGAGACCCTGGTGTTGCTCGATGAACTGGGAACGGGGACCGATCCGGAGGAGGGGGCCGCGCTGGCGATGTCAGTGATGGATGAACTGGTGGCCAGGGGGGTGCATGGCATCGTCAATACCCATCTTTCAGCACTCAAGGGCTATGCCGCCACCAAGGCGCACACGCGCAATGCCTCCATGCTGTTCGACCATGTTGCCCTGTGTCCGACTTACCGCTTGCAGATAGGCGTGCCCGGTGAGTCTTTGGGACTGATTATTGCCGAGAAGAACGGCTTGCCGGTAGAGCTGGTGCAGCGGGCTCGTGAACATCTGCGACGGATTACCGGTCGCACGGTCTAAATAGCAGTTCCAAATACCCGATTATTTTGCAAAAACCGGACTTACCAGCCAGGAATGTGGCCGCTGTGCGCCGCATGGATGCGGCCATTGAACCTGCAGGGACGACGGCGTGTCTTGACGCACGGTGGCCACATTGCTTCCCGCAATCAAAACCGGCATTCGATTCCACCGATTCTACGTGGGCGGATATTTGGAATGCGTATCTTAGTCTGGCGAGGGGTGGGTATTCGGTGGTGAATTGGCCTCTGTACACGTGGATCGGTCGCAATAGGGGTGCGGGCACTTGACCTGATCGCGTATAATAAGTAGTTTCTGTCAGTACTGACCCAGACTTACCCCAGACTGGCCCCATCGCCCGTTTTCCGGGCATTTTCTATCTTACGCGGGAGATATCTGACGTGGAATTGAACGGCGGCGAAATCATCGTCCAGTTTTTCAAGGACGAGGGCGTCGAATACATTTTTGGATATCCAGGCGGCGCTGTCTTGCACATTTATGACGCGTTGTTCAAGCAGGACGCTATCAAACATATCCTGGTGCGACACGAACAAGGCGCGGCTCATGCAGCAGATGGCTATGCGCGGGCCACCGGTAAGCCAGGCGTCGTGCTGGTGACGTCGGGACCGGGGGTGACCAATGCGCTAACGGGCATTGCCACCGCCCATATGGATTCCATCCCCATGGTGATCATCACCGGTCAGGTGACCTCGCAGTTTATCGGCTCGGATGCCTTCCAGGAGGTGGACTCCGTGGGCATCACCCGCCCCTGTGTGAAACACAATTTCCTGGTCAAGGATATCCATGACCTGACCAGTACGCTGAAAAAGGCCTTTTATGTCGCCACGACCGGCCGCCCGGGTCCGGTGGTAATCGATGTGCCCAAGGATGTCACCGATCCCAACATCAAAGTTCCCTATACCTATCCGCGGGAGATATCGATGCGCTCCTATAATCCGGTGGTGAAGGGACATCCCCGACAGATCAAAAAAGCGGTGGACCTGATTCTCTCGGCCAAGCGCCCGATGATCTATGCCGGAGGAGGCGTGGTACTGGGCAATGCCTCGGCGGAGCTGACCGGGTTTGCCCGTCAGCTGAACTTCCCCATCACCAACACTCTGATGGGGCTGGGTACTTATCCGGCCACCGATCGTCAGTTTGTCGGTATGCTGGGTATGCATGGCACCTACGAGGCCAATATGGCCATGCACGAGTGTGATGTGCTTATTGCCATCGGCGCACGCTTTGATGATCGGGTGACCGGTGATCTGAAAAAATTCTGTCCACATTCCCATATCGTGCACGTGGATATCGACCCGTCCTCCATTGCCAAGAACGTCAGGGTGGATATCCCCATCGTTGGCGATGTGGCTGAGGTTCTGCGCGATATGAGCAATGAGATTGCCGCGCGTGGCCTGGAGCCGGACCAGGATGCGTTGGCGGGCTGGTGGGCACAGATTGGACAGTGGCGCGGCAAGCAATGTTTGCGCTATGACCATGCCAGTGCGCTCATCAAACCGCAATATGTACTGGAGAAACTCTATGCGGTGACGGGCGGCGATGCGTATGTCACCTCGGATGTGGGTCAGCATCAGATGTGGGCGGCCCAGTTCTACAAGTTTGATAAACCCCGGCGCTGGATCAACTCCGGTGGGCTGGGCACCATGGGCTTCGGTCTGCCAGCGGCCATAGGCGTACAGCTCGCCTTCCCCGACGAGCAGGTTGCCTGTGTCACCGGTGAGGCCAGCATCCAGATGTGTATCCAGGAACTGTCGACCTGTTTGCAGTACCGGCTGCCCATTAAGGTCGTGAATCTGAACAACCGTTACATGGGTATGGTGCGCCAGTGGCAGGAGTTCTATTACGGGAGCCGTTATTCAAACTCGTATATGGATGCCTTGCCGGACTTCGTCAAACTGGCACAGAGTTACGGTCATGTCGGCATGTGCATCGAACAACCGGGCGACGTGGAGGGTGCGCTCAAGGAGGCGTTCGCCATGAAGGATCGGCTGGTGTTTCTCGACTTTATCACCGACCAGTCGGAGAATGTCTACCCCATGATTGCCGCTGGCAAGGGACACCATGAAATGCACCTTGCCCCTGAGTGTGCAGCCCCCCAGCCCGCAGAGAGAGAATTGGCATGATGATGCGCCACATTATATCGGTTCTGATGGAAAATGAGGCGGGGGCCCTGTCACGGGTAGCGGGTTTGTTCTCCGCACGTGCCTATAATATCGAGTCGCTGACGGTCGCGCCGACCGAGGATGCATCGATGTCACGGATGACGATCATTACGCGAGGCTCGATGGAGATCATTGAGCAGATCACCAAGCAGCTCAATAAGCTTGTCGATGTGGTTAAGTTGGTAGACTTGACCGAAGGCAAGCACATCGAGCGCGAGATGATGCTGATCAAGATGCACGCGACAGGCAGTGAACAACGCGCCGAGGTTCAGCGACTGGCGGATATTTTTCGCGGTCGCATCATCGATGTGACTGAGGCAACCTTCACGATCGAACTGACTGGCCCCGGCGACAAGCTCGATGCCTTTATCAGTACGGTTGAGCCGAGTGAAATACTGGAGACGGTGCGCTCGGGGGTAATGGGTATCGCGCGAGGGTCCCGACATCTGGGATTATGACGTCTGCGGGCGGCACAGTGCGGTGTGGTTGAAGCTTGAATAACGACAGTGGGATAACGGAAAAACAATGAACATCTACTACGATAAAGACAGTGATCTTTCCATCATCCAGGGCCTGAAGGTGGCCATCATCGGTTATGGTTCCCAGGGCCATGCCCACGCCAATAATTTGAAGGAATCGGGCGTTGACGTCGTTGTCGGCCTGCGCCCGGGTTCGGGCTCCGAGGCCAAGGCCAAGGCCGCAGGCCTGGCGGTCCAGTCGATTGAGGTGGCTGCCAAGGGTGCCGATCTGGTCATGATTCTCGCCCCTGATGAACACCAGGCGCGTCTGTACCGCGAGCAGATAGCCACAAACATGAAGCAAGGCGCAGCCCTGGCCTTCGCCCACGGCTTCAATATCCATTTCGGCCAGGTGGAACCGCGCGCCGATCTGGATGTCATCATGATCGCCCCGAAGGGTCCGGGCCATCTGGTCCGCTCGACTTATGTGGAGGGTGGCGGCGTGCCATCGCTGATCGCGGTCTACCAGGATGCCTCCGGTCGCGCCAAGGATATCGCCCTGTCCTATGCCTCCGCCAACGGCGGCGGGCGTGCCGGTGTCATTGAGACCACCTTTCGTGAAGAGACAGAGACGGACTTGTTCGGTGAACAAACCGTGCTGTGCGGGGGTGTCACGGCATTGGTTCAGGCCGGTTTTGAAACCTTGGTCGAAGCGGGGTATGCGCCGGAAATGGCCTATTTCGAGTGTATGCACGAATTGAAGTTGATCGTCGATCTGATGTATGAAGGTGGCATTTCCAACATGCGTTATTCGATCTCCAACACGGCGGAGTACGGTGATCTGACGCGCGGTCCACGTATCATTACCGAGCAGACAAAGGCCGAAATGGGGCGTATCCTCAAAGAGATACAGAGCGGTGAATTTGCTCGTGAATTCATTCTGGAAAACCAGTCAGGTGCCGCAACGCTGAAGGCCAAGCGGCGCATCGGCAAGGAACACCCGATTGAAGACGTCGGGACAAAGCTGCGTGACATGATGCCCTGGATCAAGGCCAACAAGCTGGTTGACCACAACAAGAACTGAGTAGGGCGTTCATCGCACGGGCCGGTGTATTTCCGGTCCGTGTGGTGGCGCTGTTTAAGCCCCGCCCCCTGACGAGCCGATTGTTGCACCATGGCGTTCTCCCGTACCTCGCTGATTGCCCGCGAAGGCTGGCCTATTCTGGGGCTTTTTCTGCTTGCCGCGATTGTCGTCCAGTCGTTGTACGGTCTTGTCGCCCTCCCACTCTGGGGTCTGGCCAGTGTGATTGGCTTTGTTTATCGTGATCCACCCCGGCGCATCCCGGCAGTTCCTCTGGGGGTGCTCAGCCCGGGGAACGGGTGTGTGCTCAGCGTCGAGAAGGTGCATGATCTCTACCTGAAACGCGATGCATTGCGTCTTTGCATCGCCATTGGGCGACTCGATCCCTATTCGCTACGCAGCCCGATCGAAGGCAAACTGCTGCAACAGTGGTTGCAGCCCCCCGACGGTGGTGGACAGGGAGACGGGCGCCTTGCCCGGGCGCTGCACGTGCAGAGTGATGAGGGTGATGATGTCATTATGGTGATACGTGCCACGAAGCTGCTCAAGCGCATGTCATGCACGGTGCATACGGGCGAGCGGGTCGGCCAGGGCCAGCGTTGCGGCTTTGTGTTGTTCGGCAGTCGCCTCGAGGTGCTGGTCCCGGCTGGCAGCCGAGTCCTGGTCCAGCCCGGTGAGCGGGTGCAGGCGGGCGCGAGTGTGTTGGCGCATCTGGTGCATAAATAACCGGGACGCAGGGTGAAAGAGATGGGCGCTGTTCGTGGTACGGAGCTTCCGCTAAGCTAAGCGCTCATTTTGTGTCGTTGCAACCGGGGCAGGATGATGCTGGATAGCGCATTGATCGGTGTGTTCACCGTGGGAACAGGCACATGAATGACGAGGACCACGTTGAAGATGGCCCCGAGGCCGGGGGCAAACCGCCGGAGAAACGCCGCCGCGGCATCTACCTGCTGCCTAACCTGTTTACCACTGCGGCCCTGTTCGCCGGGTTTTATGCCATCGTGGCGGCCATGGATCAGCGCTTCGAACCGGCGGCTATTGCTATCTTTGTGGCCATGTTGCTCGATGGCCTAGATGGACGAGTGGCGCGGCTGACCAATACCCAGAGTGCCTTTGGTGCGGAGTATGACAGCCTGTCGGATATGGTGTCCTTTGGCTTGGCGCCCTCACTGGTTATCTATGAATGGGCCCTGTCCGGCATGGGGAAACTGGGCTGGCTTGCCGCCTTCATCTATACGGCCGGGGCGGCCCTGCGCCTGGCCCGGTTCAATACCCAAGTCGGGATTGCCGATAAACGCTATTTTCAGGGTCTGGCCAGTCCGGCGGCGGCGGGTATCGTCGCCGGCCTGGTCTGGGTCGGCAGCACCTATGGCGGAGTACCGGCCCTGCCGCTGCACCTGATTGCCCTGATGTTGACCATCATTGCCGGCATTCTGATGGTCAGTAATATCCGTTATCACAGCTTCAAGGGCCTGGATCTCAAGGGCAAAGTCCCCTTTGTTGCCATTCTGCTGGTGGTGCTGATCATTGTTTTTGTGTCACTGGCGCCGCCCCTGGTGTTGTTCGGTGTGTTTTTGCTCTATGCCCTGTCGGGGCCGGTCTTCACGCTGGTGACCTTGCGCAAGCGCCGTGCTGGGCGCAAGGCGCAGTCGGCCGCGTCGAGGGGCGGGTCGGGTGGCAAAGGAGGCTGACCGGCTGCCGGGAAAACCGCTGCCGGTGGCCAGGTCATGTTGCCGCTTGGCAAGTGATCCCGCTGCGGTTATAGTGATAGTCAGACATTGTTCAGACCCGGTCAAGATTCCAACCTGCCATGATATTGAACACGCACATTTATCAGCAACCGTTACGCATGCCGGCCCTCGGCAGTCGCTTGTCCGGGGTGCGGGATCTGCCGGCGTTCCTGCTGCGACTACTGCCCTGACGGGCAGCCACTCTCTTTTCAACGCCCTCGGGGCGACATCCATTACGTTATCCAGGCCAGCCCGTTTCGGGCGGGGTCGCTGTCATGCGAACCGGGTCCACCAGAGGGACTGTCGAGGTTCTGCCTGACGCGCCTGCCATGCCATAATGGTGGGCACTCGACGGAGTACAGCAGCTATGACGGACAAACTGATTATCTTTGACACCACCTTGCGCGACGGGGAACAGAGCCCCGGTGCCTCGATGACGCGTGATGAGAAGGTGCGTATTGCGAAGGCGCTGGAGAAGATGCACGTTGACGTGATCGAGGCGGGTTTCCCCATTGCCAGCCAGGGTGATTTCGACGCAGTGCAGGCGGTGGCCCGACAGGTGAAAGACAGCCGGATCTGTGGACTGGCACGTGCCCTCGACCGCGATATCGACCGTGTCGGCGAGGCCCTGAAAGGGGCCAATGCCGTGCGTATTCATACCTTCATTGCCACCTCGTCCATCCACATGGAAAAAAAACTGCGCATGACACCGGAACAGGTGATCACGCAGGCAGTGAAGGCGGTCAAGCGCGCGCGGAAATACGCCGATGATGTGGAGTTTTCGCCAGAGGATGCCGGGCGTTCGGATCCGGATTTTCTCTGCCGGGTGTTGGAGGCGGTGATCGATGCCGGTGCCCGCACGCTGAATATTCCGGACACCGTGGGGTATAACGTCCCCGAGCAGTTTGGGGCACTCATTCTCCAGTTACGCGAGCGCATCCCGAATTCGGACCGGGCAGTTTTCTCGGTCCATTGCCACAATGATCTCGGACTGGCCGTGGCCAACTCCCTCTCGGCGGTGCTCAATGGCGCACGCCAGGTCGAGTGCACCATCAATGGCCTGGGTGAACGGGCCGGTAATGCCTCACTGGAGGAGGTCGTCATGGCGATCAGGACGCGCCAGGACATCTTCCCCTGTACTGTCGAACATCTCGATACCACCCAGATTGTGCCCTGTTCGCGCCTGGTATCGGGTATCACCGGTTTCGCCATCCAGCCGAACAAGGCCATTGTCGGAGTGAATGCCTTTGCCCACGAGTCCGGCATTCACCAGGATGGCGTGCTCAAGAGCCGTGAGACTTATGAGATCATGCTGGCCCAGGATGTCGGCTGGAGTGCCAACCGCATGGTGCTTGGCAAACATTCCGGGCGCAATGCCTTTCGTACCCGGCTGAATGAGCTGGGTGTGGCGTTCGCCTCCGAGGAGGAACTCAATGATGCCTTCACCCGCTTCAAGGATCTGGCCGACAAGAAGCACGATATCTATGATGAGGATATTCAGGCGCTGGTCACCGAAGCCAATCTCGCCACGGAAAACGAACGGGTGCGCCTGGTGGCGCTGCGAGTCTGCTCCGAAACTGGTGAGACACCGAGTGCGGCATTGACGCTCTGGTTTGACGGTAAGGAATGCATGGCCGAGGCGCCGGGCGGCGGGCCGGTGGATGCGGCCTTTCGTGCCATCGAGTCGGTGATCAATAGCGGTGGTGAACTGCAGCTCTACTCGGTGAACAATATCACCAGTGGGACCGATGCCCAGGGCGAAGTCACGGTGCGCCTGGAGAAGGGGGGGCGTATCGTCAATGGCCAGGGTGCGGATACGGATATCGTCATTGCCTCGGCCAAGGCCTATATCAACGCAGTAAACAAGCTGCTGGTCGAGGTGCCTCGTGCCCATCCCCAGAGTGCAAACGTGTAAGGTGTGACGCCGCAGTGACGATGAACGGGCAAGACGGGGGACGCTGATGGCACGTACCGAGGTGCAACGCCAGGCTTATTTGGGCGCCATGGGTATCCCCGTCTGGGAGCGCCGCCTGGTTGTCGCGCCAGTGCTGCTCTGCCCATCGGAACGGGCTATTGCGAGAGAAGTCACTCCCTCGGACGAAGTGGCGCCGGCCAGCATGGTCACGCCACAAGCAGTGTCGACGCAGGCCATGGTGCCCGATGCCACGGCGATTGCATCCGTGGCTACCCTGGACTGGTCGGCGCTGGAGGCCCGGGTGGCGGCGTGTAACGCCTGTGAACTGCACCGCAGTCGTCGCCAGACGGTGTTTGGTGCGGGCTCCCGTGAGGCCACCTGGATGATCATTGGTGAGGCACCCGGTGCGGATGAGGACCGCCAGGGCGAGCCCTTCGTCGGCCGTGCCGGACAGTTGCTCAACAACATGCTGTTCGCGCTTGGTTTGCAGCGTGAACAGGTCTATATAGCCAACATTCTCAAGTGTCGCCCACCCGGTAACCGTGATCCGCTGCCTGCGGAGGCAGCGCAGTGCGAAGGCTATCTGGCGCGACAAGTAGCACTGTTGCGCCCGCGGTTGATCCTGGCCATTGGTCGGGTGGCGGCCCAGCATTTACTCAAGACCACCGCCCCGCTGGGTCAATTGCGGGGTCAGTGTTACCACTATGGCGAGGTACCTGTGGTAGTGACCTACCACCCGGCCTACCTGTTGCGCAAGCCGCAGGACAAGCGCAAGTCTTGGGAAGACTTGCAGTATGCCCGACAGGTCGCCGGGGAGGGGGGATGAGGCTGCGAACACGACAGCGATGCCACTGGCGCTTGGCATGAGTGCCGTGATAGATGACGTCGATGCCGTTAAACAGTCGGTCCCCGATGGGTTGCGGCCGATGATCGAACCGGATCTGAAAGCAGTGATGGGCATCGAGCTGAGCGCCTATCCGCATCCCTGGACCCACGGTATCTTCCGCGACTGCCTCCATGTCGGTTATTGTTGCTGGGTCTATGAGGAGGCCGGAAAAGTGCTGGCCTACGGGGTGATGTCCATCGGTGCGGGTGAGGCTCATATTCTCAATCTGTGCGTGTTGCCCCAGGCGCGTCGCCGTGGTCTGGGGCGCATGCTGCTGGCGCATTTACTCGATGTGGCCCGTGCGCATAAGGCCGATACCTCTTTGTTGGAAGTCCGGCCCTCCAACCGGGCTGCCCTGCGGCTCTACCATGACATGGGCTATAACGAGGTGGGTACGCGCAAGGCCTATTATCCTGCTGAAAAGGGCTATGAAGATGCCCTGATTATGGCCCGCGCCCTGTAGAGTACGGATGTCGCCCGTGTACATGTAGGCTTTCCGTGTCAGATACCGAATAACAAATGTTACCTTTGTGTTTTACGGAATACTCTGAGCCTTCATGATTAGGGCCTGCCCATAAAGTATAATAGACTGATTTCATCATAAAATACTCTTGATCCGGGGTATCATTGTGCATGAAAAACAAGCCTGTCATGCCAAAATCCGCACACCTATGACTCGATATCGCGGTCAAAAACAACTTCTCCGTGCAGGGTTCGCTTGGCTGTTCCAAACGGCGCCGGATGAAAACAACCGATGGGTCAAACTGGGCGAGCGTATCCCTTGGGGTGAATCGAGTGGTCCAAGATGGCCTCACCCTCAAGGCCAATGCCGTCTACATGTCGCAATTCCAACTGATCCCCTATGAGCGGGTACGAGATCACTTCCAGGACCAGATGTCGATTCCGATCCGTGGCGCCAGCGCTATCGAGTGCTGCTCTGAAAGGCAGAGACCGAATGTCCACCGCCCGAGGAGAGCCAACGCAAGGGGAAACGGGGTAGGCTCAAACGATCCAAATCCAGGAACCTGCTGGAGAGGCTGCGGAACTTCGAGCACGATGTCCTGCGCTTCATGGAGGTGGAGAACGTTCTCTTCACCAACAACCAGGGGGGAGAACGATCTGCGTAGAGCCTGCTCTACGAAGTGCTTTGGGTATAACCAAGGTGCAGCAGAAGATCTCCGGTTGCTTCCGCTCTATGGAGGGGGCACAGATCTTCTGTCGGCTACGCAAACATTGACGCTGCTTTTTCAGGGCAAGCATCCGGATTTTATAAAAAAGGGCGTGGCCTGAATAGCCGCATTCATGACAGAATGGGCTGAATAGTTACAATTCCTTTTGAGTCAGATCTCCGCGTTTCCAGTGCTTGATGTGCTCAGACCAGCGCTGGCGGTTGACTTCTCTTTTGGATAAGCTTGAACTCATGTTATGCCCTCGCTATGTTAATGCATGGTGAGGACATCATGGTAACTCCAGCTGGGACGGGGTAGATGTAATTCGCCAGACGCTTACGAATGGTAATTAATATAAAACCATTCAGAAGAAGAGGAGAAGTCCAAAATGAACATTACACGAGTTGGCGTTGATATAGCAAAATCAGTTTTGTCTTGACTATGGGGTCCACTACACCTTCTCGCATGATCGCTTGGCATCCAACTCAAGCAGATAAGGAGCTACAAAGCCTTCATACTCTTTCTTCTCTTCGTCTCGTAAATCTTTCCACCCTGTAATCGTACCGCGACATCTCGCAGATCCACACATGCACTTCTTCGGGAAGTAGTCGATAATATAGTTGCGCATAGCATAATCGAAAGTCATTTCCTCATTAACACTGATGTTCTTTCTTGCAACAAAATCATGTGCGCCAGTTTCATTTACTCTAATACCACAATTTGGGTCACAGGAATGATTAACCTTAGTTATTAAGCCATCGTGAAGCACAAACTTATTTTCGCCTATCTGTGAAGCATGAGAATGATTCTCGTTCAATATTTTTTTAATAACGCCAACCATTACTATGTCACCAATCTTAAATGATTTGGTGACGAAAATACCTTCTCCTTTTCCAGAAGATTTCCTTAACTCAAACCCATCTTTCATGGTGTAGCCCCATTTAAAATCTAACGTCAATTTAAACGATTGGTTGCTCTATTCATTTACTGAAACCTTAAGAGTTTCCAATATCCATTCATCATACTCTTATTTGCGGTAGTTTGATAAGCTTGAACCCCTGACACTTTGGAGAAAGTAAAATGTGGTAGAGAAAAACTCAATAAGTTACAAACTGTTTGACGACCTACACTAGAAGCCATTACCGGCAAAGAACCGGTTCCCAAAAGACCAGGCCGAAAACCAGTTTTTAGGAAATAGGTATACTCGTGTCCCCTGAATCCGCCGAAGGGAAATCAGGCAGGGAAATCGCAGGGCCTCAAAGCAGCATGACTTAATGAACGCGACAACTTCGTTGACAAACACCGATATCTCTTAGTGTAAAAAGTATGTGATCGTTTTACGCTCGTGCTCCAGCCCGTCAATGGTTTTGAGCTGGAGCACGGAGGTAAGCATCGACGTGGTGTTAATCTACCTCAGTCATTGAAATTCCTAATGCGTCCGCTACCCCTTTACCGTAAGCCGGATTGGCCTTCAGGCAGTTACGGATATGGCGCTTTTGCACCTCGACATTGGCACCACCCACCGAACGCGCGGTGTTTTCAAATAACACCTGCTGTTGCTCGGGGGTCATCAGGCGGAACAGGTCACCGGGCTGGGTGTAGTAATCGTCATCATCTTCACACGCATTCCAGTGCTCAGCTGCACCTTCGATCGCCAGTGGCAGTTCATTGGCCTCCGGTTGTTCCTGCCATTCGCCCAGGCTATTAGGCTCATAGGCCTTGGTGCTGCCGAAGTTGCCATCCACACGCATGGCTCCATCGCGATGAAAACTGTGCACCGGGCAACGGGGCGCATTGACCGGTATCTGCATAAGGTTCACGCCGAGCCGGTAACGCTGTGTATCACCATAGGAAAACAGACGGCCCTGCAACATCTTATCTGGTGAGAACCCGATGCCGGGGACTACATTGGCCGGATTAAACGCCGACTGCTCGACCTCGGCATGGTAGTTTTCCGGGTTACGATTGAGCTCCAGCACGCCCACGTCGATGAGCGGGTAGTCCTTGTGGGACCACACCTTGGTCAGGTCAAAGGGGTGGAAGCGATAGCTTGCGGCTTCCTTCTCCGGCATGATTTGTACCTTGAAATCCCAGCGTGGAAAGTTGCCGTTTTCAATGCTCTCGTACAAATCCTTCTGGTGACTCTCGCGGTCCTTGCCGATCAATGCTTCCGCCTCTTCATCGGTCAGGTTTTCAATGCCCTGCTGGCTCTTGAAATGAAACTTTACCCAGAAGCGCTTGTTCGCGGCATTGCTGAAGCTGAAAGTATGGCTGCCGAAACCATGCATGTGGCGATAGGTGCGTGGAGTGCCGCGGTCGCTCATGAGGATGGTGATCTGGTGCAACGCTTCAGGTAGCAAGGTCCAGAAGTCCCAGTTGCTGTGCGCACTGCGCACATTGGTGCGCGGGTCGCGTTTTACCGCATGATTGAGATCGGGAAATTTCAAAGGATCACGCAGGAAAAACACTGGCGTGTTATTACCAACCATGTCCCAGTTGCCTTCGTCCGTGTAAAACTTGAGGGCAAAACCGCGAATGTCGCGTTCCGCGTCTGCGGCGCCACGCTCACCTGCCACGGTGGAAAAGCGCGCAAATACGTCGGTCTTTTTACCCACCTTGGAAAATAGCTTGGCCTTGGTGTACTGAGTGATATCGTTGGTTACGGTAAAGGTGCCATAGGCGGCCGAGCCCTTGGCGTGCATGCGGCGCTCGGGAATGACCTCACGATCGAAGTGGGCCAGCTTTTCCAGGAACCAGAGGTCCTGCAGCAGCATTGGGCCACGTGGTCCCGCAGTCAATACGTTCTGGTTGTCACCTACCGGTGCGCCATTGGTCAGTGTTAATTTGGGTTTGTCGCTCATCTCTGTCTCCTTATCTGCTTAACTTGTCGATTTAGTGTCAACTCATTGTTGCCGAGCATGGGTCTACTTTATAGCGAAACAAATAATAGTTTAAATCGTTTGTTATTATTAAATTAATAGATATTAACTATCGTTAACCGAGCGCATGCCCGCGCTTAAATTTATTCTAACAACTGTAGCTTAGAGCTTGTCTAAATAGATTAATCAGACATGGACAGTGAAATGAGGATAACGGGGTTCTCGCATTGTAACATTTCTGCAATGACGTAGAGGGAAGGTTGCCCAGCTCGGCCATGCCACCTGAGGGTTGGGGCGCGAGGGATTATTTGCCGACACGATGGATAATGCGAAGAGTCGCCCTGCCGGGGTCGGGTCGCCGCTGGCGCCTTGCCTTGCTGTTCCTCTGACTGCGCGGGTCTTCCGTCAGTTCTTGTCCGCTGTGGTGTGCGTGGCCTGCCAGCGCTCATAACAGGCGAGTCCGCAGAAGTAATGGACGTAGTCGGGGCCTTCCAGGCTTTGCTCGACCGAGGCGGGGATTTCCTTCAGGCAGGTGTCACAACTGAGTTGTGGTTCCGCGGTGACGGGTGGGACAGGTCGCATTGCGGCCCGGTTGCTGGACAGCGGTTTCGAATAGGAAGGGTGATGGGTCATAGGGCCTCCTTTGCGGTTGTCACGGTGGCGCAATTTCGCGCGACCGCTCATGGTACACCGCTACTAATGTAAGGATAGACCACAATTGGCAGGGTGAGTGGGCACCGTCCAGGTCGCAGGGAGCCCCGGTCAGGCCGGTGATACGCAACGGGTTCAAACAGTATAGTGGCCGAGTCGTTGCCCCATGCGCAGCGGGGCGGTGGGTCGAATGGCCGGGTCCCATGTCACCGCATTGGGTCCGAAGACAACAATGACAGTGGAGCCCATGTTGAAGCGTCCCATTTCATCACCCCGGTCCAAGGTGATGGCCTCTTCGTCCTCATAGACCCATTGGCGCACACGTCGCCCGGCGGGGGGGGTGACTTCGCCTGCCCAGACGGTCTCAATGCTGGCGACGTTGATGGCTCCGACGAGTACGAGGGCCATGAGACCGGCGGTGGTGCCAAAGACGGTGACGACCCGCTCGTTGCGGGCAAATAGACCGGGTACCGTGCGTGCGGTGGCGGGATTGACACTGAACAGGCGACCGGGGATATGCACCATCTGTTGCAGTCGCCCGTCAAGCGGCATGTGGATGCGATGGTAGTCCCGCGGCGAGAGGTACAGGGTGGCGAAGTGGCCACCGGCAAAGCGGTGGGCGAGGGCCTCATCACCGCCGAACAGTGCCTGAAGACTGTAGTGGTGCCCCTTGGCCTGGAAGACGGTATCACCCTCGATGGGTCCGGCCTGGCTGACGGCACCGTCTACCGGACAGGCGATCTCACCGGGCGCCTCTACCACAGGACGTTGTCCGGGCTTGAGGGCGCGGGTGAAAAAATGATTGAAATCGACAAAGGCCTCGGGGGTGTCGAGCTGCGCTGTAGAGAGGTCCACGCCATAGCGGCGGATAAACCAGCGTATGAGACCATTCTTGAACCCGGTGACACGGCAACGGGTCAGCCGATGGACCAGCCACGAAAGGGTGTGGGCGGGCAGGATATATTGGTACTTCACCGCCAGCCAGTCACGCCAGCGGGGTGGGGTCGGGGTATCGTGCATCATGTGTCGCGTGCGGGCAGGCGTATTCATGGGTCGTATTATTCCATGTTAGCGGGTCTGGGTCATTGTCGTTGCAGTGACCGGTGACCTCTAGCGGAGACGGCAGGTGGATCTTGCTATTGATCACTGCCCGGGCTACCGTAGGCCCAATGAGAACCCATAGAGGACAATTGTCATGGCCGAGATCAGCACACTGATTCCCAAACGGGTACGCTCCGTGGTCTCTCCCGCTCTGGAGTCGGTGGAGATCGAGCCGATTGAACAACGTGAGATACCGCTACTGGGCTGGGTCAGTGCCGGACAGCCCGTCGATCTGTGCAGCGACGCTGAGACCGTGTCGGTTCCGGTCAGCATGGTGCGCAAGAACACCTATGCCTTGCGTGTGCGGGGCCATTCCATGATCGACGATAATATCCAGGATGGCGATATTATCATCATCGAAAAGCGTGAAACGGCTGAAAATGGGCAATCGGTGGTGGCCATGATCAATGGCGAGCAGGTGACGCTGAAGCGTTTCTATGTCGAGGTCGATGGTATTCGCCTGCAACCGGCAAACCCGGACATGACACCCATCTTTTTGCGTAATGAGGAAGTCCAGATCCTGGGTATCGTCACGGGCGTTATCCGCCCGTGTTGAGGACACCCATCCCGCAGCTGCGGGATGGGTGTCATGACGGTGCGCGCAGGGTCCCCTAGTGTCGCAAAGAAACCCTGTTTCACCTGTAACAAAATACGGCAAGGCCGGGCGGCTGTATGTGGGCGCAAGCCGTGGCCCGATCCGTCAGAACGATTGCCTCGAAGATAGAATATATAGTAAGCTTGCTTATTATGTGTAAGGATAACTATCTTCACCATGGCCCATCCTGAGCTCGATCGCAGTCTCGGATTCCTGCTGCATGATATTTCACGGCTGTTCCGTCGGCGCTTCGACGTTCGGGCGCGGGCGGTGGGGCTGACTCGTGCCCAATGGTCCGCCCTGAGTCACCTCTATCGCAATGAAGGCATCACCCAGAGCGCATTGGCCGATATCATGGAGGTGGAGAAGATCACCTTATGCCGATTGCTGGATCGCCTGGAGGCGGCGGGTTGGCTCGAACGCCGGGCGCACCCGAGCGATCGACGCGCGAAATGCCTGTATTTGACCGACAAGGCCTATCCGGTGCGTGAACAGATGCGGGCTATTGCACAGGCGGTGCGCAATGAGGCCTATGTTGGAATGAGCCCGGAAGAACGGGATGTGCTGATCGATACCCTGTTGCATATCAAGGCGAACCTCCTCGCCGTTGCAGAGTAACGACACCTCTGGATTGTGCGAATGTGTCAGCAAGGACAAGAGAGCTTTCGATGACTGTGTTGCGCAACTTGATGGACGATGAAGGGCGTCGGCGCCGCTGGCGTTTCATTTTACTCGTGGGTGGGCCCATCCTGGTCGTGCTGATCGGCCTGGGTCTGTATCTGGCAGCCGGGCGTTATGTCACCACCGAGGATGCCTATATTGAGGCCAATCTGCTGCCGATGGCTGCTGAGGTCTCGGGTCGTGTGGTGGCCGTACTGGTCCACAAGAACGAGGTGGTGCATGCCGGTCAGGTCTTGTTCCGCATCGACCCTGAACCTTTCCAGTTGGCGTTGAATCAGGCCCGAGCCGCACTGGTTGCGACCCGCAACAGTATCGCCGCCCTCAAGGCCAGTTATCGCGAAAAACAGGCGGAGCTGGCGCAGGCGCGTGAAGATACGGCCTATGCCCGGCGCGAATATGCGCGTCGTCAGGGGTTGGTCGCGCGCAAGGCGGTGTCCGAGAGTGTGCTGGATGCCGCGCGTCACGCGCTCAATGCCGCGCGTCTGCACGCACAGACCGTGCAGCGGGCGATCGATGCGGTGCGGGCAGAACTGGGTGCGGGCGCCGACGTGTCGATCGCCCACGAACCCCGAGTGATGGGGGCCCGGGCACGGGTCGCGCAGGCGGCGCTGAATTTAAGCTACACCGTGGTGCATGCCCCGATGGTCGGCGTGGTCGGGGCAAAGAATCTGCTGGTGGGCGATTTTGTCACACGTGGTCGGCCTGTCCTGGCCTTGGTCGCCACCCACCATTATGTGGATGCCAATCTCAAGGAGACGGCCTTGACACATGTGCGGGTGGGACAGCCGGCTACGATCGAGGTGGACACTTACCCTGGTGTGGTCTGGCGAGCCTGGGTGGAGAGCATCAGCCCGGCCACTGGTGCCGAGTTCTCCCTGTTGCCGGCGCAGAATGCCAGTGGTAACTGGGTCAAGGTGGTACAGCGGATCACCGTGCGCCTGGCCCTGTTCAAGTTGCACCACGGGGCCGTATTGCGCAGTGGTATGAGTGCTACGGTCAGCATTGATACCGGTGAGCGGCGCATCCAGCGCTGGTGGGGTAACGGGGCACCGAGCGTGCAGATCGGCCCCGCTATGCGCCAGAGTGCAGGTAGCGATCAGCACTCATGAGTGCTCCGGCCACGGGCGTGGCCGGAGACGGCCTGAAACGCGGCTTCATTACCTTTGCAGTGATGCTGGCCACTGTCATGCAGGTGCTCGACACCACCATCGTCAATGTTGCCTTGCCGAACATGCGTGGCGCCTTTTCTGCGACGGAAGGCCAGATCGCCTGGGTCCTGACCTCCTACCTCGTCGCGGCCGCAGTGATGACACCGCCGACCGGCTGGTTGGCCGCCAGACTGGGACGAAAACGCCTGTTTCTAATCTCCATCGTGGTCTTTACCCTGATGTCGGTGTTATGCGGGATGGCCGGAACGCTGGACGAGATTGTGTTGTTCCGTCTGCTCCAGGGCGTGGCCGGGGCGGCCCTGGTCCCCCTGTCCCAGGCGGTGTTGCTCGACAGCTATCCGCGCGAGCAGCATGGCACGGCCATGGCCCTGTGGGGGGTGGGTATCATGGTGGGGCCGATCCTGGGTCCGGCCCTCGGTGGTTATCTCACCGAGTTTTACAGCTGGCGCTGGGTGTTCTACATCAACCTGCCGGTTGGCATACTGGCCTTTTTCAGCATCCTGTCGGTGGTGCCCGAGACCCGGCGGGAGCGGGACCGGCACTTCGATGCCTCGGGCTTCATACTGCTCAGTCTGGGTATCGCTTTCCTGCAACTGATGCTGGACCGTGGCCAGCGCAACGACTGGTTTTCCTCACCGGAGATCGTCCTCTATGCCGGCATCATGGGCGTGGCCTTCTATCTCTATGTCGTACATTCCGCCACGACCCGCCACCCCTTTCTCGACGCCGCTTTGTTGCGGGATCGCAACTTCATGATGGGACTGGTCTTCATCTTCGTGGTGGGGATCATTTTGCTGGCCACGATTGCCATTCTGCCGCCCTATCTGCAGATGTTGATGGACTATCCGGTGGTTACCACCGGTCTGGTTCTGGCCCCACGCGGGGTGGGTACGATGGTCTCCATGTTTCTGGTAGGGCGAGTGGTCAACCGGGTCGATATGCGCGGGCTTATTTTTTCCGGATTCATCCTGGTCGCCCTCTCGCTGTGGATGATGGCCCAGTTCAATTTGCAGATCAGTGAGAGCGCCATTATCTGGAGTGGTGTGGTGCAGGGCCTGGGACTGGGCCTGATCTTCGTGCCTCTGAGTACGCTGGCTTTTTCCACCCTGGCACCAGCCCTGCGCACTGAGGCGGCCGGCATCTTCAGTCTGATCCGCAACATCGGCAGCAGTATCGGTATCTCGGTGATTTTTGCCTTGTTTTCACATAATCTTCAGGTCAACCATGCCAATCTTGCGCAGCATGTGAGCGTCTACAATCCCCTGTACCATGCACCGCTACTCCCCGAGGCCTGGAATCTCCACACGCCATCGGGGTTGATGGCACTCAATGGCGAAGTCACTCGTCAGGCGGCCATGATCGCCTATCTTGATGATTTTCGTTTTATGATGCTGATCACCCTGTGCACCCTGCCACTGGTGTTGCTCTTGCGCCGACCGGGTGGTCGGCGGGGCGCTGAGACAACGGGTGAAGATGCGCCGGGTGAAGAGGTGGGCATTGCCGTAGTGGACTAGCTGATGCGTGCCGCAGTCCTCTTCGGGACAGACCGGGTGTGATGTGCACAGCACGTCTATAGTATACTGCAAGAGTAGGGTATAGTGGCCTTGCCGGTGCGCTCCGGCCGGTTGGAGAAGGCGCGGGATCCAGTGATGCGACACGGCCGATGCACGTTTTACAATGATGAAATAAATGGGCAAACCCGCACATAATCAGGCACCCCCCCTCATCCGTTTCTACACGGAAGATGAGCTCGATACCCTCGAAGAGAGTGAGCCGGAACGGGCCTATCGCATCGCGCGTGCGCAGGCGATGGCCGCGCGCGGCATGGGCCTGGATCGTCATCCCGCGGATCATCCGCCACCCGACCCGGTGCAGGTGCGAGAGGCCATCGAGGACGTACGCCAGATTCTGGCCCGTGATGGCGGTGACATCGAACTGGTCACGATCGAGGATCGGCGCATCAAGGTACGTCTGAAGGGGGCCTGCGCGGGATGCCCGAATGCACCGATGGACCTCAAAAATGTAGTCGAACGTATCTTGTTCAATGCCTTGCCGGGCGCCAGTCAGATCACCAATACATTTTAGGCGATGCGCCGTGTGTGGCGGGTTGCGATGGTTTTGCCTCACCCTTTTGTTAAAAAATTGTCACGGGAGTACGTCATGCGCATAGGTTCATTTCATCCCCCCGGACGGACACTGATGGGACCGGGGCCCTCCGACGTCAGTCAACGAGTGCTCGATGCCCTGGCCCGCCCGACCGTCGGTCACCTCGACCCGGCCTTTATCGGCATGATGGAGCAGATGAAGACTCTGCTTCAGTATGTCTTGCAGACCGAAAATGTCCTGACTCTGCCGGTGTCGGCACCGGGTTCGGCTGGCATGGAGACCTGTTTTGTCAACCTGGTCGAGCCGGGTGACAAGGTCGTGGTATGCCAGAATGGTGTCTTTGGCGGGCGCATGAAGGAAAATGTGCTGCGCTGTGGTGGTGTGCCGGTGATGGTCGAGGACACCTGGGGCGAAGTGGTCGATCCGAACAAGCTGGAGGAGACACTAAAGGCCCATCCCGACGCCCGTCTTGTGGCCTTTGTGCATGCCGAGACTTCCACGGGCGTCCTGTCCGATGTCTGTACCCTGGTGGACATTGCCCATCGCCACGATTGTTTGACCATTGTCGATGCCGTGACCTCCCTGGCCGGTAACCCGCTCAAGGTTGATGAATGGGGTATCGATGCGATCTATTCCGGCACACAGAAGTGCCTGTCGGCACCTCCCGGCCTGTCGCCGGTCAGCTTCAATGAGCGGGCCGTCGAGACGATGCGCCGGCGTGCGCAACCGGTCCAGAGCTGGTTTCTCGATCTCAATCTGATCATGGGCTACTGGGGCACGGGTGCCCAACGCAGCTATCACCACACCGCGCCGGTCAACACGCTCTACGCCCTGCATGAGGCCCTGCTCATTGTGCAGGAAGAAGGTCTAGAAAACGCCTGGGCCCGCCATAGGCACTACCACACCGCACTCAAGGCGGGTCTGGAGGCCATGGGTATGGATTTTGTAGTCAAGGAGAGTGCGCGTTTGCCCCAGCTCAACGCGGTGAGTATTCCATCGGGTGTGGATGATGCCGCCGTGCGTGGCAGGCTGCTTCACGAACACAATCTGGAGATCGGTGCCGGGCTCGGCGTCCTGGCCGGCACGATCTGGCGCATCGGTCTGATGGGCCACGCCAGTAATGCCCGCAATGTCACCTATTGCCTGCAATCCCTGGAGGCCGTGCTCACGGATATGGGGGCGCCTATTGCCACCGGCGTGGCGGTCGATGCAGCCAATGCGGTCATGGATCACGCCGATGCGATGGCCGTGGCATCGGCCTGAGACCCACGCTCTAGAGCCAGCCGAAGAAGCCTCGATCAGGGAGGCAATCAGGACAATCGATACCACGAGCATGGCGCGCGGTCTCAGCTTGAGAGGGGGTGGTGGCGGTCCAGCACGGCATCGTCGAAGGCGGCATCGGTGGCTTCAATGAAGCGGGTGAGCAGTTGAAAGGTCGTGATGGGTGCATCCGGGTCTGTCATGTACCGCAGGCGCAATGGCCCCAACGCATCAATGACGGCCGAACGTGACAGCACGGTCTCCATAGTCTCTATCCGGCACCAGGCCACAAGGGTCGCGAGGATGTCGTCGCAGGGCCCGGAAGGCAGGTGCTGCGGGGTCGCTCCCGGCACATCGGCACCTCCTACGGGCAGGCCGTAGCCGGACAGGCGGGTGAGCAGTTCAGCATAGGTCATGGCCGGATAATACGTGAACCGCACGGGTAACCCCAGCCGGTGTGGCCGGCGCCCTGCGCCATGGCCACGGTTGCAGGCTGGTGCCAGGGGCACCTCAGGGCGACTCACCGGCCAGATACAGCCAGGTTTGCACGACAGAGTCGGGATTGAGCGAGACGCTGTCGATACCTTCCTCCATCAGCCATCGCGCCAAGTCCGGGTGATCCGAGGGTCCCTGGCCGCAGATGCCGACGTATTTGCCCGCTTTGCGGCAGGCCTGGATGGCCATGGACAGCAGCGCCTTGACGGCTGGGTCGCGCTCGTCGAACAGTGTGGCAATCAGCCCGGAGTCACGATCCAGTCCCAGGGTGAGCTGGGTGAGATCATTGGAGCCGATAGAGAAGCCGTCGAAGTGGGCAAGAAAGTCCTCGGCCAGCAAGGCATTGGAGGGCAGCTCGCACATCATGATCAGCCGCAAGTCGTTCTCACCACGCTGCAGACCCTGTTCGGCCAGCAGGGCCACGGTGCGTTCGGCCTGTTCTACCGTGCGCACGAATGGCACCATGATCTGCACATTGGTCAGCCCCATCTCATCGCGTACCCGTTTCAAGGCACGGCACTCGAGGGCGAAACAGTCGCGAAAGTCTTCCGAGACATAGCGCGCTGCGCCACGGAAGCCCAACATGGGGTTTTCTTCCTTGGGTTCGTAGCGCTGCCCGCCAATCAGGTTGGCGTACTCGTTGGATTTGAAGTCGGACAGGCGCACGATGACCGGCTTCGGTGTGAAGGCAGCGGCAAGGGTGGCAATGCCCTCGGTCAGCTTGTCGACGTAGAAACTGACCGGATCGGCATAACCGCTCATGCGCTCATCGATCTGCGCACGGGTGGCCGTATCCTGTTCACCATAGTTCAATAGCGCCTTGGGGTGCACGCCAATCATGTGATTGATGATGAACTCCAGGCGTGCCAGACCCACACCGGCATTGGGCAGGAATTGGAAGTCGAAGGCGCGATCCGGATTGCCCACGTTCATCATCACCTTGAACGGCAGATCAGGCATGCTCGCCAGATTGATCTCCTGGTGTGCAAAGTCCTGTTGCCCGGCGTAGATATAGCCGGTGTCGCCCTCGGCGCAGGAGACCGTGACCGCGTGCCCGTTAGCGATGACCTCGGTGGCATTGCCGCAGCCGACGACCGCAGGGATCCCCAGCTCGCGGGCGATGATGGCGGCATGACAGGTGCGCCCGCCCCGGTTGGTGATGATGGCGGCGGCCCGCTTCATGATCGGTTCCCAGTCCGGGTCGGTCATGTCGGTGACCAGGACGTCGCCGGCCTGCACCTTGTCCATGTCACTGACCGCACTGATGACCCGTGCCGGTCCGGCACCGATGCGTTGGCCAATGCTGCGCCCGGTGGCCAGCACCTCGCCGCGTGATTTCAGGGTATAGCGTTCCAGTACCTGGTGATGGCTGTGACTTTTCACCGTCTCGGGCCGGGCCTGGACAATATAGAGCTCACCGCTCTGTCCGTCCTTGGCCCATTCGATGTCCATCGGGCGCTGGTAGTGGCGTTCGATGATCAGGGCCTGGCGGGCGAGGGTCTGAACATCCTCTTCGTTAATACAAAAATGCGCCTGCGCCTGCGCCTCCACCTCGACAGTCTGAACCGAGTCACCGGTGCCGGTCTCATCGGTGTAGATCATCTTCACGGCCTTGCTGCCGATGTTGCGGCGCAAGATGGCGGGCCGGCCGGCCTCCAGTGTTGGTTTGTGGACATAGAATTCATCGGGATTGACCGCACCCTGCACCACGGTCTCGCCCAGGCCCCAGGCCGCAGTGATGAAGACCACGTCGCGGAAGCCGGATTCGGTATCGAGGGTAAACATCACGCCACTGGCACCGATATCGCTACGCACCATGCGCTGTACACCGGCGGACAGTGCGACATGGCTGTGGTCGAAGCCCTGGTGGACACGGTAGGCAATGGCGCGGTCGTTGAACAGGGAGGCGAAGACCTCGCGGATGGCATGCAGAATCGCGTCCAGGCCGTGGATGTTGAGAAAGGTTTCCTGCTGTCCGGCAAAGGAGGCATCAGGCAGGTCTTCAGCGGTGGCGGAGGAGCGCACCGCAAAGGAGGTCTCGTCGCTGGATTCGGTGACGAGTTGGGTGTAGGCCGTGGCAATTTCCGCGCGTAGACGCTCGGGCAGGGGCGTGTGTCTGATCCAGTCCCGGATCCTCTGACCGGTCTCGGTGAGGGTGATGATGTCGTCCACGTCGAGCTTGGCCAGTGCGTCGTTGATGCGGGCCTGCAGTCCGTCCTGGGCCAGGAAGTCGCGGTAGGCGTCGGCGGTGGTGGCGAAGCCGTTGGGCACATTGACGTCGAGGGTGGCCAGTTGGCTGATCATCTCGCCAAGGGAGGCATTCTTGCCGCCAACCCGGCCGACGTCGTTTATGCGCACGGTATTGAACCAGAGGAGATAGTCTTTCAATGTCTTGCCTCTTGATCAGGGAGGGGGGGGGGACCAGCGCGCCACGCGGGGTCCGGGTGGTTCACTTGAGGGTATAGTAGCGTAATTCCCGTTTGGAATTCAGACTATGAAGCGTAAGATTTTCTATCTGTCCGATCGTACCGGTATCACCGCCGAGACGCTGGGTCACAGTTTGCTGACCCAGTTCGAGGGTATCGAATTTGAACGCGAGTCCCTGCGCTTTATCGACACCGAAGCCAAGGCGCATCACGCCGTTGAACTGATCTGCCAGGTACGGGAGGGGGGCAAGCCCCTGGTTTTTAGTACCCTGATCGATGCCGCCTGCCGCGATATCGTGGCCCGGGCCCCGTGCGTGTTCTTCGATCTGTTCGATGCCTTCATCGGCCCGCTGGAGCGGGAGCTGCGGATGCCCTCCTCACACACAGCGGGGCGCAGCCACGGCATGTACAACAGTGAGGGTTATGCCTCACGCATCAATGCCATCAATTTCACGCTGACTCACGATGATGGGGTCACCACGCGTGACTATGAGCATGCCGAGTTGATCCTGGTGGGCGTGTCGCGTAGTGGCAAAACGCCCACTTGCCTCTATCTGGCCTTGCAATACGGTATTTTTGCCGCCAATTATCCGCTGACCGAGGAGGATTTCGGTGAGTTGATCCTGCCGGCCAGGATCAGGTCCTTTCGCGCTAAGATACTGGGTCTGACCATCAGGCCCGAGCGCCTGCAACGCATCCGCACCGAGCGCCGCCCGGGCAGTCGCTATGCCTCATTGCACCAGTGTCGGTTCGAGGTTAGCCAGGTCGAGGCGCTGTACCGCAAAGAGGGCGTGTACATGCTGGACAGTACCACCATGTCGGTCGAGGAACTGGCCGTCAATGTGCTGGATAGACTCAAGTTGCGCGGCGACCGCCGACCTCTGGCGTCTCCGCTCAGGTAATGACGGTGGGGGTCGTGCGCCCGGTGCGCACGCGCAGTTCAGCCAGTTCGCCCGCGAGCGTGATAAGCCCGGCTAGCGCCTCCTGGGTGTCCTGGGTGTGGCGTGTGGGAGCGGGTTCGTAGCGCTCGATGTAAACGCGCAAGGTTGCGCCTTCGGTGCCGGTACCGGATAGCCGGTAGACGATACGCGCAGCGTCTGCGAACAGCACGCGCACGCCCTGATGTTCGCTGACACTGTTGTCGATAGGGTCGGTGTAGCTGAAGTCGTCGGCACTCTGCACCTGGAGCGGGCCGAAGTGCTGTCCGGGCAAGGTGGCCAGGCGGGAGCGCAAGTGGGCCATGACCCCGGCGGCGGTCTCGGCATCGAGGGCCTCGTAGTCGTGGCGGGTATAGAAATTGCGGCCGAAACACGTCCAGTGTTCACGTACGATCTCGGCCACCGACTGTTGGCGTACGGCCAGGATATTGAGCCAGAACAGGACCGCCCACAGCCCGTCTTTTTCGCGCACGTGATCCGAACCGGTACCGAAGCTCTCCTCGCCGCACAGTGTAATGCGCCGTGCATCGAGCAGGTTGCCGAAGAATTTCCAGCCTGTTGGCGTCTCGTAGCAGTCGATACCCAGGGTTGTGGCCACCCGGTCGATTGCGCCACTGGTTGGCATGGAGCGTGCCACGCCAGCCAGACCCATACGGTAGCCGGGCAGATGATGGGCGTTGGCCGCCATGATGGCAAGGCTGTCGCTGGGGGTGACGAAACAGTGTCGTCCGAGGATCATGTTGCGGTCGCCATCGCCATCGGAGGCGGCGGCAAAATCCGTTGCCTGGGGGCTGAACATCAGCGCGGCCAGTTCGCGGGCATGGACCAAATTGGGGTCGGGGTGGTGGCCACCGAAATCCTCCAGGGGCACACCGTTGATGACACTGTTCTCCGGCGCACCGAGTCGGTGTACGAGTATCTCACGGGCATAGGGCCCGGTAATGGCGTGCATGGCATCAAAGCGCAGGGTGAAGTGTCCGGAGTTGAACATAGCGCGGATGGCGGGAAAATCGAACAGGGTCTGCATCAGGTCAGCGTAATCGCTGACCGGGTCGATGACGCTGACCGTCATGTCGCCGATGCGGGTCGTGCCGAGTCGGGTCAGGTCGACATCCGCTGCCTCCACGTAGCGGTATTCGCTGATACCCCGACTGTGCGCGTAGATGGCCTGGGTGATCTTCTCCGGGGCCGGACCGCCATTGGCGGTATTGAACTTGATACCGAAGTCGCCGTTCGCGCCGCCGGGATTGTGGCTGGCGGAGAGGATGAGCCCGCCAAAGGCACGGTGTTCGCGGATGAGGTGGGAGGCCGCTGGCGTCGACAGCAGTCCGTCGCGCCCCACCCGTACCTGTGCGAAGCCATTGGCGGCGGCCATTTTCAGGATGCTCTGGATGGCGATGCGGTTGTAGAAGCGTCCGTCACCGCCCAGGACCAGAGTCTGCCCGGTGTGCTCACCAGTGGCGTTGAACACGGACTGGACGAAATTTTCCAGGTAATGGGTCTGCTGGAAATGCGCCACTTTCTTGCGTAACCCCGAGGTGCCGGGGCGCTGATCTTCAAAGGGTTGGGTGTGGACAATGCGTGTTGTCATGGACGTGTGACCCCGGGGCGGTGCGGGTTGGATGAGCGAGTGTGCCTGGCGTCCATTTCAGCACAGGGGGTGGTCGGGGTCGAGAGGCAATGCGTGTTGATCGACCGGGGGCGTCCTCGAACTTGAAATTTGCCACCGGTGACCCTACTTACCTTAGGTAATTTGCCGCGCCTGAGTGCCCAGGTGTGAGTGGGGTCCGCACGGCGGTTGCCGCCGCTATCGCCACCCCATGTATGAATGGCGGGCGTAGAAGCACCCTAGGTATAATGGCCCGATGACATCACAGAATAATTGCCACAGGAGAGAAAACGACCATGAGTGTTGAAGGACACGTTGAGGCCCATAAAGAGACCTTGGGCTTTCAGACCGAAGTAAAGCAGTTGCTGGATCTGATGATCCATTCCCTGTATTCCAACAAGGAAATCTTCCTGCGCGAACTGGTCTCCAATGCCTCGGATGCCTGCGACAAGCTGCGCTTCGAGGCCCTGTCCGATGAGGCCCTGTTCGAGGGCGATAGCGAACTGAAGATCCACATCGAGGTGGACAAAGACGCCCACACCATCAGCCTGCATGACAATGGCATTGGCATGGACCGTCAGGAGGTGATGGACAATATTGGCACCATCGCCAACTCTGGAACCCGCCGTTTCCTGGATACCCTCTCCGGCGATCAGGCCAGGGATGCCCGTCTCATTGGCCAGTTCGGTGTTGGCTTCTACTCTGCCTTCATCGTTGCCGAGCGTGTCACGCTCATCACGCGCCGCGCCGGGTTGGGCCCGGAGCATGGTGTACGTTGGGAATCCGATGGCCAGGGCAGTTACACTCTGGAGAATATCGAACAGGCCGCACGGGGTACGAGCGTGACTCTGCACCTGCGCGAGGATGAAGACGAGTTCCTGGAGAGTTTTCGCTTGCGCACCATCGTTAGCAAATATTCCGATCACATCTCTTTGCCCATCATGATGAAAAAGGACGCTGAGCAGAAGAGCGATGAATGGGAGGCCGTGAATACGGCCTCAGCATTGTGGGCGCGGCCCAAGAAAGAACTGGGTGATGAGGACTATAAGGAATTCTACAAACACCTTGCCCATGACTTCGACGAACCGTTGGTCTGGACGCACAACCAGGTCGAGGGTACCCAGTCCTACACCACCCTGCTATATATACCCAAGCGTGCACCGTTTGATCTGTGGGATCGCGACAAGCGCCACGGCATCAAGCTCTACGTCCGGCGCGTGTTCATCATGGATGATGCTGAACAGCTCATGCCGACCTATCTGCGCTTCGTGCGCGGTGTAGTCGATTCCGATGATTTGCCACTCAACATTTCGCGGGAAATCCTCCAGCGCAACCGCCACATCGATGCTATTCGCAGTGCATCGGTCAAACGGGTGCTGGGTTTGTTGGAGAACATGGCCGAAAACGAACCGGACGCGTACGCGACATTCTGGGATGCCTTCGGGGCTGTGCTCAAGGAAGGGCCAGCGGAGGACTTCTCCAACCGTGAACAGATTGCCCGTCTACTGCGCTTCGGCTCGACCCGCAACAACGCACAGGCCTGGGATACCTCACTCGAAGACTATATCGGGCGCATGAAAGCGGATCAGGAAAAGATCTACTATATCACCGCCGAGAGTTTTACTGCTGCGAAGAACAGTCCGCACCTGGAGGTGTTTCGCAAGAAAGGTATCGAGGTCCTGTTGTTGTGGGACCGTGTCGATGAATGGTTGATGTCTCACCTCAATGAGTTCGATGGCAAGGCTCTGGTGTCCGTGGCCAAGGGGACACTGGATCTGGGCAAATTCGAGGACAAGGAGGAACAGAAAAAGGCCGAGGAGGCCGAGCAAACCTGTAAAACATTGATCGATGCCATGAAGACGGCCCTGGGTGAGCGTGTCAAGGCAGTGCGCATCTCCCAGCGTTTGACCGATTCTCCAGCCTGCCTGGTGGTCGAGGATCAGGACATGGCGGTGAGTATGCAAAAAATGCTCAAACAGGCCGGCCACGATGTTCCCGACATCCAGCCTGTTCTTGAGATAAATCCTGGACATCCCATCATCGAGTTGCTCAGGAGCGATAATGATACTGCCCAAATCAATGAATGGTCACAGGTCCTGTTCGAGCAGGCCATGCTGGCCGAGGGTGGTCAGCTCGATGATCCGGCAGGCTTTGTGGCACGCATGAATGCCCTGTATCTGGCTCACATTGGTAGTGAAGCGTCTCCGGGTTAGGCGTCACGCGCAGCGGTGAAAATACGCCAACGTCACTCGTTATGCGCGAGTGACGTTGGCGTTCTGCGTTGTGAGAGACCGTATCGCATCATGGATTTGTATGCACGTTAAAAAAGCCATATTTACTTTGCGTTTACATGTGTCGGCATTGTGTGTGCTGCATTTTTTGCGGGAACCTTTGTTTGCTCACAATGCTCTAAATTTTTAGAGCGGGTATAGAGCTGGCAGATGATTGTCGTGTTCCACTGTGATCTTCATGGCACATTCAGCGCCTGCCGTATTTCGGGAAGGTGTATCCGCAGTGTGGATGCCGGGACACAACCGTGCCTGGTGTTCAGATCGATTCAACATGGCAAGCAAAAGTCAGAGGTGAAGTATGGCAAAAGAGAGGTTGACGATCGGTCAGGTGGCTGGCGCGGCGGGTGTCAATGTCGAAACCATCCGTTATTACCAGAGACGTGGTTTAATCCTGGAACCGCAAAAGCCGGTAAATGGGTACCGGATATATCCGCAGGCTACAATATCGCGCTTGAGCTTCATCAAACGGGCCCAGGCCCTGGGTTTCACTCTGGAAGAAATTACAAAGCTGCTCGACCTGGGTGATGGTAAATGCGAGGAGACTCAGGAGATTGCCCGCCAGAAACTCGAACAGATCGCAACGCGTATGCACGATCTCGAGGCGATGGCACAGGTTCTGGAGAATTTGCTGTGCGCCTGTGATACCAAGATGTCCGCGCACCAGGAATGTCCCATCATCGAAGCCCTTGTTGGCTAAATAGCGGTTCCAAATACCTGTCCATTTAGAACTGGCGGAATCGAATTGCAGTTTTGATTTCGGGAAGCAATGCGGCGCCCGTGTGTCCCTCTTCGTGCCGCACCCGGTGCTACCTTGGCGCGCACGCGTCGGTCTCGCTGCAATCTGTCCCCGTGTTTTCGTCGACAACTTGGTTTGGCGTGGTGCGTATGTGCGCGCATAATGGATCGGGTACGGACCTGAAATCAGGGCGTGAAAACCGGGAGCAGATATGAAATTGTATTTTTCACCCACCTCACCCTATGTGCGCAAGGTCACGGTGCTGGCGATCGAGCTGGAGCTGGACGGGCGCATTGAACGTATCGCCACCAACCCCTGGGCGATGCCGGATGCACTGATTGCAGCCAATCCCCTGGGTAAGGTGCCGGCACTTATCACCGATGACGGGTTGGTTCTGTATGACTCGCCGGTGATCTGCGACTATCTGGACAGCCTCAATAGCGGCCGGCGCCTGATCCCGCTGGCAGGCAAGGCACGCTGGCATGCGCTGCAGTTGCAGGCCTTGGGCGACGGTCTGCTTGATGCCGCAGTATCGGTAGTCCTGGAGCGCAAGCGGCCGGTCGAATTGCGTTCAGATGATTGGATGGACCTGCAACATCAGACGCTCCTGCGCGGCCTGGCGGCGTTGGACGCGGAAGTGGCAGGTTGGGACGACGCGGTCACGATCGGACAAATCAGTGTGGCCTGCGCCTTGGGGTATCTCGCATTTCGCTTTCCCGCACAGGACTGGCTGGGTAGGCATGCGGGTCTGGCACGGTGGTATGAGCGGTTTGCCACGCGCCCCTCGATGCTCGCGAGCGTCGCCCACGAACCCGTGTAGCGGGGCTACTGCGCACAGGCTCGATGTCTTGATGTTACCAATAGCGGGGGTGGTTGATCCTGGCATCGGTGTACTGTCACCGAAATATCCGCACCGGATCGGTTTGGGTTTAGCGCTGCCGCGCGGCGCACTGATCCAATAAAGTGATCCAGTGCACCACGGGCAGCTTGGAGCGACTTTGCAGATGGGTTAGGCAGCCGATGTTGGCCGTAGCGATGAGGTCGGGCGCGTCGGTGCCGAGCGCGTCTAGTTTGTTGTCGAGCAATCGCGTCGACAGGGCAGGTTGCAACAGCGAATAGGTGCCGGCTGAGCCGCAGCACAGATGGGCATCGGGTACGGTGCTCAGCATGAACCCCGCCCGTGTGAGGATCGATTCGACTACGCCGGACAGCTGCAGGGCGTGTTGCAGGGTGCAGGGGGCATGAAAGGCAATGCGTCGCTGCGCCGTGTCAGAGTCACGCAGCAAAGAGAGATCCTCATCGCGTAGTACCTCGCTGATGTCGCGTGCAAGGGCGCAGACTCGTGCCGCTTTTTCGGCGTAGTCCCTGTCGTTACGCAGCAGATGGCCGTATTCCCTGATCATGGCACCGCAACCGCTGGCGGTGATGATCAGCGCCTGTGCACCGGCCTCGATGTGTGGCCACCAGGCATCGATATTGCGGCGCATGAAGCCCCGGCTTTCCTCCGCTGCACCGAGGTGCTGGCTCACGGCACCACAGCAGCCACCACGCGCGCGGATGAGACTGATACCCAGCCGGTCGAGCACCCGGGCCGTGCTGGCATTGATGTCCGGTGCCAGCACGGGCTGTACGCAGCCCTCCAGGATCAGCATGCGCCGTGCGTGTTGCCGTGTTGGTACCGGTGCTATGGCAACACGCGCTGGGATCTGAGCGCGCAGGGCAGGGGGTAGTAACGGGCGCAGTGCGCGCCCCAGTCCAAGCAGGGGCGCGAAACGGGCGGGGTAGGGCAATACCGTGCGTAGCATGCGCCGTAGCGCGCGTTCGAACAGCGGACGTCTCACCTTTGCCTCGATCAGTGTGCGCCCGATATCCACCAGTCGGCCATAGCGTACCCCGGAGGGGCAGGTGGTCTCACAGGACAAGCAGGTGAGACAGCGATCAAGGTGGCCCTGGGTGCGTCGTGTGACTGCCTCGCCCTCGAGCATGCGTTTGATCAGATAGATCCGTCCACGGGGGCCGTCGAGTTCATCACCGAGCAGTTGATAGGTCGGGCAGGTTGCCGTACAGAATCCACAATGCACGCAGGTGCGCAGGATATGATCGGCTTCCTGTCCGGCGGGGGTGTCTTTGATGAAGTCGGCGAGGTGGGTTTGCATGGTGTGTTGGCGCTTGTGGGTTTCAGGGTCGCTTCCGTGGGTGGTTGGGGTGACGTGCAGCGTGTCGTCTCGTGTACTGCGATGGGTGCCTGGGCGGTGACTCAGAAATCGGTGTACATGCGCCCCGGGTTAAACACCCCGACGGGGTCGAGGGCCTGCTTGAGGCGCCGATGCAGTTGTGCTATCGGTGCCGGCAGTGGATGGAAGACTTCGCCGTGGTGGTCACCGCCACAAAACAGGCTGGCATGTCCCCCGGCGGCCGCGGTGAGTGTGCGGATCGTTTCCGGCTCGGCCGTGCTGTGCAGCCAGCGCTGTGCACCGCCCCAATCGATAAACTGTGCTCCATTCAGAGTCAGTGGGATGGTGGCAGGGGGTAGGGACAGGCGCCACAGCGGGGCCGCTGTGGAAAAAAAAGGCAAGGTATGCTCACGCAGTCCCAGCCAGAAGGCGACATCGTCTGTGAGTCGCTCGCCCCCGAGCTTTGCCCGTGCCGTCGCAACACCGCTGGCGGTGCCCGACAGGCGCAGATACAGACGCCCACTCTCGTAGGCACTGGCGCTGAGCGGCAGCGGCTGGCCGGCCCAGTGGTTCATGTGTGCGATGGCCTGGGCTGCGTCGGTCTCTTCCAGGACGACGGTCAGTTCGCTGGTCGGGCGTGGCAGGACCTTGAGTGAGATATCGAGCAGTACGCCGAGCGTCCCGAGGGCGCCAACCATGAGTCGGGAGAGGTCATAGCCGGCGACGTTCTTCATGACCTCACCACCAAAACGCAGAATTTCTCCCTTGCCGTTGAGCAGACGCACGCCGAGCACGAAATCGCGCACGGCACCGGTATAGGGCCGCCGTGGCCCGGACAGGGCGCAGGCGACGGTGCCCCCCAGCGTGGCAACGCCGTCGGCGGCGCCATCAAAATATGCCGGCTCGAAGGCGAGCATCTGGCCTTTGGCAGCGAGTGTGGCCTCGATCTCGACGAGCGGGGTGCCGGCATGGGCGGTGATCACCAGCTCGGTCGGTGCGTAGTGGACAATACCGCGGTAGTCGGTGAGGGACAGCGTGGCGGTCGTCTCGACGGCACGACCGTAGAAGGCCTTGCTGTCACCGCCCACGATACGCACAGGTGTACCGCCAGCGGCAGCCTCGCGCACCTGCTCGGACAGCGCATCATCCAGCGGATGGGTCGATTCAGCGTGTATCGGTGTGGGGCTATCAGTGTGGCGCATTATGACGACTCATCGGCATGCGAGCAGACTAGCGCTCGCGCCGCATTTGTCAATGCTGCGCATCGGAACGCCAGGGTCTTGAGCGGTTTCGCATTCTGTTTCACCTTACACTTCACCCGTTACGCCTCACCAACCTGACGGCGCAAGCGCCGATAGGCCAGTGCCAGGCTATCGCGCTCACCCACATTGCCGGGAAAGATCACCACCGGCAGTGCCGGGTAGCGCGGGTGCGTCTGTGGACAACGCACGACCGAACAGCCGGGCAGGATCTGGCCGACGACCCGCGCGGTGCGCAAGGCCAATCCGTCGCTCAGCACCTCATTGGAGGTGATGCCGCCCTTGCTGATGAGAAAACCCAGGGTCGTGGGCAGGGCGCGCACAATGTCCATCAACAGCCCGGAGACCGTCTCGCCAAAGGCGAGGCGGGTCTGTTGATCGGAAAACTGGCGTTCGCGGCGACTGGTGTAGAGAACGAGGGTTTTGTTGTGCGCGTGCGCCGCGCTGGCATGGGCGAGAGCCGCGCTCAGGAGTGCCTCGCGATCCTCGGGCAGACGGCTGACGTCGATCTCCAGCGGTGCGAGTCCGTCCTCGGCCAACAGGTCCTGGAGTTGTTCGGTGGTCTTTTTCACATGCGAGCCGATGATGATGGCACCGGCCCTGTCGGCGCGCACATAGCGCCCCATGTCCTCAGCCGTGACCGGTTGTGGCGGCAGATCGGCCAGCGCGGTGAGCAGACTGGCCGCGCTGCGAAACAGAAAACGCTTGCCGCGTATGGTGGCCTCGCGCAATGCTTGACAGAAGCCATCCAGGTCGGCCTGTTTCACGGCGTCGACGCAGCAGCAAGCATTGTTGTGCAACGCAAGCAGGCGGGCTAGGCAATCGCCCCGTACGTCAGCCAGCAGGAAACGTTCGACCTCGGTGGCGCGGATGCGCCCGTGGGTCTTTTCCTCGACATAGTCGGGCAGATAGCTGTGGCGGAAGCCGAACACCGAGTCGTGGGCGAATTCGGTCTCATGCACCGGCACTGGCGTATCCTCGACCAGTAGATAGTGCACGCTGTCACGGGTGATGCGTCCGCCCTCGAAGAAGGCCGGGACGAGGAAGTGCGCATCGAAGGGGCCGAGCCTCTCGGCGATGATATCGGTCTCGATCGGGTAGTGGCCGCGCAGGGTCGAGTCCGAACGGCTGACCAGAATCGGATTGATGGCCCGACCTTCGCTTTCCAGGGTGCGCAGTACCCTGTCGAGTGCGGCGCACACCTCAGCAGTGATCGTGGCGGCGTGTTCGCCTGACATGCCGCGGGTGTTGGTGAGGATGAAAAACAGCGGCGCGTTGTCGAGCAAGGCCTCACGCAGAGTGGCCTCGTCCCAGCATGTGAGCAGCAGACAACTGTGGACAGTTTGTGAGCCGGTGGGGTCATCATCGAGTACGATGATCTTGGTCTCGCTCATGGAGTGTTTTCCCGGTGAGTATCGATGCGCACGCAGGGCGAAGGACCGATACTGTGTCCTTCGCTTCAGGCTTTGCAACTATTCAATGAGTGAGAGCCTTGACTCGTGCCACCATGGCCTCGGCGGTGATGCCGTTCAATGCCATGAGTTCGGCCGGGCTGGCCGTGGTCTCACCGCGTTTCCAGGCATAGACATCACGGTGTGGGGCACGGGTGCGCAACAGCACTGGTTCCAGTGGGGCGCTGGGTCCGCCACTGACGGCGAGCAGGATATCGGCGTCGAATAACCGGTTGAAGTGCGCGTCATCCATGAACCGGTTGTCCGCTTCGGACACCGTGTCCCAGGCAATGTCGCTCGGGCGGTAGAGCCGGCGCGGATTGGCCACGGTGACGATGCGCACGCCGTAACCGCTCGCCTCCAAAGCGTCTTTCGCCTCGAACACGGGCAGCAGGACCATGTCGCCGGTCACCGCGAAGGTGACGGTGCGTTTGGATTGTGCGCTGCTGTCGTGCAGGACCATGGCGCCGTCCTCGATGGCCTTCTGCGCCTGTACGGGTGTGGTGTACACGGGCAGCAGGCTCTTGGAGGCCAGGATCACTACACCCTTGTTATAGCTGTTCAGCGCCCAGACATAAGCGGCCTGGATCAGGTTGGCGTCACAGGGGAACAGTGGATAGACGTTGCCGTTGCGCATCATGGCGGCGAAGTGATTCTCGATCTCGGGGCGCTGGTGGGTCCAGCCGTTGCGACCCTGCTCCAGTGCCCCCGCGGTGAACATGCACACCACCGAGGGCGTCTTGCGGCGCAGCTCAGCCATGGCCTGTGTCACCGTTTGCACAATGGGCCAACCGTTGATGACGAAACTCTCGTAGGACAACCACAGCGAGCGTGCACCGAACAGCGCCAGACCGGCTGCAAGGCCGGCACAGGCATCTTCACTGAGCGGCTCGTAAACCTGGCCTCCCGGTCCCTGATGGTAGAGCGCATCGGTGGTCGGATGACGGATGGTGAGTGCCTGGTTGATGTTGGCCATGGCCGAGGCCTCGTTGCCATCGGCGTTGGTGACCACGAAACGCGGGTCAGCCTTGCCCACGGCGGCGACCAGTGCCCCCAGGGCGGTGGCCGGCACCTGCTTGTCGCCTGGCTCGAAGGTCTGCAGCGGCAGTGTGCCCAAGGGGGCAAGCGGCAGTATCGATTCGGTGACCACGGTCTTGACGGCGGGTCCGCCACCGGCACGACGGAAGTTCTCGCGCACAATGGCCCAGGCCTCGGGGTTAAGTGCGCGGCGCTGGAGTCCCGCGATGATGTGTGGCTGATCCAGGGTGTCCTTGGGATACAGATTGTGTGACTTCGCACCGGTAGTGTGCACCCCCGCGCCCTTCATCTGCTTGAGAATAAAGGCCGTGCGCGTGCCGTTGAGGGCTGCGTGTGCGGCACGGTCCATATGCTCTAACACGGCGCCAGTGAAGCGCAGCCGATTTTCCAACGAGAAGCGGGTGCTGTCCACATAGGCGCCGTCCTGGTCGGCATCATCGAAGTCCTTGGCGTCGATGAGCACCACGTTTTCAACACCGTGCCCCCGCCAGTAGTCGCACATCCGTGCGTTGCTCCAGGTTGAACACATGGCGTGGTGTTCCTGGCTGTAACCGTTCCAGACCAGTACCGGCAGGACATTGGTGGCCTGCGGATACGCGGTGTGAAAGTGCATCATGGCAGAAAGAATGTAGGGCTCACCCATGCCGCCGTCACCGAGGGTGAAGGGGAACAGCGTGCCAGGGTGCAGCAGGGCACCGGCCAGGGCGAAGTGCTGGCCCTGGCCGAGTGGGCCAGCCGGCGCCAGGATGCCCGGGATGGCGCCGGAGAGATGCCCGAGCAGGCCGTGGCGCTCACGATAGCGCATGCGCATCTCGCTCACGGTATGAATACCCATGGTCTCCAGCGAGGTGTCGAGGAACATGGCGCTGTAGAAGCCGGGGGCGTGATGGCCGACCTCGGTGATGATGTTGGTGTGACCCAGCATGACCAGTGCGGCGTAGGCCTCGGTGCTGGAGGCGAAGCCCCCCGGATGGCCGGAGCCCTTGGCGGCGGTGATCTGGAGGGTCAGATAGCGCAGTGCATCGGCACCGAGCAGGGTTTGGAACACGGCCGCATCGGCGCTTGGGTCGGAGATGGCGTTCTGGTCTTCGCCGATGGCCGGTTCATGAGCTAGGGTGTCAAAACCGGGCCAGGCAGCGCCAAAGTGGTCGATGCCCGCGCAAAAGGCAGGGGCCTGTGCGGCAAGGGGGGGGACGGTGGGCATGCGCGGTTTCTCCTGGTGGATAAATTTAAGCGGAACTCTGGTACTAGCTTACGAAAGCAGCTATTATTCCACAATACATAATCATTCCCACGATGCGAAAAATGGTGTAACACAATGAAAGATAAGAGATCGTCCATCCAGGTTATTGATCGTGCGGTGCGACTGCTCGACAGCATTGCACGCAATGGTGACGCGGTGAGCCTGAAAATCCTCTCTGCCGAGACCGGACTGCATCCTTCCACGGCGTTTCGTATTCTGGCCTCTCTAGTCGAACAGGGCTTTGTCGATCGTGCCGGGGGAGGGCGTTACCGTCTGGGGATTCGTCTGTTGCAGCTCAGCAGCAGGGTGAGTGTGGCGGTTGATGTACGCCACGCGGCCCTGCCGATCATGGAATGGTTACGCGACCAGGTTGACGAGACCGTCAATCTCACGGTTCGCCATGGTGATGAGGTGGTCTATGTCGAGCGCGTTACGCCGCGGCGCATGATGCGTGTCGAGCAGGTTATTGGCAGTCGGGCACCGCTGCATGTCACCGCCGTGGGTAAACTCATGCTGGCCGAGGACGGACCGGTGGCGGTGGATGCCTATGCCCGACGCACCGGGTTGAGCGAGTTCACCCGCAATACCCTCACCAACGTCGAGCGCCTGCAGGAGGCCCTGCTGAGCGATCACCGCATGAGGTACAGCCTGGACAATGAGGAGGCGGAACTGGGAGTGGGATGCATCGGCGTGCTGGTGCGCGACGATCGGGGTGCCGTGGCGGCCGGTCTGTCAGTCTCGGCACCGATCGAGCGGCGCAGCAATGCGTGGGTGCCCCTGGTGGAGAAGGCGGGTCGGCGTATTTCTGCCGCCATTGGTTACCGTGACGTGGAGGCCGTGCAGCGCGCCACCGCCTGAAGTGGTGATGTCGTGGGTGTCGGCTGCAGTGCCCGCCGGTACGGGTTCCAGTGCGTTGATTCAGAGCCCCAGGTGTGTGCGCAGGCGTGTGAGCAGCGCGGCGATAGCGCCATCCCCTATGCCGCCGGACTCTCCCGTGTCGATCGACAGGGTACAGGTCTGCTCGTGCGCATCGAGGGGCTCGCGCCGGGACAGTTGTTCGGCGAGGACGCAGAGACTGGCCTCCGAGGCATCCTGCGCGTGAGCTTGGCGGGCAACGATACGTGCATGCAAGACCGTCTCGGGTGCCTCGAAGGCCAGGATCACCCAGGGGATCCGCTGAGTCCGGGCCAGATCGGCAAAGACCTGGCGCTGGGCGTGTCGCAGGAAGGTCGCATCGACGATGACCGGATAGCCTGCGCGCACGATGGTATCGGCCAGTTCAAGAAGGCGTGCGTAGGTGCGGCGCGTGGCCGTCAGAGTGTAGATCCCGTGCCTGGTCCGTGCGCCGCTGCGGGCCAGGGCTGGCAGGCCATGCAGGCGCTTGCGTTCCACATCCGAGCGCAGGCGCAGGGCACCGAGGGTTTCGAGCAGGGCCTGGCTGTACCAGGTCTTGCCGGTGCCCGAGACTCCGTGGGTGAGACACAGCCAGATCGGGCCCGGGCGGGTAAAATGTTGGGCGAGGTCGATGTAGGTGCGGCATTCAGCCAGCGTGGCGGTGCGCCCGGAGGCGTCCGCCACGGATTGGGTGAGCTGGATAGCGCTGACTTTGGCGCGCACCATGGCCCGATAGACCAGATAGTAGCGCAGCAGGGTCAGACCGGCGTAGTCACCGGTTCGGGACAGGTAGGCATTGAGGCAGCGCCAGGCCAGGGCGGACCGATCATGGTCAAACAGGTCCATGATCAGGAATGCCACCTCACTCATGACATCGATCCAGCGCAGATTTGCGCTGAATTCGATGCCATCAAAGATAACGATGTCATCTTCGAACAGCGCGATATTGCGCAGATGCATGTCGCCGTGACATTCCCGAATGAAGCCCGCCTGTTGACGCCCGACCAGCACGTCGTGTAGTTGTGTGTGCTGCTGATCGCTCCAGCGCTCGAGCGTGTGCAGCAGGGGTAATACGGTGTGTAATTCAGGGTGTGCCGTGGCCGCCATGCGTAACTGCGCGAAATTCTCGCGCATCGGTTGTACCACCGCCGTGGTGCTGGCGTAGGTCGAGCTGGGGTCAGCGGTGGCGATGTTCTGATGAAACCGGGCGATGCGCTCGGCCAGGCGATCGATGTGTCGGGGTGTCAGTGCGCCGCGCGCCAGCAGGCGATCGAACTGGGTGGCCTGATCGAACTGGCGCATCTTGATGCCGTATTCAATGATGGGGCCGTGGGGTGTAGGGGTGTCGTGTTCCAGCACCTCGATACGGGGCGCATCCGGCGTGCCGGTTACCGCCACCACGGCCAGGTAGAGGTGCGGCGCCAGGCGCGCATTGAGTCGCAGTTCTTCCTCGCAGAAGTGGCGTCGCCGCGCCAGGGTCGAGAAATCCAGGAAGCCGAGATCGACCGGTTTCTTGAACTTGTAGGCATACTCGCCGGTCAGCAGGACCCAGGAGATGTGTGTCTCGATGAGTTCGAACCGCGACACCGGATGCGTAAATCCCTCGGCGCGCTGCAAGGTTTGCCACCAGGGTGTCATGGGTTCCACCACCGTCCCCGGCGTGTTCAGAAACGCTCCAGTTCAGGATGAGGCAGGGCGTTGTGATGGACATGCATGGCACCAAATTCGGCGCAGCGGTGCAAGGTCGGTACTGCCTTGCCGGGGTTGAGCAGCCCTGCCGGATCGAAGGCGTGCTTCACGGCATGGAACTGTGCCAATGCCGCCGGTGTGAACTGCACGCACATCTGGTTGATTTTCTCGATGCCCACACCGTGTTCACCGGTGATGGTGCCGCCCACCGCCACACACAGTTCAAGGATGCGCCCGCCGAGTTCCTCTGTGCGCTCCAGTTCACCCGGCTGGTTGGCATCGTAGAGGATGAGCGGGTGCAGGTTGCCGTCACCGGCATGGAACACATTGGCCACGGCCAGGCCGTATTCGTCGGACAGCGCACGGATGCCCACCAGGACCTCGGCCAGGCGTGCGCGCGGAATGGTGCCGTCCATACAATAGTAGTCCGGTGACAGGCGCCCGATCGCGGGGAAGGCCGCCTTGCGTCCCCGCCAGAAACGCTGGCGTTCGGCCTCATCACGTGCGGTACGGATCTCGGTGGCGCCACAGGCATCCAGTAGTGTGCGCACGGCCATGATCTGCTCGGAGACCTCTTCGTTGGTGCCGTCGATTTCACACAGCAAAATAGCCTCGGCCTCTACCGGGTAGTCGGCATGCACGAAGGCCTCGGCGGCACGGATGGCCGGGTTGTCCATCATCTCCAGCCCGGCGGGGATGATGCCGGCACTGATGATGCGCCCGACCGCCTCTCCGGCGCGTACGACATCATCGAAGGCGGCCAGCACGACCTGAGCGCGTTCCGGCAGGGGCAACAGGCGCACGGTGATTTCCACGATCACCCCGAGCATGCCTTCCGAACCGGTGATGAGTGCGAGCAGATCAAACCCGGGTGTATCCAGCGCCTCGCTGCCCAGGGTCATCGGTTCACCGGTCATCGTGATCAGCTTCACCTGCAGGATGTTGTGTACGGTCAGTCCGTATTTCAGGCAATGTACGCCACCGGCGTTTTCCGCCACATTGCCGCCGATGGAGCAGGCGATCTGCGAGGAGGGATCGGGTGCGTAGTACAGGCCGTGGGTGTGGCAGGCTTGGGAGATGGCCAGGTTGCGCACGCCGGGTTGTACCCGCGCAGTGCGTGCCAGTGGGTCGATGTCCAGGATCCGGCTGAATTTCGCCAGACTCAGCAGGACGCCGTTGTCGAGTGGCAGGGCGCCGCCGGACAGCCCCGTGCCCGCGCCGCGTACCACCACCGGCACACCCAGTGCGCTGCAGGTGCGCATGACATGTTGCACTTGGTCGACGGTCTCCGGCAGCACCACCAACCAGGGTGCGCGCCGGTAGGCCGACAGGCCGTCGCACTCATAGGGATGCGTGTCTTCAGGGGCATACAATAAGGCTGTTTCGGGCACCGTGGGTCGCAGACGGCGCAACAGTTGTTCAAGGGGTACGCGGTGCTCGATGCGTTCCGAGGGATGACTGTCGACCAGAGACATGGATGAACACTCCTGCGGACGATGGGTGAAAGGGTATTTACGCCATCTTAGCCCAGACGATGGATGGAGGCCAAACGTTGGCTATGGGTATGCCCGTCGTCCGTCGTGGCGAATACATCACAGCAGTGGCGAGTTGATCAATAAGGCCTGGATCGGCTGTTGTTGCGGATAGTCACCCTTGTGCTTGAGTATCCAGCTCAGGATGTCGTAGTAGCTGCGAATGTTTTCGACGTAGCGCACCGCTTCATCACCGCGGGCATAGCCATGGCGGGACGTACGATACCATTTGCGCTGGCGCAACAGCGGCAGGTTTTGTTTGACGTCTGCCCACTTGTCGGGATTGCCGCCACGGCGCTGGGTCAGGACGCGGGCATCCTCCAGGTGCCCCAGGCCGACATTGTAGGCGGCAAGCGCAAACCAGGTCCTGTCAGGTTCCTTGATGGCGGGCGGAATCTGCGCCAGGAGTGTGTGCAGGTAGCGCGCACCACCGCGGATGCTTTGCAGGGGATCAGTGCGTTTTTTGATGCCCAGGTGGCGGGCGGTGGCCAGCGTGAGCATCATGATGCCGCGTACACCGGTTGGCGAGATGGCGGCAGGGTTCCAGTGTGATTCCTGGTAGGCCATAGCGGCCAGCAGGCGCCAGTCCAGATTGAATGTGGTAGCCGCTTTTTTGAAGGCATCCTGATAGTTGGGCAGACGCAGGTGAATCTGGCGCATGTAGGTGGTGGTGCCGGCGTAATCATAGTCCTCGACATGCCCGTAATACCGGTCCAACAAGACATTAAGTTCGCCGCTGGCCTTGAGTTGCTGGAAAAAGGCCACCGCTGCCTGGTAGAGGCTGTTGTCACCGTCGCGCGGGAAGGCCCAGGCCAGGGGCTGGGGCGGGGTCAGGTTAAAGGCCACGCGCAGTTCTGGGTAAAAGCGGCGGTTGAGTGCCGCATTATTGGAGTCGACTACGGTGTAGTCGATGACCCGTTCCTGGACCAGCGAGAGCAGTTCTTCGGGACCGAGATTCGGGTTGGCTGTCCAGGTGAGCCGGGGATGGGTACGGCGCAACTGGCGCAGGCGTTCGGCATGGCTGCTGTTCGCCACGACCTCGAGTTGTCCGTTGGTGAGATCGTCGATAGTGCGTGGGCGAGGTGTCCCGTCCCGGTAGATGAGCTGTTGGGTAATGTATTCGTAGGGTGGGCCGAAGTGAATGGTTTTCTCACGTTCTGGGGTGACTGTGATCCCGGCGGCCGCGAGATCGCCCTTGTCTTGTCTGATGTCCTTCAGGATATCACCGAAATTGGCCGGTGTGGTGAGCCTGAGCTTCACGCCCAGATAATCGGCAAAGCGCTTGCTCAGGTTATACTCCAGGCCGGTTGGCCCCATGGGCCCCTCATAGTAGGTCGTGATGGATTTACGGGTGAGCACGTGCAACACGCCCGCAGCCTTTACGCGTTCCAGGTGCGTGTGCGGCTTGGAGCAGGCCGTGAGGGCCAATCCGATCAGTATCACAGCGAGTGAAAAACGAGCAAAGCGTCGCACGAACAGCGGTCTCCCTGGGTTATCCCGAGTTGGATGCCGCCATCATGGAGGCTGGTACTTGTATCGGCAGTAAACGGACAGACTGAAATGCAGGGGCCGGTTTTTGGCCAATTCAGACACGAGAGGGGTGCGAATTACACGCCTGACAGGGAAATTATACCACGGGCTATTGTTGTCGGCGCCCCGGAACCGTATCCTATTTGGCGCCGTGGAGAGGTGCCTGAGTGGCCGAAAGGGCTTGACTCGAAATCAAGTGACCCCTTCTGGGGTCCGTGGGTTCGAATCCCACCCTCTCCGCCACCCATAGGAAAGGGGGTCTTGTGCCCCCCTTTCCTATGGGTGGCCTGTGGTGGATTCGAGGCTATGGGTGTAAAAAAGATGGGTTCGATGATCGGCGTGCACCTTAAAGGACGCTGATAAAAAAATAATTATTCAATTTTTTCGTGAATGTAACGTACAGTTCCAATCGCCTATAAACACATCAGAGAGGCCGTGCCAATGGAGATGTTATTCTGGTGCGAGTCCTTAGAGAGAGAGAGAGAGAGAGAGACGATTGCCGGGACACAGGAGAGACGGGTCCAGGGAAACCCTTTTCTGGAGGGAAAAGGCACCAGCGCTGAAAGCAACGCAGGGGTCAGAACAAAGGGGCCTTTCTCCTTCCGGGAGAAGGACGGGGTGAGGGGGACAAAATGGATTGATGATTTGATTGAAAACCCCTGTGGGGTGCTGCCGATACGCCGCGTGCCAACGCTAACTATGCCAATAGGGGACTCTGAAGTGGGAGCGGCTCAACTGAACTGGATAGCCAACTTCATCTGGGGTATCGCTGACGACGTGCTCCGGGATCTCTACGTCCGCGGCAAGTATCGCGACGTGATCCTGCCAATGACCGTACTACGCCGCTTCGACGCCGT
>VAOW01005843.1_pt1 | contig 99327 bp, 86 predicted proteins | sample 3393921 | NCBI WGS metagenome assembly VAOW01 (sample SAMN08290428, study PRJNA428436) | hydrothermal vent metagenome | isolation source: Deep-sea hydrothermal vent chimney | place: Indian Ocean: Southwest Indian Ridge | depth 2742 m m | reverse complement strand
TGATATAAATGCATTGTCCATTCTGTTCCGAGCTGGAAACACGCGTGATTGATTCACGGTTGTCAAATGATGGCAATCAGGTACGTCGTCGGCGTGAATGTCTGGCCTGTAATGAACGGTTTACTACCTATGAAATAGCTGAGTTGAATATGCCGCGTGTCGTCAAACAGGATGGCAGTCGGGTTGCGTTTGATGAAGTGAAACTGTGTGCCGGTGTAATGCGTGCACTGGAAAAGCGTCCAGTCAGTACTGAACAGGTCGATGAAGCCATTAATCGCATCAAACATAATTTACGTGCGACGGGTGAACGCGAGGTGAATTCATCTAAACTGGGTGACTGGGTAATGGAAGAGCTGCTTTCGCTTGACCATGTTGCCTATATTCGCTTTGCTTCAGTGTACCTGGATTTTAGTGATGTAAATGCCTTTCGTACTGCAATTGAGCGTATTGAACAGAATAAAGCCAGCAGAAAAAAAACCACCGCACAAAAAAAGGATTAAGGTTTTGTTGTTCTATCCAGAACGGGCTTATTTATGACAACTGACCTTGAAATGATGCAGCTGGCGCTTCGACTGGCTAAAAAGGGGTTATATACCACGGCGCCGAATCCATGTGTTGGTTGTGTTATTGTTAATCAGAATGTGGTTGTCGGACAGGGCTGGCATCAATGTGCTGGAGCGGCGCATGCTGAGGTGTATGCGCTTGAGCAGGCGGGAGAAAATACGCAGGGCGCAACGGCTTATGTCACGCTGGAACCCTGTAGCCATACGGGTAAAACACCACCGTGTGCGGATGCATTAATTCAGGCGGGTGTAAAACGAGTGGTGGTGGCGATGCAGGATCCAAATCCACTGGTCGCCGGTAAAGGGCTGGAAAAACTGGCACAGGCAGGTATAGACGTTATCTGTGGTTTGCTGGAGACGCAGGCGCGGAGATTAAACCCTGGGTTTATTCAACGAATGAGAACCGGTCGCCCGTTTGTACGCATTAAGCTGGGCATGAGTCTGGATGCACGCACAGCTATGGCCTCTGGTGAAAGCCAGTGGATTACCGGAACTGCGGCGCGGCGTGATGTGCAGTTTTTACGGGCGCAAAGCAGTGCGATATTAACCGGAAGTGGGACTGTGCTGGCGGATAATCCGAGGCTGAATGTACGCCTGAGTGCCAGGGATTTAAACATCGCTGTGCCGGTACGCCAGCCTTTACGTGTGGTAGTAGATAGCCAGTTAAAGACGCCAGTGAATGCAAAAATTTTAGCGCAAGATGCAAACTGCTGGTTGTTAACCACTGCACAGTCGGCTAAAAATACACTGCATGCAGCGAAAAACATAAAACTTATTGCGCCGCAGCAGAGCCACATTGATTTACATCAGGTGATGCAATTTCTGGCAGAGGAACAGATTAATCTGTTGCATGTGGAAGCAGGTAGTCGACTATGCGGTGCCCTGTTACAGGCAGAGCTTGTTGATGAAATAATTATTTATATGGCACCTGTTTTAATGGGGAATGATGCGCAGGGTTTATTTTCCTTAGCGGGCTTAACCCAAATGAAAGACAGGGTGCAACTCAGTATTTCTGAGGTGCGAAATATTGGCAGGGATTTACGAATTATCGCCCAGCCGCAGTTTATGAACTAAAAATTTAGTATTTAAAGAGGTTATAAATGTCGACCATTGTAGTCGTAAAAAAAGCAGGCCAGGCCTGTATTGCAGCAGACAGTTTAACCAGTTTTGGTGATTTGCGCCTGTCTTCGGACTATGATGTTGCACATGATAAAATTCTCCAGCAGGGGAAGAATTATATGGGCATTGTTGGCAGTGCTGCCCATCAGCTGGTGATGGAAAGCATTTTTAAGGATAAAAAAAATAAAATCGATTTCAGTTCCCGCCTGGCTGTTTTTGAAACCTTTCGAGCGTTGCATCCTTTGCTGAAAGAAAAATATTTTCTTAATCCAAAAGATGAGGATGATGACCCTTACGAGTCGACCCAGATTGATGCGTTGATTGCCGGTCCGTCAGGTGTTTTTGGAGTACACTGTTTGCGTGAAGTGACGGAGTATAAAAAATTCTGGTCAATTGGTTCGGGTTCGGAATATGCATTAGGTGCGATGTATTCGGTCTATGATCAGCTCGATAACGCAGCAGATATCGCTGCGATGGGTGTGGCCGCAGGAGCAGAATTTAATAATGCTTCAGCCATGCCACTGTCGAGTTATATTGTTAACCTGAGAAAATCTTAAATAACGTTATAGTATCATTTTATGTTTACAGGAATTATTGAAGCGGTTGGAAATATTGCACAGCTTGAGGTTGTAGGTGGTGATGTTCGTCTCACGATAAAAGTGGGCGCACTCGATATGAGTGATGTGAAAACTGGCGACAGTATCGCGGTGAATGGTGTATGTTTAACGGCAATAAAATTTGATCAGCAATCTTTTACTGCGGACGTTTCCAATGAAACGGCCGCACTGACGACTTTAAATCATTTAACCATTGGTTCTCCCGTCAATCTTGAAAAAGCACTACTGCCAACAACGCGACTCGGTGGACACCTGGTAAGTGGTCATGTTGACGGACTGGGAACTGTGTTGAAAATTAAACAGGAAGCCCGTTCGATACAATTTGTTATTCAGGCAGATGAAAAGCTTAAAGCGTATATTGCTGTAAAAGGTTCGGTTTGTGTGGATGGCATCAGTTTAACTGTTAACAGTGTAGAAGATGATAAGTTTACCCTTAACATTGTTCCACATACGCAACAGAAAACTATTATTAAAAACTATTCGCCTGGCTGTAAAGTAAACCTTGAAGTCGATTTAATCGCACGTTATCTAGAGCGATTACTGCAAACTCAGACCAGTGATAGCTCGAGCAATATTTCACTGAAAACACTCACCAGCGCAGGCTTTATACGATAAAAACGATAAAAACGATGAAATTAAATTCAGTAGAAGAAATAATAGAAGATATCCGTCAGGGTAAAATGGTTGTCATTATGGACGATGAAAACCGTGAGAACGAAGGCGACCTGTTAATGGCAGCATCGGCAGTGAGCGCGGATGATGTGAACTTTATGGCACGTTATGGTCGGGGTTTAATTTGCCTGACACTGACACAGGAACGTTGTAAACAGTTAAATCTACCTTTAATGGTGTCGGGTACCGATTTAATCGAAAGTACAAATTTCACCATATCAATTGAAGCCGCTGAAGGGGTGACGACGGGTATCTCATCGGCAGATCGTGCAGTGACTATTGCCGCAGCAGTAAAACTCGATGCAACATCAACCGACATTGTTCAGCCCGGCCATATTTTTCCTTTGATGGCGCAACCGGGTGGTGTGCTGGGTCGTGCTGGTCATACTGAAGCAGGTTGTGATCTTGCCCGCATTGCTGGTTATGATCCCAGTGCTATGATTGTTGAAATATTAAATGATGATGGCACGATGGCAAGACGTCCGGATCTGGAATTATTTGCCCAGGAACATGGCTTAAAAATTGGTACGATTGAAGATTTAATCAGTTATCGAATTAAGCATGAGAAAACCATAGAGCGGATTTCAGTCTGTGACTTTCCTTCGGCTTACGGGAATTTCAGCCTGATTGCTTTTCGCAATACACTGGATTCCATTGTGCATTATGCGTTGACGCATACGCAAGATAAAAATGGGATAATTGATTCTACAGAACCAGTATTAGTGCGTGTACACATGAACAATATACTGACCGACTCACTGGGTGCACTGGATGCCAGATCGTGGCCATTGCAGGATGCAATGAAACAGGTAGCGGCTGCAAAACAGGGCGTTGTGGTATTGCTTAATTCCTCAGATGAAAATGCGCTGGTTTTACAATGGATGTCAAAGCAGATAAATAATGATACCGTACAGTATAAAACCCCAAAAAATTTACGTACCGATGGTGTTGGTGCACAGATATTACTCGATGTTGGAGTGAAAAAAATGCAGCTAATGACAGCGCCAAAAGTAATTCATGGTCTCGCCGGGTTTGGTCTGGAGATAATCGATTATATTTCAGGTGATATGGTAGGTGAAAATGCTGAGTGATAAGACAGATGATAAGCGATGGATTAATTTCAGGTATTATGTTTAAAGAGAAAAATAATGAGTAAATATAAATTGATTGAAGGCAGTCTACAATATTCAACAGGCCAGTTTGCGATTGTGGTTGCCCGTTTTAATGGTTTTATTGTAGAGAGCCTGCTTGCCGGTGCAATCGATACTTTCAAACGCAGTGGGGTGGCTGAAGCAGATATTACCGTAGTAAAAGTCCCGGGTGCGTTTGAATTACCTGTTGTTGCACAGAGCCTGGCGCAGACAGGACAGTACAATGCCATTGTTGCTCTTGGTGCGGTTATTCGTGGTGCAACACCACACTTTGATATTGTTGCGAGTGAGTCGGCTAAAGGGTTGTCTGCGATTGCACTGGATCATGGTGTGCCGGTTATTAATGGTGTATTAACCACGGACTCCATTGAACAAAGTATTGAACGCGCAGGCACCAAAGCGGGTAATAAAGGTGCTGAAGCTGCGGCAGCTGCAATTGAAATGAGCAATATCTTTCAGCAGCTGGGTTGAACAAAAATTTTCTGCGGCTGACAGTCTTTAACAATGGGCATCCTTTTCATTTGCACTGTTAGTAACTGTCGGTAAAGATGGCAGCAGCCAGAATTCTGGTTAACGTATTTTTTGGTTTATTATGTCAGATTCAAAAAAAATAAAAACACAACACGATGAACCCAGGCATCTGGCACGCGAGCGCGGTAAGGCGCGACGGCTTGCTATGCAGGCGATATATCAATGGCAGATGACGGGAGATAATATTACTGACATCAAACAGCAGTTTTTTGATGCCAAAAAATTGAGTGATAAGACAAACACGGTTGATAGTGGCTACTTCTCTGAGTTAGTCAGTGGTGTTTGTGGTTCGGTCAGCACACTTGATCCACTACTTGAAAAATATATGAGTCGTTTAATCGAGTCGGTTGATCCGGTTGAACGTGCTATTTTACGGCTTGGCGCCTATGAACTGGTTAACCGCCTGGATGTTCCCTATCGTGTTATTTTGAATGAGGCGGTGAATATTGCTAAAAAATTCTGTGCAGAAAAAAGCCATACATTTGTAAACGCGGTACTGGATAAAGTTGCAAAAGAAATACGCACGATTGAAATTCAGTCGCGCTGATTGAGTTGTCCGGCTGAATTTGATATGAGCATGGCCGAATTCGACCTCATAAAAAAATATTTTTGTCCGGAAAATAATCGTCAGGATGTTATCCTTGCGGCCGGCGATGATTGTGCCATTGTTGACTTTAGTCAAAATAATCAACCGAATTGTCATGCGGTAGCGATTACTACCGACACCCTGATTTCTGGCACCCATTTCCCAGTAGATACTTCAGCTGAAGATATTGCCTGTAAGGTGCTTGCGGTAAATTTAAGTGACCTTGCAGCAATGGGGGCAGATCCAGCCTGGGTTTGTTTATCATTGACCTTACCTGAAGTCGATCATCATTGGCTTGAAGCGTTCTCAAACCAGTTTAAACAGATACTCGCAGCAATGAATATTGCCTTAATTGGTGGTGATACTACACGCGGTCCGTTAAGCATAACACTTCAGGCAATGGGTTTTTTATCAACCGGAAGATCGATGCAGCGTAGCCAGGCAAAAGTGGGTGATAAAATTTTTGTTACCGGCACACTGGGCGATGCAGCGGTGGGCCTGTATTGTGTGCAAAATAAAATACAGGATGAATCGCTTGCCGCCTGCGTATTAAAACTTAATCGACCGCAGGCGCGAAATCAGTTTGCACTCTCACTGGTGCAGCACTGTGATTGTGCCATTGATATTTCTGATGGGTTACTTGCTGACCTGGGTCACATTCTTTCGGCGAGTGATAAAGGCGCACATTTAAATCTGGCAGACATGCCTGTGTCGAATGCAGTGCGTTATTATTTTAATCAATATGGTAATAATCAAATTGACTGGAGCATGATTCTATCTCATGGTGATGATTACGAATTATGTTTTACCGTAGCACAGGAAGAAGTGACTAATGTTGTTGCATTGGCAGAGACACAACAGGTTAAACTGAGTTGCATTGGCGAAATTACCGAACAGAAACAATTACGCTGTTTTGATGAAAAAAATAAAATTATCGATTTCCCCGTTTCAGGCTACTTGCATTTCTAATCGGGCCAGGGCAGAAACTGTCATGGAGATAGAAACATGAAGCATAAATTGGTAACAAAAATTCAGCCATCGGCACTGAAAAACCCCGTGGTTTTCTTTGCACTAGGCATGGGCTCTGGTTTATCACCCTTTGCGCCTGGCACAGCGGGTACATTGCTAACTGTACCACTGGTCTATGTGTTGCAGAAGTTTTCTTTTGAGCTGTATTTAACCGTCATGGTATTCGTCCTGCTAAGTGGCTCCTGGATATGTGGTTATGCAGCAAAAAAACTGGCAGTGCACGACCATCCTGCGATTGTTTATGATGAAGTCGGCGGGTTTTTAATAACCATGTTTATGGTACCTGCCGGCTGGCAATGGATGTTGCTGGGGTTTGTATTGTTTCGGTTCTTTGATGCAGTAAAACCCTGGCCGATTTCATGGCTGGATAAAAATATTGCTGGCGGCCTGGGTATTATGCTGGATGATGTACTGGCTGGCATATTAAGTCTGGCCTGTCTGTCTGGGGTAATAATAATGTTGCAAAACGGAGGATGAAAGAAATAAGCACTTGATTATATACCGATACAACCCTATAATTAGAACAAGTCTAAATATAGGGTTGTATAAAATAATAATAATCTGCTGACGGCACTTCATTCATTGTTAATAACGAGGTTTATAATGAGAAAATTGTTTGGTTACCTACTTACTACCATTATTGTAACGATTTCATCTGTTGCTAATGCTTCCTGGCAGGCGTTACCTGATGTGGCACCGGCACCTGCTGATAATCCCACCACCCCGGCAAAGGTGGCACTGGGTAAACAGTTATTTATGGATCCGCGTTTTTCCGCAAGCGGTACGGTATCGTGTAATAGCTGCCACAATATCATGGCAGGTGGTGATGATGGTCGCCCAGTTTCGATGGGGGTATTTGGTAAAACAGGTACGCGTAATGCACCAACGGTATGGAATGCTGCTTTTCATTCCGTACAATTTTGGGATGGCAGGGCAAAGTTGCTCGAAGATCAGGCAAAAGGGCCGATAACCAATCCAGTGGAAATGGGTGTCTCCAGTCTGAAGAAGGCCATGAGCCGTATACGGGAAATTCCCGGTTATAAGCCTGAGTTTGAAAAAGCCTTTGGGCATAATGCAATGACGGTAGATAATGCAGCGAAAGCAGTGGCTGCATTTGAACGAACCCTGATTACTCCAGATAGCCGTTATGACCGTTATGTAAAAGGAGATAAAAATGCCCTGACTGCACAGCAAAAACGCGGGATGAAAAAATTTGCCTCCATCGGTTGTACGGGCTGCCATTCTGGTGCCAACTTTGATGGGCCAAAACTCCCGTTTGGACAGGGTTTTTATGCAAAATTTCCTACTTTTACAAACAATAAATACGTTAAAAAATATGCGCTTGATGCGGATAAAGGGCGTCAGCAGGTAACAGGAAAAGCCGTAGATGCACATATGTTCCGTGTTCCAACATTACGGAATATTACCGATACAGCGCCGTATTTTCATAATGGTTCAGTGAACAACCTTGATGAAGCTGTACGCATTATGGCAAAAGTCCAGTTGAACAAGGATCTTACGGATAAGAATGTGAAAGATATTGTCGCTTTTCTGTCCGCATTAAGCGGCAAATACCCTGAAATAACTATGCCACGTCTGCCCATCTCATCGGGTCATAGTATTATTGGTAAATAAAGACAATTCGGGCATCTGCTGCTTGACTCGGATTTTACACTCAGTATGAGAATTCTGTTGTCTCCGAGTTGTAAGAATAAAGCGTTGTAAGAATAAAAAAGGTCGCTGCGTAAAAACCAGCGACCTTGTGAGTGATAGAAATTTTATTGTTATTATTATTTAGTTGACAACAGACCGCTGATCGTATTTCCCGAGCTATATTTCCAGCTATATTTTCAACCGATAACCCAGCAAAATTTGATAAAATTTTGACAAATTATTACTGGCTGTATTGTCATGGATTTATGATCGTCGTTTTTTATAAAGCTGTCAATAGATAATCCTGTTTTATTGTAAAATAATCCTGTCCTGTTAATACGCAAACTGGCTGCGATATCGTGAAGTCTATATACTCTGATTTTAATTTTAATTTAATTAGTGTTATAAGGTAGCAGTAATATGATTCAAGCAGAAACCGCATTTCTTGGTCTTGCCCCTTTTCTTCGGCAGAGTATTTCAGGTGTCGACCTGCAAACCATTGCACAGGAAATGTTAGATCAAGTCGAAAATGATGCGGGTAATGCAAACTTTTTAATGAATTTATCTACGGTTTTACAGTGTATTGGGCAACATGATATTGGTCTGAAAGTTCAGGCGGAAGCCTTGTCTTTTCAGCGAATTTACCACCTTTGTGCAGCACAACAGCCAGCAAAATTAAAGTTATTAATGGTCATGGTGGCGGGTGATTTAGCTGCGAATACACCACTCGACTGTTTGCTGGAAAACGGTGATATTGATCTGGTTTTTTATTACATAAGCCCGGATAATGTATTAACACAGCCTGTGCCTGTTCACGATGCACTGATTGTGTGTATTAACGAATCCGATGAAAATCGCGACCTTCTTAATATGTTGGAACAGACATTATATCGCTGGCCAACGCCTGTAATTAATGCGCCACAGAATATTCATAATACCGATCGCAATACTGCTAGTATGCTTCTACAGGATGTCCCTGGATTGCTTATTCCCCCAACCTTAAGAGTTTCGCGTGAAGCATTAGCGGCTATTGCAACGGGTGAAGTTTCTCTCCACTCACAGTTTGAGCGCTGTGATTTTCCTATTATATTGCGTCCGCTTGATTCTTATGGTGGCCATGATCTGGATAAAATTGAAGCAGCTGAAAATATTCATGACTACCTGGCTAAAGTGGAAGGTGACACGTTCTTTTTATCTCCATTTATAGATTATAGTGACAAAGACGGTTTATTTCGTAAATTTCGGATTGCTCTGATCGACGGGAAACCTTATGCCTGCCATATGGCGATATCATCAGTATGGATGATCCACTATCTGAATGCAGGCATGTATGAAGATGTGCACAAAAGGGAAGAAGAGGCTGATTTTATGGCGCATTTTGATGACTTTGTACGCAACCATAAAATGGCGCTGGAGGCTATTCACAGCCGTAGTAAACTGGATTACCTCTGCATTGACTGCGCGCAAACGCGTGACGGTCAGTTACTTATATTTGAAATTGACCATGTTATGGTTGTCCATGCGATGGACCCGGAAGATTTATTTCCTTACAAGCAGTTTCATATGCAAAAAATTCAGCAGGCTTTTCGGGATTACCTTCTTCGTCGGGTAAATATTCACGCAACTGTTTGATGTACCCGCTATCAATATAACCGATTCAATAATAAAAATGCATAAATCAACAAATCCACGCAATGGTTTAAATTTTTCTGCTGGACCTGGTGCATTACCTGAACCCGTATTACAACAGGTTCAGCAGGCTATTATTGAAGTACCAGAGGTTGGTTTGTCTGTGTTAGGTATTAGTCATCGCTCAGACTGGTTTGCAGGTATCATCACTGAGCTGGAAACTAACATCAGAACTCTTCTGGATCTATCCAGCAATTATCATGTATTACTGTTGCAGGGTGGTGCCACGCAACAGTTTTCTATGGTGCCCATGACATTACTGCATAATGCAACTTCCCCTGCTGAATATCTGCATACGGGTTATTGGAGCGGTAAGGTTATTCCCGAAGCCAGACGCGAAGGTCATGTGCGTGTTTTGTGGCGTGGTGATGACAGCGGTTTCAGGCATCTACCCACAGACGATGAACTTCCTTTTTCTGCGCAGGCACCTTATCTGCATTACGTTTCCAATGAAACCGTCGAAGGGCTTCAGTTTCATCGAGTTTTAGGCAGAGATGATGTGCCTCGTATTTGCGATATGTCTTCAGACTTCTTATCCAGGCCTTGCGAAGCAGAACGATTTTCTCTGATTTATGCCCATGCACAAAAAAATATTGGTCCAGCGGGTGTGACGGTTGTGCTGATTCGTGATGAACTACTCAGGAGTACGCCAGATGAGCTCCCTGGATTTCTGGATTACCGCAGCCATATAAAGGCACACTCCATCTACAATACCCCCCCCGTATTTGCAATTTACGTTGTTCTGTTGGTTTCGCGCTGGCTGATGAATGATATTGGTGGAGTGGCACGTATGGCGCAGATCAACCGTAGCAAAGCTGAATTAATTTATAGTCTATTAGATGAAAGTGGTGATTTTTATCGTGGCCGAGCGGCTTTGGGTGATCGCTCTATAATGAATGTAACCTTCAATTTGCCCAGCCGGAAAATGGAACAAAAATTTCTTCAGGAGGCACAGGATGCGGGCTTCTCAGGGCTTGCCGGTCACCGTTCTATCGGTGGCGTACGTGCTTCCATTTATAATGCAGTATCCTTTTCAGCAGTTGAAAAACTGGCTGATTTTATGGCGCATTTTCAGTGTAGACATGCCGCCCGCTAAACCAGAAAACGGTGGTGTTAAATCTGGTCGAGAATTGAAACACCTTCGTTGTCTAAAAACTGAACCAGTTTGATTAAGGGTAGACCAATCAGGGCATTTGGGTCTTCACCTTCAAAACGCTTAAACAGGGTTATGCCCAGTGCCTCTGATTTGAAGCTGCCAGCACAGTTATAGGGTTTCTCCTTTTTTAGGTATTTTTCTATTATTGCCGGTTTAAGTATCTTGAACTCGACGGAATAGGGGACACATATTTCCTGACTATTGCCGGTTGTTGAATTAAACAGGCAAAGGCCAGTTTGAAATACAACTTTTTGACCTGATGCTGCTGTTAACTGCTTGACAGCCGTCTCAAAATTGCCGGGTTTAGTCAGTTTTTTACCGTTTAATACCGCACTCTGGTCAGCGCCAATAACGAGTGTATTGGGGTGGTGTTTGGCAACTGCGGCGGCTTTTGCCTGTGCAAGGCGTATCACCATATTTTCGATAGTTTCATTTTGTAATGGGGTCTCGTCGATATTGGGTGCTGCACAAATAAAATCAAGGTGGAGCTTCTCCAGCAGTGCTGTACGGTAGGGAGAAGTCGAAGCAAGTACAATTTGCATAATTAGAGTGTCTGTAATTTGGTTTATTTGGTTTATATTTATAAGAGATTGATAATATTAACCTAAACGAATAAATTATGCAGTTCTGAACGCACTAGAGAAGTGATTGAAAGGTGAGGGAGAGCTATACAATAACAACAAATTGCTTTAATATGGGTGGATTATGCAGGCGCAATTATCAGAAACCATGAATTTCATGCGTCAGGTGGAGCGCCAATATAGCTACCAGGGAGCTGTTCTATTGTCCAGGTTGGAGCGGCTATCGAATGTTTTGCTTGATCAACAGGGCGATGCAAAGGTAGTTCTGGAATTTGGTACCAGTGTTGACTATGCCAGCTTAACTGGGCGAATTTCAGCCAGCCTGCAGATTGAATGTCAGCGTTGTTTAGGGCCTATGCGAATCGAAGCAGATAGCAGCTTCAAGTTTGCTTTTGTGCATGATAATGCGGCAGGCGATTTATTACCGGATGCTTTTGAGCCTTACTTAATCGTCGGTGAGGAACAGTCAGTGATTGCTTTGCTTGAAGACGAGCTCTTACTGAGTTTGCCAATGGTTGCATCGCATCAGGAAGACTGTTCTGAACTTATGCGTGATCAGGGTGCGCAGGTTCGAGCACAGCGGCAGGCATTGCACCCTTTTGCGGCACTGAAAGCTTTAAAAAGGGATGTTTAGGTCGTGTTAGAGGGTTTAATTAGGTTGGTAATTTAAATACAGGATCTGATTGCCAGTCATTATTGACGCAGAAATTATTGAAAAATCCGTTAACGGATAACGTTAACGGATTTTTTGTAGTGATTATTATTTTATAACAGAATCTGAGTGTTTTGTAGTGCAATACACTCGGATTTATTTGTTTATACCAATTTACAGTTTTAAGTATTTGATTTTTAGGAGACAGCCGTGGCCGTTCAAAAAAGTAGAAAGAGCCGTTCCAAACGTGGTATGCGTCGAGCACATGACGCATTAGGTCAACCCACTTTATCCGTTGATTCAACATCGGGTGAAACGCATTTTCGTCACCATGTGACTGCGGATGGTTATTACAAAGGCCGTAAGGTTGTGAACACGGGCGACGCATTTGAAGATGAATGAGTCGTTTTTTAACGGCGCGTTATTTTTTAATATTGACGCTTTAAGCGTTGACTCCTTAAGTCATTATTTCAGGGTGCATTAATGCCGCAGATGGCAATAATAGCGCTTGATGCAATGGGCGGTGACTTTGGCATTGAAGTTGTTCTCCCAGCGGCAGTCTGTGCGCTAAAAAGTAATCAAAATATTCATATCATTCTGGTTGGTAATGAAGCAACGATCAGAGCGTATGCAAAGAGTCACGCTATTATTCTGGCAACGGGCGAACCGGATTACACGAAAAAGGGGATGAGTGTTCAACATGCCTCCGAAGTGGTTGAGATGGATGAAGAGCCCGCTATTGCCGTTCGTAAGAAAAAAGATTCATCAATGCGTGTAGCCATTAACCTGGTGAAAGCAGACATTGCTCAGGCCGTAGTGAGTGCGGGTAATACGGGTGCCTTAATGGCAACTGCAAAATTTGTACTTAAAATGTTACCGGGAATTAATCGTCCAGCGATTAGTACCACAATCCCATCGGCAAAAGGTCACACCCATATGCTTGATCTGGGTGCGAACGTGGATTGTAATGCCGAAAATTTATTGCAGTTTGCCGTTATGGGTTCGGTACTGGCTGAAGCAGTGGATAATGTTCGTGAACCTAAAGTTGGTCTGTTAAATATTGGTTCAGAAGCCAGCAAAGGGAATGCTCAGGTCAAAGCTGCAAATGGGTATCTACAAAAAGCACCGATAAATTATATTGGATTTGTTGAGGGTGACGATATTTACCTTGGTGATGTTGATGTGATTGTCTGCGACGGTTTTATTGGCAATGTTTCATTGAAAACATCGGAAGGTGTAGCGAAAATGATCAGCTTTTATATGAAGCAGGAATTTTCCCGCAGTTTATATAATAAGTTGGTTGGTTTGCTCGCGTTGCCGGTATTAAAAGCATTTAAAAAGCGTATTGATCCACGCATGTATAATGGTGCATCCATGCTGGGATTAAATGGTATTGTTATCAAAAGTCACGGTAGCGCCGATATTTTCGCCTATACTAATGCGATTAACATTGCTTTACTCGAAATAGAAAAATCGGTACCAAAATACATACGAAGTCGTATGCAACCATTACTGCAACCTGTAGTAATGTCTAAATAGAGAGGAATAATTTTTGAGCTACGCGAGAATAGGTGGTACGGGGAGTTATCTGCCCGAAAAAGTACTCACTAATTTTGACCTGGAGAAAATGGTAGATACTTCGGATGAATGGATACGTTCCCGAACCGGTATTGAAGAGCGCCATGTTGCTGCTGACAATGAATTTACGGTTGATCTGGCAGAAAAGGCTGCCAGGCGAGCGATGGAGGCAGCAGGAAAAAACAGCGATGACATTGATTTAATTATTGTCGCAACCACAACGTCTGATCGTGTTTTTCCTGGTACGGCATGTTTGTTGCAACAGCGACTGGGCATTCACGGCTGTACGGCATTCGATGTACAGGCTGTCTGTACAGGTTTTATTTATGCCATGGGCATTGCCGATAAGTTCTTTCGCGCAAATTCAAGTAAATGTGCGCTGATTGTCGGTGCGGAAACCTTGTCACGTATTCTTGACTGGAATGATCGCAATACCTGTGTGCTATTTGGTGATGGCGCAGGTGCAGTTATTCTTGAAGAAAGCGAGGAACCAGGTATTCTATCTTCACACTTGCATGCTGATGGTGCATACGAGAAATTACTTTACACGCCGTTTGGTGTATCCAGGGGAAACAGTGAAATCCTTGATGGTGCGGGTGGTATCGTTATGAAAGGAAGTGAAGTTTTTAAAGTAGCGGTTAATACATTAGGTCGCATTGTGGACGAAACTCTGAGCTATAACCACATGGAAAAATCGGATATTGACTGGCTGGTTCCACATCAAGCTAACATTCGTATCATCAATGCAACGGCGAAAAAATTAAAGATGTCAATGGATAATGTTGTTGTGACCGTTAATAAACATGGCAACACTTCTGGTGCATCTGTACCGTTGGCACTGGATACCGCGGTGCGTGATGGGCGGATAAAACGTGGTGAGATATTAATGCTTGAAGCCTTTGGTGGTGGTTTTACCTGGGGTTCAGTGTTACTTCAATATTAGCTAAACTTCTGATTAAGTTTTTCTGCAACAATAAGATACGTCGAGTATCACTATGTTCATATATTCCAATTTATTGATTTATGTAAACTTTTTATTGTTTTCTTCAATCAGCTTGATATACAATTGAGCTTCCGCAATAAATGAAGAATGGAACTGGAATGGCTGAACGAGAAACAGGTACTGTAAAATGGTTTAACAACTCCAAAGGATTTGGCTTTATAGAAAGGAAAGATGGTGAAGATGTTTTTGTGCATTTTAACCAGATTCGTGGAGATGGTTATAAATCGCTGGCTGATGGTCAACAGGTGGAATTTACTGTTGTAAAAGGTGATAAGGGATTTCAGGCGGAAGATGTCGCACCCTGCTAGGCTGTAGCAGGTACCCTGTTATTTGACCTGCCATAAATATACAAACAACCCGCTGCCTGGGTTTATGTATTTATACTGTTTTTGTTATAAATAAAATGGTAGGCAGGCTATTGGTTGCCGTAGTTGTTGACAAATATACATGCGATATTTTGTATGGGTGTCAGCGGCTAATGCTTAAGGTTCGCTTTGTCCAAGCATCTCTTCGGCATGAGCGCGTGATTGTTCAGTAATTTCAACGCCACTTAACATGCGTGAAATTTCCTCAATACGTTGTGCTTTATTTAAGCGCACAACCTGGCTGCGTGTCTTTTTGCTTTGGGTGTATTTTTCAACACGAAAGTGATTATGTCCCTGTGATGCGACCTGGGGTAGATGGGTGATACAGATAACCTGGTTAGTTGTCCCGAGAGTCCGTAAATGTTGCCCAACAATGGCTGCAATACCACCACCAATACCACTGTCAACTTCGTCGAAAATTAATGAGGCTATGTGGCCTGTTTTTGCAATAATCATCTGTATGGCAAGGCTAATACGAGCAAGCTCACCACCAGAAGCTATGCGTGAAACGGGCTTTAATGGTTGTCCGCTGTTTGCTGTTACGGTGAACTCAATTTTATCCTGGCCATGTATATTGTGTCGGTTTTTTGTATTCTCAGAAATTTCAATGGCAAATTTCCCACCTGTCATCCCCAGTGTCTGCATCGACTGAGTGATTTTTTTATTGAGTTTAAGCACGGCTGCACTGCGACTTTTAGTGAGTGTTTCACAGCTGCCGAGGTATTGTTGCTCCAGTTGTTTACACTGCAAATGCAGTTCACTCAGATGTTCATCAGCATGGTCGATCGCACTTAGTTCTTGCAGTAGCTCCTGGTGTGTCGTATACAGATGCTCGGGTGTTACTTGATGTTTGCGTGACAGTTCCAGAATATTCTTAATACGTTGCTCGGCCTCGAGTAGTTGTTGTGGTTCCAGTTCTATCTTGTCCTCATAAGATTGCAGCAGGGAAACACACTCATCGAGCTGGATCTGTGTACTGAGCATTAATTCAATAATGGGTAATAATTGGCTGTCGATGTCAGTAAATTTTCCCAGCGTAGCGAGTAAGATGGCGATCTCAGATTGAATATTTTTATTTTCATCTTCACTGAGTGAGTATAACGCCTGCTGAACGGCATGTTGTAAAGATTCTGCATTTGCCATACGTTTATGGCGTTTGTTTAGCTGATTGTATTCATTTTCAGCGAGTGCCAGATCATCCAGCTCCTGCGTCTGGAAGCGTAACAACTTAAAGCGGTCATTGCGTTCACTACTTGCCTGTGACAGTTTCTGGTACTGTTCCTCAATGCGTTTAAGTTCAGTAAACTGCACGCTTACCTTTTTTAGCAAAACGGGATGACAGGCATAATCATCAAGCAACTGGCGCTGGACGGCTGTTTTCATAATGGACTGATGTTCATGCTGCCCATGAATATCAATTAACATTTCGGCCAGCTCACGAATGATCTGTAAATTAACGGGGGTACTATTAATGTAAGCGCGTGAACGTCCATCTCGGGTAATACGCCGGCGTAAAATACATTCATTGTCGACGTTTAGTTCCCGCGTAACCAGCCAGCGACAGACATGAGACAGGGGGGTTACATCAAATTCGGCGACTATTTCGGCAAAGTCTGCCTGTTGTTGAATGTTGTCTGTATCAGCACGATCACCTAACACCAGACTGAGTGCGCCAAGTAAAATGGATTTACCCGCGCCAGTTTCGCCCGTGAGCACGGTGAGCCCTTTATCAAAATCCAGCTCCAGCTGGTCAATAATGGCAAAATTTCGAATATATAAATGTTTCAGCATAAGTTATTACGTGCGTTTTGCCCTCAGACGTATTCACTCCAGTGTAATTTGGCGCGCAAGATTTCAAAGTAATCATGCTGTGGTGGATGGAGCAGTGTAATGCAAAGTGATTTACGTCTGACTTTTATATGATCACCAACATACACAGCAGTGGAGGTATGGCCGTCACAGCTTGCCTGTGCAATACCACCCTTGGTGCTGCATATCAGAATATCTATCTGTGAATCTGAATCAACGACAATTGGCCGACTACTCAAAGTGTGGGGTGAAATAGGCACAAGAGTAATTGCTTCGAGTGTTGCATGCAGAATTGGACCACCGGCGGATAAGGCATAAGCTGTTGATCCGGTCGGGGTTGAGATAACGATGCCATCAGCGCGTTGGTGATTAACAAAGGTATTATTGATGTGTGTTTCAAATTCAATCATCCGTGCAACATCACGAATATGCACCACGGCATCATTAAATGCATCACAACGGAAGATAACCTGTTCATCACGAATAACTTCGCACTCAAGTAAAAAACGTTGTTCCTGTCGGTAGTTACCATCAAGAATTTCATCCAGGGATTTTTCCAGCTGATCCGATGCAATATCAGCCAGAAAACCCAGGCGACCAACATTTATACCCAGTAATGGAACATTAAACTGTGCCAGTGAGCGCACCGCACCAAGGATAGTCCCATCACCACCAACAACAATGACGAGATCGCATTGCTGGCCAATGTCTGCATGTGTACCCGTGGCAAATTGCGGGTTAATTGAACGGGGTATCCGTTGTTCAACCAGTACGTTGCAATCACGTTGTGCGAGGTAGGTGAATAAGCGAATCAGCGTTTCGCGTGCAAATTCTGCTTCTGGCTTGGTGATAACACCTATAGATGAAAATTTATAGGTTGCGTTCTGTAACTCAGGGTTGGTGTTGGCACATCTGCTCATGTTAGTTTCGGTAGTGTTAGTCATCGGCGTATATTCAATCTCAATTTATGCCATTGTGTATTATCATAAACAATCTATCTTCACACAACATAGGCATACAACTTTACTCGGAAGATTAACACGACCGCAGGAATTTTTTATGTATTACCTCTTGGGGAGTATAAGTTGAACAGCGGGTAGTTTTAAGTCATTGCCGCTTTTTTTAACTGATAAATCAAATTTAATGCATCGCGTGCGCTGAGTTCATCGGGGTTGAGATTTTGCAGTTGCTCAATGACTGGGTGGGGTTGCTTGCTGAAGAGCTCAAATTGACCGGTTTCTTCGTGGGGCGAACGGATGGCCTGCTGCTCGAGGCTGAAGAGTTTTTTACGTGCCTGCGTGATAACCATTTTAGGTACACCCGCTAGTTGTGCGACCTGTAAGCCGTAACTCTGGTTTGCCGGGCCGGGTTTAATATTGTGTAGAAAGATGATTTTTTCACCATGCTCGACTGCGTTGATGTGCACATTGTTGATACCGGAAATTTCATCGGGCAGGGTGGTAATCTCGAAATAATGGGTTGCAAAAAGAGTGTAGGCGCGATTCTTTTTACTTAAATGCCAGGCACAGGCCCAGGCCAGTGAAAGCCCGTCGAAGGTACTGGTACCGCGACCAATTTCATCCATTAAGACCAGGCTGTTTTCAGTGGCATTATTCAGTATATTTGCTGCTTCAGTCATTTCTACCATAAACGTTGAACGCCCACTGGCAAGGTCGTCAGATGCGCCGATGCGGGTAAAAATACGATCAACCGGACCAATACGGGCGCTTTGTGCGGGCACGTAACTACCAATACAGGCAAGTAAAACAATCAGTGCTGTTTGCCGCATATAGGTGGATTTACCGCCCATGTTCGGGCCGGTAATAATGCACATACGATGACGCTCAGTGAGTTGAGTGTCATTGGCAATAAACTGTTCATCCAGAACCTGTTCTACCACTGGGTGGCGACCCTGCTCAATAAAAATACCGGGTTGATCCGTTAACGTTGGACGACTGTAATCCAGTGTTTGCGCGCGTTCACTTAAACAGCAAATGGCATCCAGTTCGGCAATGGCACCGGCGCAGGTTTTGATGCGTTGTATATTTTGTTGTAGCTGCTTTAGTAAGTCGTCGTAGAGTGATTTTTCCAGTGCCAGTGAACGCTCGCGTGCGCTGAGTACTTTTTCTTCGTACTGCTTTAATTCTTCGGTAATAAACCGTTCACTCGATTTTAAAGTTTGTTTGCGAATGTAATCGTCTGGCACATGTGTCGATTGCAGTCGGCTGATTTCAATATAATAGCCATGCACCCGGTTATAACTGACTTTCAGGGTTTTAATGCCGCTACGTTCGCGTTCGCGGTTTTCCAGTTGCAATAGAAAGTCATCTGCATTTTTACTTAGCCCGCGTAGTTCATCAAGCTCGGCATGATAACCTTCTGCAATCACGCCGCCATCACGAATAAGGACAGGTGGATTCTCTTTAATGGCACGCGTGAGTAATTCCACCAGGTCAGGATGGGTAGCAATATCTTCGGCTAGCGAGCAGAGCAATGTGCTCTGGCAGTTTTGTAAAACAGCCTGTAATTCAGGTAATATTTGTAGTGATAATGCCAGGCTGGTTAAGTCCCGCGGCCGTGCAGAGAGCAACGCTACGCGTCCCATAATGCGTTCCATGTCACCGATATTATTCAGGTAAAGCTGAATATCAGCATCATGTCGGGTCTCGAGTAATTCTGCAATGGCCTGATAGCGAAGATTAAGCCGCTCATGCGAACGTAGTGGTGTGTGCAACCAGCGGCGCAGACAGCGACCACCCATGCCGGTAGTCGTGCGGTCGATAACTGAGGCAAGTGTATTTTCGGTGCCACCTGTGAAGTTGAATTCAATTTCCAGATTGCGTCGACTGGCTGCGTCCAGCACCACTACATCATGGGTATTTTCCACCTGTAGACTGTTGATGTGAGGTAAGGCGGCACGCTGAGTATTCTGCACATATTGAATCAGACAACCAGCGGCCATTATGGCTGCTGAGAGCTCATCACAGCCAAAACCACTTAAATCATGCGTTTTAAACTGGTTGTTAAGCTGGTTGTGTGCTGAATCCAGATCAAACCACCAGGGTGGTTGATGCCGCAGACTGAGGTTTGGTTTCAGGCCGCGTTCCAGTGCCGCGCTTAAAGGTGAATCTTCTGCCAGTAGCAGCTCCGCTGGATTCATTCGTTCCAGCTCTGCCATCAACTGTTCAACGCCTGTTACTTCTAGCACATTGAAGCGCCCGGCACTGATATTCAGACTGGCAATGCCAATATGTTCATTTTGTTGATGAATGGATACCAGTAAATTATCTTTATGTGCATCAAGCAGCGCTTCTTCTGTTACCGTACCGGGAGTGACAATACGCATTACCTCACGGTTAACTGGACCTTTGCCGTTACCAGGTTTACTGGTTTGTTCACAAATTGCCACCGCTTCACCACGTTTAATCAGACGTGAAAGATAATTATCCGCAGCATGATAAGGAATGCCGCACATAGGAATCGGGCGACCATTAGACGAACCACGCGCTGTCAGTGTAATGTCGAGTAATTTAGAGGCTTTTTTGGCATCGTCATAAAATAGCTCGTAAAAATCCCCCATGCGGTAGAATAATAAGGTATCGGGGTAGTCCGCCTTGATGCGTAAAAATTGCTGCATCATAGGGGTGTGCTGGGCAGTTTCGTTTTTCATTAACCTATATTTTTTTTATAAGTTTGTAATAAATAGTACTGAAACGAATGCAAAGGCTAGCCATGGTTAAAGACACGCGGTGAATCTATCCATGTCGGCTCGACACCCGCATTTCTGCGGCTGACGGTCTTGAATAATGGGTAGCTTTTTCATCTGTACTGTTAGTCTGTATTTTATTTGTTTTAGCAGCATTCGTGAGTTTTCTGGAAAAGCGTTAATTTCTGGTCAACAGATTACTTTTTATCAAAACCTGTACTTTTACCTACGGGTGATAATTATATCTTATGAGAGAGTAATTTATCGGGGAAAGATGTGTTTATGATAATGCAATAACATTCCGAGGAGAAGCTGGTTGCTAAAGAAACAGGCAGAAACTACAAATGAGGCGTGTCGTCATTGAAATGCCTGGTTTTATTCTTATCAATGCGCTTGCACTCCTCTTCCGGTGTAAACAGTTGCTTCCTGCGGGTAAAAGAGGTATTTTGAAATATACATATTGTGGCAAAAGGGTTTTGATGACATTATCGATGAAGTCTGGATATAAGATAATAGCGGGGATTCTGTTGTTCGTCCTGCCGCTGTTAGTTTTGGCTGGAGAAACGCAGAAACACCTATATAAAGTTGTTGTTGATGCCGGATATGCGCCGTATGAGTTTCGCGATGTGGATGGCAGGATTAAAGGTCTTTTGCCTGATATGCTGCGAGCAATTGGAAAGTCGACGGGTACGGAATTCAAATTTATTGTTATGAACAGGCAAGATGCGGTAACCGCCCTGAACCAGGGCAAGGTGGATCTTTTTAATATGATTCGCACGCAACAACGCATCAATAAATATGCGTTCTCAAACCCATTCGTGATTATTACCCAAGCGCTGTTTCGCAATAAACGGCATGCTGAGATTGATGGAATCAGCAAAATGGGAGGTAATATTCTTGCCTTACAGCGCCGTGATATTGCAATTAAAAAACTGACCGACTGGGATGATTTTAACCGTATTATAGTCGGTAGTGAGGGGGAAGGTTTTGACAAACTGAATACGGGGAAGGTGGCGGCTTTCTTTACTGCTGAAAAACCAGGTTTATACTTTATTAAAGAACACGATCTGAAGCATGTCGAACTGGCTGCGTCGGGTCTATGGCCACAGGCTTTCTGTTTTGTTGCCAGAAAAAATAATACAGCTATTATTCAGCTGCTTAATGGTGGGTTGGCCGCACTCAAGCGCTCCGGTGAATATGATGAAATTATCTATAAATGGCAGGCTAAACCAGAAAATTGGATAATTAGACACTACGATAAAATCGTCATAATCGGTATTGTTCTGCTTGCAGTAATGATGACTCTGTGGCTGTGGGTCGTCGTATTACGGCGTACCGTAAGCAAACGAACAGCGGATCTTCGGGCCAGTAAAACAAGACTGAGTACCCTGTTGGAACAATCCCCTATCGGGTTAGCTTTGAGCCGACTGGATGGCAGTTTGGTTGAGGTTAATTCTGCCTATGCACAAATTCTTGGTCGTAGCATAGATGAAACCTTGCACCTCGCTCGCTGGGACATTACGCCTGAAGCCTATGTCAAAGATGAGCAGCGACAAATAGATTCGCTGAACCAAACTGGCCACTATGGCCCGTATGAAAAGGAATATATTCACAAAAATGGGCACCGAATACCGGTGCGACTGAATGGCATCCTGGTGGAACAGGATGGCGAGCCAATGATCTGGGCAAGTATTGAAGATATTACCGAAATATCCAGGGCGAACTCGTTGCATAATTTACGTCGGCGATTAATGGAGATTCTTCTATCCTCCAGAAGTAGCTTGAAGGAAGTTCTTGAGCAGTTTGTGCTGACAGTGGAGGCGGAAATTCCCGGGCTGATGGGATCGGTGCTGCTGATGGATGCCGAAGGTCAGCATCTTTTATCTGGTGCAGCACCCAATCTGCCCGAAGGCTATAACGCAGCTATCCACGGTGTTGCCATTGGCGACGGCGTTGGTTCTTGTGGCACGGCCGCGTTTCTTGGAAAACGGGTCATTGTCTCCGATATTGCGACTGATCCATTGTGGGAAGATTATCGGCAGCTGGCATTAGAGTATCAGCTTGTCGCCTGTTGGTCAGAGCCCGTTGTTAGTGGCGCAGGGGATGTATTGGGTACCTTTGCCATGTACTACCAGCACCCAAGGAGTCCTGAACTTTTTGAGCTGGACATTATCGAACTGGCGGCGGAACTGACTGCCATTGCCATTGAGCGCGAGCAAAGTGAAGTACAGGTGACACGTCTGCTTTCCATTATTGAAACCAGTTCAGATTTCATCGGCATGCTGGATGCTGGAGGTTGCGTGATGTATATCAACCCGGCAGGCCTCCAGATGCTGGGATGGCCGGCAGGTTACGATGTGCACAATATGAAAATTGATGATTTTCATAGCGCTGTTGAAATAGAGCGGCTGCAAAGTAAGGTCTTTCCTGCGGTTCTCAAGCACGGAAGCTATCAGACAGGAATCACTTTTTTGACCAGAGATGGCGATGAAATACCCACACTAGCTGCGTTTAGCGTTCAGCGGTATCCAGACGGATCAGCGGAAAATTACGCCATCATTGCCCATGATGTTCGCAAGGAACGGGAACAGCAGCAGCGTATGGAGCACACTCAGCGGCTGGAGAGCCTGGGTGTGCTGGCTGGAGGCATCGCCCATGATTTTAATAACATTCTTACGGCTATTCTTGGTAATGCGGCACTGGCCGAGCGTAAAGTAAAATCAAACCCGGAAGAAGCCCCAAAGTATCTGGCTAATATTGCCGCATCAAGTGAAAAAGCCGCCGAGTTATGTCGGCAAATGTTGGCTTATTCTGGTCAGGGACAGTTTACCGTCAAACCGGTTGACCTTTCTGTGATGGTCGAAGAAATCACCAAACTACTGGAAGTATCTATTGCCAGGAGTGTTATTCTTAAATATCAACTGGTGAAACAGTTGCCCGCTGTTGAAGCGGATGTTGCACAGATACAGCAGGTTATTATGAACCTGGTTATCAATGCCTCGGATGCTATTGGCGAGAAAAGTGGAGTGATAAGCATTGCTACCGGAGTGATGCATGCAGACCATGCCTATCTGGAACATACCTGTCTTCAGGAAGATGTGCCGGAAGGGCGCTATATCTTTCTTGAAGTATCTGATACTGGCAGTGGTATGGATAAACCAACGCAACAACGTATTTTTGAGCCTTTTTTTACCACAAAATTTACTGGTCGGGGTCTGGGAATGAGCGTGGTGTTAGGTATTATTCGGCGGCATCATGGTACCATGAAATTGTACAGTGAACTGGGACGCGGAACTACCTTCAAGATGCTCTTACCCATATCTGATCAGCCTGCTGAATGCATTGAAGAAAGAGCCAGTGATGAAACACAGGGTACAGGAACCATATTGATTATTGATGATGAAGAAACAATTCGAGAAACAGCGGTTATGATGCTGGAGGACAAGGGTTTTACCACCATGACGGCGGTAGATGGACTGGACGGTGTGGAAGTCTACCGCCAGCACCGTGACGAAATTGCGGCAGTATTGTTAGATATAACGATGCCAAAATTAGGTGGCGAAGGCTGTTTTATGGAACTTCGGCGCATCAATAGTAATGTCAGAGTGGTTCTATCCAGTGGTTATAATGAGCAGGAAGCCACCAGCCACTTTTCAGGCAAGGGACTGACAGGCTTTATTCAGAAGCCCTATCGCCCGGAGGCGCTGGTAGAAATAGTTCGTGCTGCTGCCATGAACGATACATAAATTATCCTACTGCCCGGTTAACTATGAGTAATATAAACGGAAATTTATTGCTGTAACTGTCGTCTGTCGCATGCATACAGATGTGGTTTCAGTACCGGTTCTAGATCAAAGATAGTGGACTGTCCTTACCCACGCTTTGAAGGTTGTATTGCTTTAGCTTACGGTAGAGTGTGCGTTCACTGATATGTAATTCTTTCGCCACTTTGGCACGATGACCATTATATTGATGCAGCAATAATTCAATATGCGTGGCTTCAACAGCGGTTAATGAACAATTTGTTACGGGTGTTTGCGTCCGCATATTGTGCACATTGTTGCTTTTATCTGCCAGTGGGTTAAGGCATATATTGGTGAGTGAATTGAGCGCTAACATTTCGTTGCTAATGATGCCGTTATTTGCCAGTGAAACCGCTTTTTGGAGAATATTTTTAAGTTCGCGGATATTCCCCGGATAATCGTAATTCTGTAAATTTTCCAGTGCGTCATCGCAGATACGAGCGGCACTGCCGTTAATAGTACGGCTCTTGCTTAGAATGGCTTTGACCAGTGGGGCTATATCTGATTTACGTTCCCTTAAAGGCGGGATAGTGATAGAGATGCCGGTAATGCGGTAATAAAGGTCTGCACGAAAAGCCCCCTGTTCAACCATTTTCCTCAAATTATTATGTGTCGCACAAATGATACGAACGTCCACATGAATATCTTCACAGCTACCTAAACGACGATAATGGCCTGTTTCCACTACGCGTAACAGTTTGCCCTGTAATGCCAGTGGTATATCACCAATCTCATCTAGAAACAGGGTGCCATGTTCGGCAGATTCGATTAAGCCATACTTTTTACCAATGCAGCCGGTGAAGGCTCCGCGCTCGTGACCAAACAATTCACTTTCAAAGATGCCTTCTGCTATAGCGGCGCAGTCGATGGAAACAAAAGGGTGTGCTTTACGGGTTGAGTTGTTATGGATGAATTGTGCTGCCAGCTCTTTACCAACCCCACTTTCACCGTTTAATAAAAGTGGAGCTGCGGAATTTGCCGCACCAGACATCCCTTCAATGCAGGCAAGAAAGGCAGGGGATGTGCCAAGCATACGTTGCTGGTCGCAGTCCAGGTCATCTGATCGAGTGATTGGAAATATTGTCTCGCCGAGAAACAGTTGCCCATCTGTGCCATAAACGGGTGAGCCTTTGATGCGAACACGTTCTTCTTCGTGGTTGTGATTATAATGAATGTGTAGCACCTGATGCGTCTGTTTAGTCGCAAACACCGCTTTATGCGGGCAGTCCTCACCATTGAGGTGGCATGGGATATCTGAATGATGGGATATCTGATAACATTTATGGCCTACAATTTCATTTTTTTCAACACCATAGGCTTTGCAGTAGGTCTGGTTTGCTACAATGATACGATAGCTTTCGTCGATAATAACAAAACCGTTCTCGGTTGTATCAATAATACTCTGCAAGTTGATAGGGACGGGGTTGTTGTATGACATAAAGACTCCTTAAGCTGTCAATTTGACATGAAGTGGCAACAAAAGTATAAAACCAGGTATAAATTAAATCAATAGCTTATCTATTTTAGTTGCCGCTACTAACGCTGTTAAGGCGTTTTTCTGAAGTATTGTAATGGAAGCTTTTTGCGTTAATTTTTAAATAAATTTAAAAATCGTGTGCACAGAGATTGAATCCCTGTCACTTTCACGTAATATACGCACTCTTGAAAAGAGTGCGTATATAATCGTCCTGGCGATGGTTTCGTTACACATTTCATTAACGTAAAGTAAATTAGGAAGGGTGGCTGAGCGGTTGAAAGCACCAGTCTTGAAAACTGGCATGGGTTTACGCCCATCGTGGGTTCAAATCCCACCTCTTCCGCCAAACCCAAAAAAAGCCCTTAAAAATGGGGCTTTTTTTGTGTCTGGCAGAAAGAAACCGTTTAAAAATTCAGTTTTCACCCCACTGTAGTTCTATTCGGATAGTTTTGTCAGCGTATTGATAATTGAGGGTAAAAATAAATGAGTGAATTAATGCACATAGTTTGTCCAGCATGCAGTGCCATAAATCGGATTCCATCTAATCGGTCAGGTGCAGAGGCAAAATGTGGTGAATGCCATAAAGTTTTATTTGATCAGCATCCCGTTACATTGACATCAGCAAATTTTCAGCAACATATTAAGCGCAATGATATTCCTGTGGTGGTTGATTTCTGGGCACCCTGGTGTGGTCCCTGTAAAATGATGGCACCCGCTTTTCAACAGGCTGCTGCGCAACTTGAACCTCAGGTACGCCTGGCTAAATTAAATACCGAAGATGAACAGTCTATCGGCGCAAATTTGAATATTCGCAGTATTCCTACAATGGTCATTTTCAAGAATGGTCGTGAATTGACACGTCAGTCTGGAGCGATGCAGGCAGCTGATATTATTCGTTGGGTGAAGGCTAATACCTGATGCCTGATGCCTGATACTTGATTACGTAGAGGAATATCCCCGCCCCGCTAAACTTGGGAATCTCTGGTTTTTCAGTGGATAATGGTCTATTTTTGTAGTCTGTCTCTGTTATGTTATCCGCCACTATGATTGTTAAATTCCCTGATCTTGCTTTACGTACCGTGCTGCCGCCTAAAGCCGCCAATGCCGGTCTTGATGATCGCATTTTACAGACACAAACCACGCGTTTAATTGAAGGTTCCAGTATTAGTAATATGGCTGGTATTTCTATGGCGTTTATCTGGGTGGGTTTATTATGGAATAGTTTGCCGCGTACCGTACTCAGCGTGTGGCTGGGAGTGATGGCACTGCTATTCTTATACCGAGCAGTGGTGCATCATTACAGGTTATACGAAGCGGGGAATATTCTTAGTATTGATAGCGATGTGATCCGCCGGTGGTATTTGGTGGCGGTTTTATTAACCGGCGCTGGCTGGGGTGTGGCATCAACTTTAATGTTTCCCCATAACGAAATCAACCAGATTGTATTTGCCTTTTTATTAGTCGGCGTATCAGCTAACGGTGTAACCTACGCTTCGGTTGCATGGGTCTATTATGGTTTTGTCGGACTTGTCCTTGTACCTTTGATGATGCGCTTATTCTATGTGGGTGATGACATTTATTATGCCTTGTCGGCCATGACGGGATTTTTTCTCGGAGTGATGATTATGGCAGCATACCGAATGCATAAACTGTCCAATGCAGAGCTTAAATTATCCTATCGTAATGAAGAATTAATTAATGATTTAACTAAAGCGAGCCAAAATCAGGAAGTGTTGAATACCAATCTTAAAGAGGAAATCTGGCATGGAAAGCGGATAGAGAAAGAGTTGCAACGGGCAAAAGATAAGGCCGAGAAAATGAGCCGGGCTAAAGGTGAATTTCTGGCAAATATGAGTCATGAAATTCGCACACCCATGAATGGCGTTATCGGGACACTACAGCTACTCGAAGAAAGTGAGTTAAATCTTGCTCAGCTTGAATATGTCCAGATAGCGAATAAATCAGCGGAAGCATTGCTGGCTATTTTGAATGATATTCTGGATTTGTCTAAAATCGAGGCAGGTAAGTTAAATTTTGAAATAATTCCGTTCGATATTCACGAAATCATTCATGATCTGGTGACATTACACGCCCTGAAAGCTGAGCAGAAAGGTGTTTTACTTCGCTATAATTTTGCTCAAGACATCCCGAAAATATTGCGTGGTGATCCAACTCGATTACGACAGATACTGCTTAATCTTGTTTCCAATGCACTCAAGTTCACCCAACAGGGGCAGATAAATATTGAAGTTAGCAGCCTGACGCGAAGCGAAACCCGTATTGATCTAAAAATTGAGGTCAAAGATACCGGCATTGGTATCCCTGTTGATGTTCAAGCTGATTTGTTTAAAGCTTTTACTCAGGCCGATGGTTCGACAACACGAAAATATGGTGGTACTGGGCTTGGCCTGGCCATTGTTAGCCAGCTTGTTAATATGATGAATGGCGAGCTTGGGCTGGAAAGTACTGCCGGCGAAGGTTCAAATTTCTGGTTTATTGTCCCGCTCGAAATTTCTCATTTAAGCAAAAAAACAAGGCCATTTATGGTGAAAGCTGTAACTGTTGAGCCGCTTTCCGGTAAAGTTCTGCTGGTTGAAGATAACCTGGTAAATCAGCTGGTTGCATCAAAAATGCTGGAGAAGATAGGGTTAACGACCACACTGGCAAATAATGGTAAAGCGGCATTAAAATGCTTCGAAACTGACTCGTTTGATCTGGTGTTAATGGATTGCCAGATGCCAGAAATGGATGGTTTTGAAGCCACCCATCAGTTGCGAGCCCAGGGGGTTCGGTCATCAACCCAGCTATCGTTACCTATAATCGCAATGACGGCAAATGTTATGGAAGGAGATAAAAAGTGCTGTCTGGATGCGGGCATGGATGATTATCTTGCTAAACCTGTTAAGTTGGATGAACTCGAAAGTGTAATACGTCGCTGGTTGTAGAATCGCAGCTAGAGTTTATAGTCCCTTTATTACTGGAATGGATACTGATGGTTTAAGATCGTCAGCCGCAAGGATGCGGTGGCGAGCCGACATGGATGTATTGACAGCATTAAGTATCCGTTGCATCCACCCTGTTAGTAACTGACTGGCATTAATTAAGTCTTATCTGGTTTCACAGCAGGGGTAAAACGGTGAAAATGGTTGTGCTGACACTTTGTGCAGGGTGGGATATTCCCTGGTTTATAGAAGTGTAAACGTTCGCCACAGTTATCACATTGCAGGGTTGATATGCCAATAATTTCCCCGGTTTTGTACTCCGCCAACATGGCCTCGGCCTGCAGTTGTGAAAGTTCGACCGTGGTTTTATCTGCTGCATCGAGGAACGCGCTTAGCAGTGTCTTTTCAATCATTGTAATATCAAAGTCCAGCCAGCTTTTCAGGTCTGTAGCATTGTCTTTTAAGTGTTGGGCGGTTGCAATTAAATCTCTTTTTAAACTGCTCGCAAGCTGCTGTGCTTCGTCAACAGTTAACTCTTCTGCGTCGACCAGTTCAGTGCTGACTAGATCAATGGCTTTATGCAGTGCTGGTCCAGTTTCTCGCTTAAACTTATTGACCTCGTCAATGGCTTTTTTTAGCAGTGTTGTATAATTCTTACTGACGGTTTCAAGTGAGTTCTGAATTGGATGTTCGTGCATGATGGACTCTCTTAATGAGTAAATAATTAGACCTCAGTAGTTTACAGCTCGCAGGAGACATTGTCGTGATTTTACGCAATAAACGCGTCTTTTGAGGTATAGGGTAAATGTTATAAAAAATTACATCACTTTTCATCTGTGCCTGGGGAATAGCTATTTATTTTATATAACATACTGAATTATATATTATATTATAGAGTAATCGGCCAAGATGTGTGAGTGTTTTTATGTTGTACCTCGCCATTTTACCCGTAAATATTTTGACAATAATCGATTTTTCATAGAAACTCCTACAAGTTTTTGTTATTTAATAACATACTGGCTATTGCGACAGACTAACAATTTTTTTTATATTTGTGGTTTGTATTTGCGATTTACATTCGATTCGATAAAAAGGCGACACAAGGGGCTACTTTGAATGGCAGAATTATTCTCTAAAGAATGGGCAGATGCGTACATGAACGCATGGAATGCTGACAGGGAGATTACCGAAACATTAGAGCGTGCTGGGTTTAATGCTGTAGTGGCATTTGGCCTTCCCGACGACACTGATCCTGCCTTTATAATGAAAATCCAGCTGGGTAAGATTACTTCAGTTAACGCAGCTTCTGTTGATGAAGCTAGCTGGGATATTCGTGCGTCAGAAGATAACTGGTTATCGCTCATTGTTAAACCGCCAGGCCTGATGAAACTGGGTATCGCTTACACCTCACGTAAATTACGTTTTACCAAAGGTGATTACGCCACGATGATAAAAGATCCCAGCCTTGCTAATGCATTTGTTAAATCATTTGGATTAATGGGTAAAGTGTTATAGGCCGATACATCAGTAATGCAAATTTAAGGCTGGTTTCTACCCAGCCTTTTTTGTAGCATTTTCTTAAAGTAGAAATATAAGGCGTTAACTTTGAACAATTTTCTTTTTATCCAGTCTGACTATCTGATGTCTATGACTAAAACAAAGGCCAGAGCAAATTGGTGCCGTCCAATGGTTACTGATAACACCCTTTAAAGTCGATTATAACGCACCTTATGGTTGTAAATGAAGAATACTATTGAATTTTTGCGCAAGACCGACTTCCCGTTAATAAAACGCACGGCACTGGATACCTTACAGGTTAATCTTGGCTACCTCTGTAACCAGCAATGCTTACATTGTCACGTTGATGCCAGTCCACGTCGTAATGAAGTGATGGTGCGTAAAAATATCCAGTCAATATTAAAATTTCTTGAATATAGAAAAATTCAAACCTTGGATCTAACCGGAGGTGCGCCAGAAATGAACCCCGATTTCCGGTTTCTGGTTAGTGCTGCGCGTAGCATGGGGGTTCGAGTTATTGATCGTTGCAATCTGACTATTTTAATGGAAGATGGCTATGCCGGCCTGGATAAATTTTTAGCCGACAATCGAGTAGAGATTGTTGCATCACTACCCTGTTATCTGCAAAAAAATGTGGATGCACAACGCGGTAAAGGAGTGTATGAAAAAAGTATCCAGGGTTTAAAACGCCTGAATAAACAGGGGTACGGCATTGAAAAAACATTACAGTTAAACCTTGTTTATAACCCACAGGGGATCAATTTGCCACCCGCACAGGATGCACTGGAACAGGACTATAAGCGGGTATTACAGCAGCATTTTGGGATTGCTTTTAACCATTTATACACGATTGCGAATATGCCGATAAAACGGTTTGGTAGCACGCTGCTGTCCAGAGGGCAATTTACTGAGTATATGCAGATACTGAAGCAGTCGCATCAAGTTGCAAATATTTCCTCGGTAATGTGTCGTTCAACTTTAAGTGTTGACTGGCAGGGGTATGTCTATGACTGTGACTTTAATCAGATGCTTCAATTACCGGCAGGTCTCGCCGCCGAAAAAACACATTTAAATGATTTGCTGGAAATGGATTTTGATGGTAAGGACATTGTGATTATGGATCATTGTTATGGTTGTACAGCAGGACAGGGCAGTAGTTGTGGTGGCGCTCTGGCAGCAGAATAATTAATTTATTGGCGTATACTTGCTAACTGGAATACCCCAGTTTAAGCCCTGACAGTTTTACCGATAAAATGCAGTTATCTATTATATTACCTGTTCTCAATGAAGCAGAAAATCTGGCTGAAACACTTGAGCATTTACAGCCGCTTAGAAAGCAAGGCCATGAGCTGATAGTCATTGATGGCGGTAGTCTTGATGCCTCATTAGCCATTGCACATTTGATGGCTGATCAGGTGTTGTGTACAGAAAAAGGCCGTGCACGGCAAATGAATGCAGGGGCTAAAATAGCATCCGGCAAGGTGCTAATATTTTTACATGCGGATACCCGGTTACCAGAAACGAGTATGGCTATAATCAGCTCTATTTTTTCCGCTAGAAAAAACAAGAGATATCTGTGGGGACGATTTGATGTCTGCTTATCTGGTAAAAAAACAATTTACAGGATAATCGGGTTTTTTATTAATTTACGCTCGCGTATTACTTCAATTGCTACGGGTGATCAGGCTATTTTTATTGAAACATCACTCTTTCATGCTATCGGTGGTTTCCCTGAGATTGCATTAATGGAAGATGTTGCGATTTGTAAAATACTCAGAAAAATGTCCTCACCTGTTTGCCTTCGCCAGACGGTTTATACGTCTAGCCGTCGCTGGGAAAAACAGGGTGTTGTTGCCACGATTTGGTTAATGTGGAAACTCCGGGTTCTCTATTTTTTTGGTGTGCCAGCATCGACGCTGGAAAAAATGTACGACTAAGAAGCCTCTACTCCAGCCATGAAATATGACGATACTTTGGTGTTGGTATTTGCCAAAGCACCGGTTGCAGGAAAAGTAAATACTCGATTAATCCCTGCTATTGGTGTCGACGCTGCAACCCAGCTTCAATACGATCTTATTCACCGACGGCTGGCGTTGCTTACTCAGGCACAATTATGTGATGGGCGGTTAATGTGTGCTCCCGATACTACGCACAGCTGTTTTAAACAATGCAAAAATTTATACAATGTTTCATTAGTTTCTCAGTCGGGCGCTAGTTTGGGGCAGCGTATGGCAAAGGGTATTCAGCAGGCGCTTGAAAAAAAACCGTATGTGATTGTGATGGGTACGGATACGCCTGCGCTGAGCATTGATGTTATTGATGCGGCGATTACTCGGTTACATCAGTCGGCCGAGGTCGTTGTTACCCCTGCAGAAGATGGCGGCTATGTGTTAATTGGTGTCAAACAAAATCATCCCGCGTTGTTTGAAAATATTTTATGGAGTAGTCGGTTTGTTATGCAACAAACCCGTGAAAAAATTGAACAGCTTGGGCTGGATTATTATGAAATGGAATCCTGTTGGGATATAGATGAATATGAAGACTATCAACGTTATCTGCAACTAGAGAGCTAATAATCGCTATCACTGTTAGTGAAAGTACCTTGCATTTAACCACAGGTGAATGATGACACTGCTGGCGTAACCCAGTGCAATAACAGGGGTCCATTTTAAATGTGTAAAGAAGGTATATTTACCTTTGGCCTGTCCCATCAGGGCGACACCTGCAGCTGAGCCAATCGACAGTAAAGAGCCGCCAACGCCGGCGGTGAATGTAACTAATAACCATTGACCAACCGACATATCAGGATTCATTGATAGTACTGCGTACATAACAGGAATATTGTCAATAATGGAAGAGAGCAATCCAACCAGTACGTTTGCATGTGTTGGCCCCAGGTTTGAATAGATTAATTCAGAGAAAAGTGACAGATAGCCGATAAAACCGAGACCACCAACACAAAGTACAACGCCGTAGAAAAAGAACAGAGTATCCCACTCTGCAAGCGCGATTTTACTGAAGACATCAAATGGAGCAACGCTGGAGAGGTGATCCTCTTCCTTTATTGTTGAAGTGCGTTCAAGGCATTTAGTGTAAGTTGTTTTTAGATAATAACCCAAAAATTGTAAATAACCTAGCCCAGTTAACATGCCGATAACGGGGGGTAAACCAAGAAAGTTATGGAAACTAACTGCCGTTATAATGGTGCAGAAGAATAGAAATATAATGCGTTTTGCGCCGCGTAGCATGGAAGCTGAATCGTTATGTGACTGTGGTTTGTCTTTGGGTACAGCAAAATGCATAATGCTCGCTGGTATCAAAAAATTTACTGCGGCAGGAATAAACAGGGCAAAAAACTCCCAGAATTCGACCTTGCCTTTTTGCCATACCATTAAGGTTGTAATGTCGCCAAAGGGTGAATAAGCGCCGCCAGCATTGGCGGCGATAACAATGTTAATACAGGCTAAAGAAACGAATTTAGTATTGTTACCACCAACTGCCAGAACGACTGCACACATTAATAATGCTGTGGTCAGGTTATCAGCAACGGGCGAGATAAAGAAGGCAAGGCCGCCAGTGAGCCAAAAAAGTTGTCGGAAACCAAAGCCTTTATTAATCAGCCAGGAGCGTAATGCATCAAATACTCTGCGTTCTATCATGGCATTGACGTAGGTCATTGCAACCAGCAGGAACAACATAAGCTCCGCATATTCAAGCAGACTTTTACGAACCGCCTTTTCAGCCAGTTCAGGCATGCCGTGTTGTGTGTAGTACCAGCCAATACTGCCCCAGATGATGCCGGCGGCAAGCATAACCGGTTTGGATTTACGCAAATTAGTGAATTCTTCAGCCATCACCAATAGATAGGCAAAAACAAACAGGCCAAGAGCAAAAAAACCTAAATCGCTATTAGTCAGGTCTACAGGCATGTGTATACTCGCTATTTTAGCCGCAGTGCTCGCCAGCACAAGCTGGGGTAGGAACAGGGTGGTAATAAATGTTAGCAGAGTAAAAACTTTATTAAGGGTGCGCGGCATGAGCAATTTAATCCAGGTAAAGAGGTTAAATAATTAAAATATCAGGGTTACTATTTCTGCCGCGTTACGTGTTATTTTTATAAATAAATTTTGTTTATTTATCTATGTCGTTAATCGTTAACGGGATAGCAGTGGTAGCAGATGTAATAATATATCCGCTGGTTTGGTTATAGAAAAATCTGCATTCCATTGTGTAGTATCTTCTTCGTCAAGGTAGCCATATAGAGCAAGCATGGTTTGCATCCCAGCATTCTGTCCGGCTTCTATATCACGTTTTGCATCCCCGATATAAATACATTCATCTGCTGAGCTGTTGCTGAGTTCGCAGGCATAATACATAGGGCCTGGGTGTGGCTTACGGTTTTCTGTTGAATCTGAACTGACAATACAGGTTGCACGTTGGTCCAGTTTAAGTGCCTGCATTAGCGGCAGTGTTAACCAGCCCGGTTTATTGGTCACCACCCCCCACTTAATTTTCTGCTTTTCTAGTTCCAGTAATACCGCATCCATTCCATCAAACAGTTTTGACTCAGCGGTAAGGTGGTTTTTGTAAATATCGAGGTAGCGAGTTTTTAGCTGTTTGAGTCTGTATGCATCGAGCTGATCACCAAAGGCAAGCTTAACCAGTGCAATGCTGCCATTGGAAACATGTGGGCGGATGGTTTTATAATCCAGCACTGGCTGTTTTTCTTCTTTACATAGTTTGATCAGCGCCGTTGCCATATCCGGTGCAGTGTCGATAAGTGTGCCGTCGAGATCAAATAAAACCGTTTTGATGGCAGACACTAATCTGTAACCGGGCGCTTGTAATGCACCATATAATTGACATCAACACTGTGTGAGCGCCGAAACAGGTGGGTGAGGGGGTGATACTCGATACCGGCAATATTGATTAGTTCCAGCCCTGCCTGTCGCGCCCATGCGTCAAGTTCAGAAGGGCGGATAAATTTACTGTAGTCGTGCGTCCCTTTAGGTAACATCTTCATGATATATTCGGCTCCGATGATAGCCAGTGCATAAGATTTCGGGTTACGATTGAGGGTCGAAAAGTAAACGGAGCCACCGGGTTTACACAGTTCAAAGCAGGCGTTGACGATAGAAGTAGGGTTGGGTACGTGTTCCAGCATTTCCATGCAGGTGATGATATCGTAGCTGGCGACATGCTGCCTGGCGAAGTCTTCAGCTGTCGATGGTTGATAATCAATTTCCAGTTCTTCTTCCAGTGCATGTAAACGTGCCACAGAAAGGGGGGCTTTACCCATATCTATACCGCAGACCTGAGCACCACTTTTGGCCATGCTTTCACTCAGAATACCACCACCACAACCAATATCCAGCACTGTTTTATCGTTTAAGGCACTGCCTGCATTGATAAAGTTCAGGCGTATTGGGTTCATTTCATGCAGTGCTTTGAACTCACCATTTTTATCCCACCAGCGTGATGCCAGGTCATCAAACTTTTTAATTTCAGCAGGGTCGATATTGGGCGTTTCTGTTTTCATAATTCAGTATAATAATAGGTTGTAATATATGGATATATTAGTTTATTTTTTTGTATTTTATCTGCTGGCTAAGGGTTTGTGCCTGCTGTTTAATCTTATTTTCATCCAGTGTTGTTAGATGGCGTTCATTGAGACATTGTTTACCGGCTATCCAGACATCACTTACCTGTTCGCGTGAGCAGCTATAAACCAGATGTGAGATTGGGTCATAGACAGGTGTTGACTCTATTGTATCGAAATTTACGGCAATAATATCGGCAGATTTGCCTTTTTCCAGTGAACCGGTGGTCGCATCAATACCCAAAGCCTGGGCTGCATTGATGGTTGCCATTTTTAAGACTTCATAAGCGGTTAATGCGGTGGCATCCTGTGTGCTGACTTTTGCTAGCAGCGCTGCGCTGCGCATTTCACTAAACATATCTAGATCATTATTACTTGAAGCGCTGTCAGTGCCTAGTGCGATATTAACACCGGCCTGCTGTAAGGCTACAACCGGGCATATACCACTGGCCAGTTTCATGTTTGATTCAGGGCAATGTACAATGCTTGTTCCGGTGGTAGCTGCCCGCTCTATTTCTGCTGGTGTGAGCTGTGTCATATGGACGGCAAGTAATGCAGGGGATAGCAGCCCAAGCTCATCAAGGCGTTGCAGTGGGCGTTTTCCTGTTGTTTTCAGGGCTTCATTGACTTCATGTGCTGTTTCATGCACATGCATATGAATGTTCAGGTCAAGTTCGTTCGCCAGTACGCTGATTTTTTGTAGTGAACTATTAGCGACAGTATAGGGTGCGTGAGGAGCGAAAGCGGTGCTGATTAGTTCATGATCTTTAAAATGATCACGGACTGCCAGACCTTTATCGAGGTACTCTTCAATGCTATTTGCCCATACTGTGGGAGCGTCAATAACAATCAGTCCAACACAGGCACGGATGCCGGTATCGGTAGCAACTCTGGCGGTGACATCGGGAAAAAAATACATATCGTTAAAGCAGGTAGTGCCGCTGCGTAGCATTTCGGCAATGGCCAGTTCTGTGCCGTGTTGCACAAAGGCTTCATTCACAAAAGCCGCTTCTGCTGGCCAAATATGGTTTTGCAGCCAGTCCATCAAATGCAGGTCATCAGCTAGTCCGCGAAATAAGTTCATTGCTGCATGCGTGTGGCAGTTTATAAATCCCGGCATTAAAACATGGTTAGAATAATTTTTTTTAGTTCGTGGTTGGTAATGCCGATCTGCCTGATTGCTGGGGATAATGTCAATAATATGCCCATCATCTATTGCAATAGCGTGATTTTCCAGTGTTTGTTGGCGGGCATGGCGGGCAATGGGTATAACCCAGCGAGCATGCAGTAATGTGTCAATTGGTTTCATGCGGTGAAGATACCTGCTGCACAGTCATGGCGCAAGTACAGATAGACAATTACTGGACAATCAATAAAGCCATAAAAGTCGCTAAATTATGCTGTTTATGCATTATTTATTTATCAATGTAAGGGTTATTGTAATTTTCAACGTGCTTAATGATATAAGATAGGCATGGAAAATATTATCATTAACCCCGCATTCTATGGTTAAAACTTATTCTCAGCAGGAGTTGAAAAATGGGCGTCAATGTCATTGATACAATGATCAAAAGATCTATTTATACCCTCTTTACCGTAATTTTAGGCACCTCTTTGGTTGTGAGCTTAACGGCCTGTAGCCCAAAGGTAACACGTATTAAAGCTAACAGTGTTACGGATTTAAGTGGTAACTGGAATGATACTGACTCTCGCCTGGTTGCAAAAGAAATGATTCAGGATGCATTATCACGTAACTGGCTAAGTAACTTTAATCGTAAGCACGGCAAGATACCAACGGTTATCGTTGGTACGGTGAGGAATTTGAGTTACGAACATATCAATACGCGTACCTTTATTGCCGATATAGAACGTGCATTGATTAATTCAGGCGAAGTGGCTTTTGTCGCTTCCCATACAGAACGTGTAGAAGTGCGTAATGAACGTAAAGATCAGGATTTAAATGCGAGTGAATCAACCCGCAAAGCAATGGGACAGGAAAGCGGTGCAGATTTTATGTTGACAGGAAGTATCAATAGTATTGTTGATGCCATTAGTGGCGAACAGGTACGCTTTTACCAGATTGATTTAGCACTAATTAATCTGGCGACAAACCAGAAAGTTTGGCTAGGGGAGAAAAAAATCAAAAAAACCATTAAAAAAAGCCGTTTTCGTCTGTAGCACTTTCGTCTGTAAAGGTGAATTCAGGACTCGATATCCAGTCTGTTTGTGTCGAGGATAAAACCGTCTTTTCTGAGAAAAAAATAGATGACTGAATTTGCCTCGTATGGGTGTTTTAAGTGGCGAATATTCATGCTACGCGGGTTGAGATGGGGGCTGATAATGGGCTCTATCGCTATCTTGCAGGCCTGTGCCATCTATCCTCATCGTGGTATGACGATGCGAGGTGAGTTATTACAGGGGCGACCCCAACTCGCATTAGCGATTGCAGAAAAGACCGACCTGACACAGAAAAAAGTTATCGATTCACTTAACAAGGGTATGTTACAACGGATTAATCATCAGTATAAAGCCAGTAATAGAATATTCGAAGTTGCCAAAAAGGAAATGCAAGCCTTATATGGTATTAGCATTACTGAAAATCTGGAAGCGATTACCATTAATGAAACTTTAAGGGGGTACGCGGGTGATCATTACGAAAAACTTTTGTTGCATGCTTTTATGGCGATGAATTATATTCAGCTAAAGGATAGAGATGCAGCGCGGGTTGAGATGTTGCAGGCAGAAGTGGAAATGCAGGCATGGGATGATAAATCGACAAATGATGCCTTTGTTCGTTATTTTGCCGGGATGATTTATGAAAGCCTGGGTGAAAATTATGATGCTTTAATTTCTTACCGTAAGGCGTATAAACTCTATAAAGGTGAAACCTATACTGGACATCTACCAATCCCCCTGACTTTAAAGAAAAATTTATTACGGCAGACAAAAAAACTGGGTTTATTGAATGAATATAGGCGCTATAAAAAGACCTTTGGTTTACATCATTATAAAATCCCGGGTGCCAGTAAAAAATTTGGAGACTTAATTATTATTTTGAATAATGGACTGGCACCAGTGCGTAGTGAAGCAGATATTTCTATCTATGCAGCTAAAGTGCAGAAAAATCTGCGAATTGCATTTCCTGTTTATAGAGCCCCAAAGCAAACTTTGAAATATGCAAAAATTAGTGTTGATACAGGTATTGCTAAAGCGCGTAATGATAAGCCTAAACGGTTTAGACTGGAAACGGTTGAAAACATTGATGCGCTGGCAAGACATGCGTTGGCACAGGCGATGCCCGGTATTATGGCCCGTGCAATCACGCGGGCAGTGATTAAATATAATTCACAGCATTCTGCAGAAAACAAAAGCCCAGTGGCTGGCTTTTTAATGACAGTTGCTAATTTGATAACCGAGCGCGCAGATACGCGTAGCTGGTCAACCTTGCCTGAGGCGATTCAGTTGCAACGTATCCGTTTACCCGTAGGGGAGCATACACTGCATATTAACATGATAGACTCGGCGGGTTATACTGTGGATAGTCAGTCACAGATGGTTAACATAAAATCACAGCAACTGACATTTTTAATTAAACGCTGGATAGCTCCCGTTGTAAGCATCACCAAAAATAAAAAAAGTCCGATTAAATCGGCAGCTAAAACCGCATCCTTATTCAGTTCGATTAAATAATAAATTAATGTAACGAACGGTCAAAGGGGAAAGGTGTATTACTGAGAAATGATCACCTGGAGAAACTCAAAAATAATGGCTAGTATTCCTGTCGTGAATTGTTTTGTAACCAATCTGCCTGTGCAGAAGGTTCGTGTAATGGCTTTTTTATTATGTGGCCTGTTGTTAAATTCCTGTGCACAAACGGGATCCGTAAAGGCGCGCAGTGATGGTGTACCACAGTGGGTGAGTGGTGAACCAGCCCTGTATCCAAATTTTAAGTATTTATATGCGACTGGCTCAGCTGTAACAGCGGAGACGGCGGAGAACAGGGCACTGTCCAATTTAGCAAAAATATTTGAAGTACAAATTCGTCAGTCCTCAACAACGTATGAGAACGTTGAATCACGTCGACAAAATGGAGCAGAAAGCGTAAAGCAGAGCCAGCAGTTGAGCCGTACGCTTAATGTACGTACAAAAAAAAGACTCAACGGTGCGCGGATTGCTGAACAGTGGAAGAATCCTGATGATGGCAGTTATTTTGCCCTTGCCATACTTGATAGAGCGCAGGCAGGCAATAACCTGCGCCAGCAAATGCAGCGCCTGGATAAAAAAACTGAATTTGTATTACAGCAGTCATCACATCGGGAAAATCCATTATTAAAAATTGCCGATTTAAATTCAGCTCGCCAGTTACAGCAGAAGCGACAGGCTTTACAGAAAACATTAAAAATTATTGATCTCAAAGGCCGCGGGATTCCCTCACGCTGGAATCTGGCTGTAATTAATGCGCGGATGTATAAAGCTTTGCGTACATTACCGCTAAGAACAGCAATTATTAAAGATAATATCGGTGGTCTGGGTGAGATGCTTCAGGGTGCTGCGTCTGAAGCAGGATTTAATCTTGGTGATGTTGGCTATCAATTGACAGCAACGATGACTGCTGAGCCACCTTTTCGTCAGGCTGGCTGGTACTGGTTACGTGGTACGCTGAAGCTGACTCTGATTTCGACGAATGGTCAGAATCTGCTTGGTTATAAGAGTTGGCCGTTAAAAGTGTCCGCACTGAATCAGATACAGTTAAAGAATCGGATGAAGAAATCAATCGATAAGAAACTCAGGCAATCGCTTTTTCGAACCGTACTGGCATTTGTGGATCGTTAAGCTACCAACATTCGATAATGATAAATAGCTTTGATAATTATCAAGGCTCCAGCAGTGGGTTTTGCTATAATCCGGTGCTGGAAATTGTTCATTATTGAATAATATTTTTTATGGGCACTTGAAAATAACAAAAAACAACACATCTTATTTATTAACCAGCTTGCCTGGGTTTATATATGACGGGGCTTGTTACTGGCCTGCATTTTAAGGCTTGTGTTTATCACTAAGGTAGTTTGTTACTAAGGCCTGGGCTAATCAGGTTTTTTATGAAAATATGAGGAGTGGGTGACAACAATGAAGTTTTCAATACATCGCATGGTTAGTGAGATATTGTCCCTTTTCTGTTTGAACTGTCTGTATTTTTTATATTAGAACAATGGCTATTATTGCCGCTGATGTTGGTGGAACAAAAACGCATTTTGCAATTGCTAAAACCAATGCGCCGGATAAAATCCTGTTTGAAGCCATCTATCCAAGTGACCCGTCTGCCGATTTTCCAACCTTATTGCATACATTTATCGACGCTAGTGGCGTGCTAGGAAAAAATATAAAAACGCTTTCGCTGGCTTTTCCTGGGGTTATTCGTGACACCCAGGCACAACTGACTAATTTACCCTGGGTGATCGAAAAGCAGACATTAAGAGAGAGATTCAATATTGATAATGTCTACTTTATGAATGACTTTCAGGCCTCTGCTTCAGGCATTTCATGTCTGGGAAACAAGGATAAAACAACGCTTAATTCGGCAACCATCGTTGATGGTGCTACCCGTGTTGTGGTGGGCGCAGGCACTGGTCTGGGCGTGGCCTGGGCGCAGGAAAGTAAAGGCGATTACACCAGTTTTTCGACCGAGGCTGGGCACATGGATTTTGCGCCGGTAAATCGGGTGCAGATTCAATTGTTACAGTATTTAATGCAACGCTTTGATCATGTTTCTTATGAGCGACTTCTCTCTGGGGCAGGACTTGAAAATATTTACAAGTTTATCCGTACTGCTGCAAGAGATGCCATCGGAGATGATCAGCAAACCGCCAGTTCAGTCCGGAAATTACCAGATGCTGCATTAAATATTGATGCGCCGTGGATTGTACAGCAGGCAAATTCGGGCGTGAGTATGGCAATTCAGGCGGTGACCCTCTTTGTTGAAATTTATGGTGCCTATATTGGCAATATTGCCCTTATATTCAAACCTGCGGGTGGCATTTATATCAGTGGTGGTATGGCAGCAAAAATGCAAACATGGATGTGTTCACAACATTTTATCTCTGCCTATAAAGAAAAGGGGCGATTACAGACGATGGTTGAAACTACTGCGGTCATTTTGGTGACTAATGAAAGCATTGGGGTACTTGGCGCTATTTTAGCCGCAGTTAGATTATCTAAGGAGAAAAGTTAATGGCAGTAAATACAATAATACAGGCAAAAAAATATCGTTATTATACCGATGCAAATATGGGCTCGGAATTAACTCATAAGACGCTGGTATTAATTTTAGCGGGTGGTGCTGGATCCAGACTAAAAGGGTTGACCAAGTGGCGAGCAAAACCAGCAGTGCCATTTGGAGGGAAATACAGGATTATTGATTTTGCACTGTCTAACTGCGTTAATTCAGGGCTACGTAGAATCGGGGTTTTAACACAGTATAAATCGCATTCATTAATTCGTCATTTGCAACGGGCATGGAGTTTTATGCGTGCTGAAATTGGTGAATTTGTGGAAATCATTCCAGCGCAACAGCGACTGGATGCAGGCTGGTATCGGGGGACAGCGGATGCGTTATACCAGAATATCGATATTATTCGTCGTCATGCCCCGGAATATGTCATTGTCCTGGGTGGTGATCACATCTATTCGATGGATTACTCAAAAATGCTGGTGGAGCATGTTAGATCCAGTGCGGATTTAACCATTGGCTGTATCGAGACATCCAGAGAGGAAGCAAAAAACTTTGGGGTTATGTCGATAGATGAGCACTTTCGGATTAAAGAATTTACCGAGAAACCGTCGAATCCAGAAACGATTCCTGGTAAGTCGGATCTATGCCTGGCATCAATGGGGATTTATATTTTTTCCACAGCGTATCTTTATGCCAGTTTGATTGATGATGCTGAAAAAATGGATTCATCACATGATTTTGGGAAAGACATTGTACCGAACAGCATCAAGCATTGTAATGTTGTGGCTTATCCTTTTTTGAACCAGGATGGCAAGCCCGATTACTGGCGTGATGTGGGTAATGTTGATTCCTATTGGGAAGCCAATATTGAATTATGTGCGGTTGAGCCAGAATTGAATTTATATAATCGCGACTGGCCAATCTGGACTTATCAATCACAAAGTCCACCGGCAAAGTTTGTATTCGATGATGATGATGCGCGTGGTCAGGCAATTGATACACTGGTTTCAGGTGGAGTGATTATTTCAGGTGCAAAAGTGAAGCGTTCTGTTATCTTTTTTAATACAGAAATAGAGCGAGGGAGTATGATTAAAGACAGTGTTATTTTGCCTAAAGTCAGCATTGGAAAAAATTGTCGAATAACACGTACGGTGATTGATAAAGCCTGTGTAATCGATGATGGTACGGTAATAGGCGAAGATCCTGAAGCAGATAAAAAACGCTTCTTTGTAACGGAATCGGGTATCGTACTCGTTACCCCTGAAATGCTTGGCCAGCATCTTTATATTTCAAAGGATCATCATTCAAACGAAAAAAAAATAGCAGAAGGTGCCGAAGATAGTGCAGCAACAGTTGTGGATGATAGTCCCCTGATATCATAGTCAATGGCTTATTCATGCACCGTTGCTGCCGATGTAAACGCACCAACACCCAATGCGGGTGAAATCTTTGTTTTTTTGTGACTCAAGTATATTTTTGTAAAAATAACTTGCCAGGAAATAACTATGTCTGAGACAACACCCATCAATTTTGCATTATGCTGGCACATGCACCAACCCTGGTATAAACATGGTCTTGACGGATGCTATCAACTGCCCTGGGTATACCTTCATGCGATCAAAGATTACGATGATATGGTATCGCATCTTGAAGCGCATCCTGCTATGCATGTCGTGGTTAATTTTGCACCAGTATTACTTGAGCAGCTGGATGACTACGCCAGGCAGTTAAATGCGTGGTTGGCAGTGGGTACAGTCATGTCAGATCCATTGTTAAATTATCTTTCTGGCGCAACCAATATACCTGTGGATAAGCAGGCACGTTATTTGCTTATTTGTCACTGTCAGCGCGCGAATACTGAAAAAATGATAGATCCCTATCCGGCGTATAAACAGCTTCTTGAACCCATTTCTCTTATTAAGAGAGATCAGACTAAGAGAGATCGGACTAAGAGAGATCGGACTAAGAGAGATCAGGAGCATGAGAATGTTAGTTTAGACTTTCTCACGTATCTGGATGATCAGTATTTTATTGATTTACTGGTCTGGTACCATCTTGCCTGGTTGGGACATGCGCTAAAGCAAACCTCGCTTGCACAGCGACTACTTAAAAAAGCCCGACACTTCAATAAGAAAGATCGACAGCAATTAATAATATTAATTCACGACTGTATTGCTAGTATTATACCGCGCTACCGAAAGTTGGCAGAAAGTAATCAAATAGAGCTTTCAATGACTCCCTATGGACATCCTATTATTCCCTTATTAAACGATATGGATAACATGGACTGTGCCCAGCCACAGGCACCAAAACCAGCCTGTGGCAATTACCCCAATGGTGTTGAGCGCTCACGCTGGCATTTTCAACAGGGTATTGACTGTTTCAAAAAATATTTTGGGCTGCGTCCTCAAGGAGTGTGGTTATCTGAAGGAGCCATTTCAGCTGATACCCTTGCACTGGTTGAAGAGTTTAAATTTGACTGGACCGCTTCAGGTGAAGACGTGTGGCGTAATAGTTGTCAACTCGCGCAGAATGGTGAGGAAATAATACAGAATAAACGTACACTGTTCCATTCTTACCAGCTAAAGGGGTATCAACCAAAGATATTTTTTCGTGATGATGGCTTGTCTGATTTAATTGGTTTCGAATACAGCAAACGCAATTCTGTTGAAGCTGCAGACGATCTGGTTCAGAATCTGGTAAATATTGCTAATTTTCTCGGTGAAAGTGCAGAACGTCATGTGGTCACTGTCATTCTGGATGGCGAAAATGCCTGGGAATATTATCCACATAATGGTTACTACTTTATTGACCATCTTTATACCCTGTTATCCAGCCATAAAAAAATAAATAGTTGTCAACTGTCGCAGTTAACCTCAGCATCGATGTGTCACACCATGGAAAAACTTTGTCCTGGTAGCTGGGTGTATGGTTCATTTTCCACCTGGATAGGAGAAAAAGATAAAAACCATGCCTGGCAATTGCTTGTTGCAGCCAAACAGGCATACGACAAAACCGCTGCAGGAAATACATTAACGAAAAAACAGATGATTATTGCAACCCGGCAACTGGCAATCTGTGAAGGTTCAGACTGGTTCTGGTGGTTTGGTAATTATAATGCAGCTGACAGTGTTAGCGATTTTGACATACTCTTTCGTTCACAGTTAAAACATCTGTATCAATGCTTGCAGCTTGCCATACCTGATACGCTACAGATACCGATATCTTATGGAGGCGGCAATGCTGAAAACGCCGGTACTATGCGCAGGCATAATGAAACCTAGTCATTTATTAATATATACTAACAGGATGTTTCAACTAGACTAATGCACAGTAATGATTTCTATATACGCAGAGCAGGTGTTCTGCTGCATCCAACATCGTTGCCTTCAGGTAAACTCGATGGTGACGTTGAACGCTGGCTTGAATTCATGCAGCAATGCGGCTTTCAGGTGTGGCAAGTTTTGCCTCTAGGCGAACCGCAGCAAGGTCTGTCGCCCTACCAATGTGTTTCAGCGTTTGCTTTGAATCCTGCATTGCTTGATGATTATCCCGAGGTGGATTCTGATACCGCTGCCTATCTGGATTTTTGTGAAAAAAGTAAAGCCTGGCTGGATGATTATGCGCTATATAAATTACTCAAGCGTATTTTTCATCAGTTACCGTGGTACGGCTGGCCGGATGATTATAAATACCGTGATAAGTTAACACTGGATAAAATATTAAGCCAGCATTCTGCTGAGCTGGATAATTTACGCTGGCAACAATACATTTTGCATACTCGCTGGTTACAGATTAAAACAAATGCCAGAAGCAAAAATATTAAACTGTTTGGTGATATACCAATATTTGTTGCGCATGACAGTGTGGATGTCTGGGTTTGCCCGGAACGCTATTTACTGGATGAAAATGGCATGATGACCGTGGTTACTGGTGTGCCTCCAGACTATTTTTCAGCAACTGGTCAGCGCTGGGGTAACCCGCATTACAATTGGGACTTTATGCAGAAGACAAACTTTGTCTGGTGGATAAAACGGTTAAGTTACCATTTTGAATTGTTTGATCTTGTTAGAATCGATCATTTTAGAGGACTTGAGTCGGCCTGGACAATAGCAGCGGATTCAGATACCGCCATTGATGGTTATTATCAAAAAGTGCCTGGTGATGCCTTACTGGAAACAGTCAGACGTACTATCGGATATTTACCGCTTGTCGCGGAAGACCTGGGGGTTATTACTGATGAAGTTGTTGCATTAAAAGAAAAATTTCATTTACCTGGTATGTCTGTATTACAGTTTGGATTTGATGCGCACGAAGATAATCCGCATAAAGTTAAAAATATTTCTATCGACTGTGTGGTCTATACGGGGACACATGATAACGACACAACATTAGGTTGGTACCAGAAACTTGATGCCGATATACGTGAGAAAGTGTTGAAAAATTTAACCATTGGCGAGAAAAACGAAGTGCTACCTGAGTTAGAAAATAAGGCGGCTACTGAAACCATGCAAGACGGCAGTTGGACTGATGACAGAGTCGTTGATACGATGATGTTAGCCGCGTTACACAGTGCCGCCGGTTTGTGCATATTCCCTTTGCAGGATTGTTTGCACCTGGGATCAGACGCAAGAATGAACACGCCGGGTACAGAAAATGATAACTGGACATGGCGCTTTCAATGGGCACAGATCAATACCACTTTGGCATCACGGCTGCGAAGCTGGATACAGGACTCACAGCGGATAGTTTAGCAGGCATTATGCTTATTACTGAAACGAATAAAAAGGCCACCCATTGTTAAAGACACGCGGTGAATGCATCCCTGTCGACTCGACACCCGCATCCCTGCGGCTGACGGTCTTGAACAATGAGTGGCCTTTTCATCTGTACTGTTAGTATGTTAGAAATATAAATGGATGAACACTTTAATGCGTACTCTAAAAAAAATACAACAGGGTAATTATCATGATCCGTTTGAATTACTCGGATTACATGAAGATAATGCTTCTGGTTATATTATTCGTGCTCTAATGCCGACGGCATGTGCCGTCGAAGTTAAAAATCTGGGGGTGATGACACGCATAGAAGACAGTGATATTTTTGAGCTAAAATTTAGCGCCCAGCAGAAACAGGTTTTACCTGCACATTACACTTTGTGCTGGAAAGAAAAACACGGTAACGATGTAGACAATAATGAAAATGGAGCAGTGACAACGCACCAGGCCGTTTCGGCCTACAGTTTCCCCCCCCAGATTAGTCAGTTTGACCTTGACTTATTTGCGGCCGGTCGCCACCTGCATATTTATCGTATTCTGGGTGCACATTTAAAAACCGTTGATGATATTGAAGGCTGTTTATTTGCAGTATGGGTGCCCAATGTTAGACGTGTTAGTGTTATTGGTGACTTTAATCACTGGCACGGTTTGCGTCACCCAATGCGTAGTCTTGGCCATTCTGGTGTATGGGAGTTGTTTATTCCCAGTTTAAAAACCAATGATACATACAAATTTGAAATTCTGACACAGTCCGGTCAACTCTTACATAAAACGGATCCTTATGCTGGTGCTATGGGTTTAAGGCCGGAAACAAGCAGCAAAATTACCAGCTATCACACCCATCAGTGGAATGATGCTAACTGGTTAAGCGCCAGAGAGAAATGGCAATGGTTACATCAGCCGATATCCATTTATGAAGTTCATGCAGGCTCATGGCGGCGTAATGATAAAGGTGAATTTCTCAGTTACATTGAACTGGCTGAACAACTGGTGCCTTATGTAAAATATCTGGGTTATACCCATATTGAGTTTTTACCCTTAACTGAACACCCGCTTGATCAATCCTGGGGATATCAGGTGAGTGGTTATTATGCGCCGACGGCTCGACATGGTTCACCGGATGAATTTCGCACATTCATTGATATCTGTCATCAAAATAATATTGGCGTTATTCTTGATTGGGTGCCGGCACATTTTCCGCGTGATGATTTTGCCCTGGCTAAATTTAATGGTGAAGCAGTTTATGAATATGGCGAGCCGGAAAAAGGCGAACATCAGGACTGGGGTACACTTATCTTTAATTATGGCCGCAATGAGGTCAGGAATTTCTTGATCGCCAATGCCATTTACTGGATTAAGGAATTTCATCTTGATGGCCTGCGTGTGGATGCTGTGGCATCTATGTTATATTTGGATTATTCGCGTGAACATGGACAATGGATGCCAAATATTTATGGTGGACACGAGCATCTTGAGGCCATCGATTTTATTAAAGAGCTAAATGCAACGGTGCATCAGCAGTTTTCGGGTATCATCACGCTGGCAGAAGAAAGCACTGATTGGCCAATGGTCTCTCGCCCAGTGGATGTAGGTGGTCTGGGTTTCTCGATAAAATGGAACATGGGCTGGATGCACGATACGCTTTCCTATATGCAGACAGATCCAGTGTATCGGGGCTTTCATCAGAACCAGTTAACCTTTAGCCAGCTGTATGCCTACAGTGAGAATTTTATCTTGCCGTTATCACATGATGAAGTTGTACATATGAAACGCAGTATGCTGGATAAAATGCCTGGTGATGTCTGGCAGAAATTTGCCAACCTGCGTTTACTGTATGCCTATCAATATGCACACCCGGGTAAAAAATTACTCTTTATGGGCGGGGAATTTGGACAATGGAATGAATGGTCTGAGGCGCAGTCACTGGACTGGATGGTTGCAGGCATGGATAAACATGCAGGATTAAGCAATTTAATTAAAGACTTGAATCAGTTATATTGTCAGCAGCAGGCATTGTATGCACTGGAGTTTGAAGCCGAAGGTTTTCAGTGGATAAGTTGTGATGATGATGAAAATTCTGTGCTGGCTTTTATCCGGCGCTTTGAAGATAAATTTATTGTTTGTGTTTTCAACTTCACTCCCGTTCCTCGCAATAATTATATTGTCGGAGTGCCTGAAGATGGATATTATATTGAATGCCTGAATACCGATGCACAATGGTATGGCGGCAGCAATGCTGGCAATGCCGGCGGCGTAAATGCGCAATTACAGCCAGATCATGACTTTGATTACTCTTTATGTTTAACCTTACCGCCTTTAAGTGCCTTATTTTTTATCAGGGATTAGCGTGAATATTTTATTTGCTGCCAGTGAAGCCTTTCCTTTTATTAAAACAGGAGGGCTTGGTGATGTTGTACACAGTCTTCCACTTGCCTTAAGGGATCTGGGTAATGATGTCCGTCTGGTTTTGCCCGCCTACCGTGATGTGTTAGCTGCTGTTGGTACCCCTGTTGAACTTGGCTCCTGGTTACTGCCGGGATTGAATCGGACGCATCATGTCCGTTTATTGCAGGTGCCGCAAGATGCCTTTGAAGGGGATTTGTACCTCATTGATGTGCCAGCATTGTTTGATCGGCCAGGTAATCCATATACGCATATAGAAGGTTATGACTGGCCGGATAACGCTGAGCGTTTTACTGTGTTTAGTCGCGCAGTTGCTGCAATGGTAACAGGATGGTCTGACAATAGCTGGCGGCCAGAAGTGGTGCATTGTCATGACTGGCAAACTGGATTGGTGCCGGCATTCTTAAGTACGATTGAAGCGCGGCCAGTTACCATTTTTACGCTACATAATCTCGCTTATGACGGACATTTTTCTTACCAGAACTTTATTGATCTGGATTTGCCTGCCAAATGGTGGTCACCCGATTACATCGAATTTTATGGTGGCTTATCTATGCTTAAAGCAGGGATGATTTTTTCAGATCACATTACCACCGTTAGCCCAACTTACGCAAAAGAAATTTGTACTCCAGAATTTGGCTATCGTTACGAGGGTCTTTTAAGCCACCTTGGGGAAAAGTTGACGGGGATATTAAATGGTATCGACCTAACTGTATGGAATCCTGAAACAGATACCCATCTTGTTAAGAACTACACCAATAACAAGCATTATGCTGCAGCTAAAATGAAGAATAAACAGTTTCTTCTCCAGCAGGCAGGTTTAGAGCAGGTAGCAGATAAAACTGCGCCACTCATCGGTTTTATAGGACGGCTGGTTGATCAGAAAGGGATTGATATGATTATAGACGCTGCACCGACCCTATTTGAAAAAAGTAATGCAAGAATGATCGTGCTGGGTTCAGGACATAGCATTTATGAACAGGCATTGCAGCAACTGGCAAAAGATTTCCCGGATCGTTTGTATGTCCATATCGGTTACTCTGAATCACTCGCACACCAGGTTGAAGCAGGCTGTGATATATTTTTAATGCCATCAAGATTTGAACCCTGCGGTCTAAACCAGATGTACAGTATGCGTTATGGTACTTTGCCCGTTGTGCATTATACCGGTGGTCTGGTAGATACCGTGACAGATGCACAGCCTGAAACAATTAACCATAAAACGGCAACTGGTTTTGTTTTTAAGCATGAAGATAGTGATGCCATGCTTGAAGCTGTTTATCGAGCCATTAATTTATATGCACAGGAAACGACATGGCAACAATTGTGTCTAACCGCCATGTCACAACAGCTTGGCTGGGAAAAAAGTGCTAAAGAATATTTAAAACTATATCAATAAGACGACATGATCAATAAAACAACTTAATCAATAAAACAATATGGATAGCTGTTAGATGGATGCATCAATGTAAATTAGAGCTGTCTTTAATTTAACCATGCTGGACTAAAAAATGCGTAAGAAAGACTGGGTTAATACAACGGTTATTCCTGATATTACACCATTAAAATCGGATAGCCATTCATTGTCTGAAGGTTTTTATCGTTACCTGAGAAACCACCTCGGGCATTTTCTCCGTTGCTTGCCGTTTTATTTATACGATGCTATGGCATTAACGATTCGTGATCGTATCATGGAACAATGGAGTCAGACCTGGCAGCAGTATAAAAAACCACGTGTACGTAAAGCCTATTACCTGTCACTTGAGTTTCTCATTGGACGTGCACTGGGGAATAATTTATTAAATCTCGATATTGAAGAAGCGACTCGCGAGGCATTAAATATCTTTGCGGTTAATCTTGAAGACCTGAAAGAAGAAGAACCCGATGCCGGGCTAGGCAATGGTGGCTTGGGTAGATTAGCGGCCTGCTTTATGGATAGTTGTGCGAGCCTGAAATTGCCGGTTATTGGCTATGGTATTCGTTATGAATATGGTATGTTTTTACAACATATTGAAAATGGTTATCAGATTGAAGAACCGGATCATTGGTTACGCGATGGTAATCCCTGGGAAGTGGCGCGAGCAGAATATGAACAAACGATTCATTTCGAAGGCCGAACTGAACATTACTGCGATCAGCAGGGCATTGAGAGAGCCCGTTGGGTGGATACCGCTGATGTTGTTGCCATTCCGTACGATATACCGATCACCGGATATAAAAATAAAACGATTAACACCTTGCGTTTGTGGAAAGCGACTGCAACCAATATTTTTAACCTGGCAGATTTTAATGCGGGCAGCTACTCCGATGCAGTGGAGGCGAAAAATGATGCTGAACATATCTCAATGGTTTTATACCCCAATGACAGTAGCGAGAACGGAAAAGAATTACGTCTGCGGCAGCAATATTTTTTGGCTTCAGCCAGTCTGAAAGATGTTATTCGATTGTGGGAAGAAACGGATGGGGATAATTATGCCGAGTTTGCAAAATACAATGTTTTTCAGTTAAACGATACCCATCCTTCTATTGCTGTAGCTGAGCTTATGCGGATATTAATGGATGAGAAACATCTGCTCTGGGATCAGGCATGGACGATTACGACACAAACAATGGCATACACCAATCATACTTTGTTACCCGAAGCACTGGAAAAATGGTCAGTTAACTTATTGCAGCGTTTGTTGCCCCGATTGATGGAAATTATTTACAAAATAAATGAAATGTTTTTACATCAGATATCACTTAAGTGGCCGGGAGACACTGCACGGCAGGCAAGGATGTCGTTAATCGAAGAATCCCATGATAAACATGTGCGTATGGCGTATCTTGCAATTATCGGGAGCTTTTCAGTTAACGGCGTTGCCGCATTACATTCAAGACTGTTATGTGAAGGCCTGTTTAAAGATTTTTATGAGTTATGGCCGCACAAATTTAATAATAAAACTAATGGAGTAACTCCCCGCCGCTGGATAGCGAGTGCAAACCCGGCATTACGTAGTTTGCTTAATCAGACTATTGGTGGTGGTTGGCTGGCTGATTTATCAAAAATTAAATTATTATCTGATTATGCAAAATCTGAGCATAAAAACTTTCAGCAACAATGGGCCAGCGTTAAACAGGAAAATAAAAAGCGTCTCGCGGTACTGGTTAAAAAGACCTGTAACGTTGATTTTGATACTAGCGCAATGTTTGATGTTCAGGTTAAACGCATCCATGAATACAAACGGCAGTTATTAAATTTATTACATATCATCCACCTGTACAACCGAATTAAAAAAGGTGATATTGAGAACTGGACGCCACGTTGTGTACTGTTTGGTGGTAAAGCCGCGCCAGGGTATCAGATGGCAAAACTAATTATAAAATTAATTAATAATGTTGCGGATATTATTAATGAAGATCCTGATGTGGGTAATAAATTAAAAGTTGCATTTATTCCTAATTATAATGTATCTGCAATGGAGATTATCTGTCCAGGAACCGATTTATCCGAACAAATTTCAACCGCAGGAAAAGAGGCATCAGGAACTGGCAATATGAAGTTTATGATGAATGGTGCTCTCACTATAGGCACTTACGACGGAGCCAATATTGAAATTCTTGAACATGTGGGTGAAGAAAATTTTTTCCTGTTTGGTTTAAAAGCAGAAGAAGTTACCACAGTACGTGAAGATTATATGCCACAGGATATTATTGATAATGATGCTGATTTGCAGGCAGTAATGCATTTGCTCGATAGCGGTCACTTTAATTTATTTGAACCGGATATTTTTAATGATATTCTGGCTTCATTACGCAGTCCTGATGACCCCTGGCTAACGCTAGCTGATTTTAGATCTTATATTGACTGTCAACAACGTGCGGCAGAATGTTTTAATGATAAGCTGAGCTGGTTACGTAAAAGCATATTAAATACCGCTTCCAGCGGTTATTTTTCAACCGACCGAACTATTCAGCAGTATAACGAAGAAATCTGGAAACTATAATTGTAATCAATGTAACCCTAACAGCTAAAACCCTGGCAGCAAAAATCTTGCCTGTCGTATTCTTCCTACTTTGCTTTAGAGTTACTCCATTTATTAATCAAAAAATCTGGGAGCAGTAATAATGAAATTAGCAATGGTTGGGCTGGGTAAAATGGGTGCAAACATGGTCAGGCGTCTGGTGCGTGATCAACATGAACTGATTGTTTATGATGTGAGTGAAAAGGCAGTGCGGGATTTGGTCAAAGAAGATGAACATATACACGCCGCCTTTACGCCGGAAGAAATTATTCAGCAACTAAGCGCACCACGCGTTATCTGGTTAATGGTGCCACATACTTTTGTTGATGACAGCATTGAAAAACTTATCGCTGCGGGGCTACAGAAAGGTGATTGCATTGTTGATGGTGGAAATTCTAACTATAAGCATTCACAACGCCGCGCGCAGCAATTGAATGCGCAAGGCATAGAGTATATTGATAGTGGTACTTCCGGTGGGGTCTGGGGACTGGACGAAGGTTATAGTCTGATGGTGGGTGGTAGTAACGCCGCTGTTGCATTGCTTACACCGGCATTAAAATCTTTGGCACCTGCCGCCGATAAAGGTTGGGGGCATGTTGGCCCTGCGGGTGCTGGACATTATGTCAAAATGGTTCATAACGGGATTGAATATGGCATGATGGAAGCTTTTGCTGAAGGTTTTGAACTGATGCAGAACAAAGCTGGAATGGAACTTGATATGTCACAGATCGCGCAAGTATGGCAGTATGGCAGCGTTGTACGCTCGTGGTTACTGGATTTAATTGCGGATGCATTACAACAAGATGTTGCGCTACACAATTTAAGCGATTATGTCGATGATTCAGGTGAAGGTCGGTGGACAGTCGAGGATTCTATTGAACAGGGCATTCCCACACCGGTGTTAACGCTGGCATTACAAATGCGTTTTCGTAGTCGTCAACAACCAACGTATGCCGGTAAATTACTGAATGCTATGCGAGCTGGTTTTGGTGGTCACGCCATTAAACCGGCGGCTGAAGATGATAGCGAATAAATTAACACAGATGTCTGGTAGTCGCAATGGAAAATACGTTTTACCTTACGACTCAATAGAAAATATACCGCAACGTATATTCTAAAAGTATATTCTAAAAATATATCCTAAAAATCTCAGGTGAGACGCAGCATGACAATGCAAACTGAAAATACGAAACCATTAATGGGTGATGAAGTCGCTGAACCAACAAACATTGTTATTTTTGGTGCGACGGGTGATTTATCAAAACGTAAATTATTACCCGCATTAATCCGAATGCTGAACTCGGGTCTGGTTAACTCGGAGAGCCGTATTTTAGGCGTTGTGAATAACCGCACAAGAGAAGTTTGGCTGCAACTGCTGTTTGATGGACTTCATACTTTTGCACACGAAATTACGCAGGATCTTGAAAAATGGAATGCTTTTTGTGAAAAATTAATCATGGTACCAGGAGATCTAGCGGATGATGAAACCTATAATCGAGTTGCTGATGCGCTGGAGGTATTAGGCGGTAAGAAAAACGCCATGTTTTATTGTGCGATTCCACCAGAATGGTACGGAAAAGTTGCCGCTGGGTTGGGTAAAGCCGGCCTGATTAGTGAAGATGAAGGTTATCGAAGAATTGTTATTGAGAAACCTTTTGGTATGGACCTCGAAACTTCACGCAAGCTTAATACCGAATTACAGGCAGAATTTAACGAAAACCAGATTTATCGAATTGATCATTATCTGGGGAAGGAAAGTGTACAGAACTTGCTGGTTTACCGGTTTGCAAACGGTATTATGGAACCATTATGGAATCGTAACTATATTGATCATATTCAAATTATTGTATCAGAAACATTGGGTATTGAATATCGCGCAAAATATTACGAAAAGGCAGGGGCTTTACGTGACATGATACAGAGCCATATCATGCAGGTTATGACGCTGGTAGCAATGGAACCGCCGGTTGAATTTACGGCAGATGCAGTACGTGACGAAAAAATGAAAGTATTGCGTGCGATACGCCCTTTCAAAGCAGAAGAAATTGATTCACTAACTGTCGCGGCACAATATGCGAAAGGCGTAATCGACAATGAAGAGATCTCTTCTTATGTTTCAGAAGAAGGCGTTTCGCCCGACTCAATAACGGAAACTTTTGCGGCAGTCCGTTTTCATATTGATAACTGGCGCTGGCAGGGTGTGCCGTTTATTTTATGTTCGGGTAAACGCTTACCTAAACGTGTCTCAGAGGTGATGATTCGTTTTCGCAAGCCGCCATTTAATCTGTTTAACAACCATGCGTCTATACCGAATGCGAATGCACTGGTTTTTAGACTGCAACCAGATAGTGGCATAGTATTACGCATCAATGCGAAGAAACCTGGCCCAACCACGGATAATGAAGTGATGGTTATGCGCGCACCTTATGCGGATAAAGATGATGTTGCTGATGCGTATGAAGTGCTTATGCATGATGTGCTTGTTGGTGATAGCACCTTATTTTCACGTTCGGATGAGGTGAATGAATCGTGGTCAATTCTTGAACCAATATTAAATGCATGGGAAAAACGTGTTTCTATTGATCGTTATCGTGCAGGAACCTGGAGCATACCTGAAATGGATAACTTAACAAAAGACTGTGTTCACGGATGGCATGTGCCAACTTAAAAAATGCAATTACCCAGTAACTTATTAACTAGAAATTCATTAACCAGAAATTTCTATCTGCATGAGGATGCAGAAACACTGGCTGTTGCGGCAGCCAGTTTTATCCAGCTCAATATTGCAGCGTGCATTAAAAAAAAGCAATGCTGCCGTATTGCACTCCCTGGTGGTAATACCCCGGCGCGGTGTTTGCAAAAACTTTCAAAACTAGATTTACCCTGGCAACAGATTGAATGGTATCTGGGTGATGAACGCTGTTTACCTGTTGGTCATACAGAACGTAATGACTGCATGATCAGACAGGCATTATTTTCATCACCGCGAAATTCTGCCCGGCATTTTTATCCGATAAAAGCAGAATTGGGTGCAGAAAAAGCAGCACAGGATTACAGCTTATTATTTCGCTCTTTTGATGCACTGGATATCGTTATTTTAGGCATGGGTGAAGATGGGCATACCGCCAGCCTGTTCCCTGATAATAAGGCATTAACCGATCAACATAAGGTTGTTCCCGTATTCAATGCACCTAAACCACCACCTGAACGTGTTTCATTAAGTCTATCGACATTATCATCCGTCGCCTTGCGCATTGTACTGGTTGTCGGTGAAAATAAAACAGCCGCGCTAAATAAGATACAGGCAGGTGAAGCATTGCCAGTTAACCGTATAGGCAATAATCACTGGTTTGTCGATAGGGCTGCAGCAGGATGATACGAAAAAAATGTTAGATTCTGTAGAATGTATGACTGAAACGAATAAAAAGGCGACCCATGGTTAAAGATACGCGGTGAATACATTCATGTCGGCTCGACACCTGCATCCCTGCGGCTGACGGTCTTGAACAATGGGTCGCCTTTTTATCTCTACTGTTAGTCTGTCTATTCCAACTAAAAAACTTAAAGATATCTGATTAATGCAGGATACTTACAGCTTGTAAGTGACGATTTTATGGATTAATTAGAGACTTTCTTACTTATTCAAGCCAAAAATTATGGATATTAAACTCGTATCAACTACCGCTTTTACTGATCAGCAACCAGGTACGTCAGGGTTGAGAAAAAAAGTAGCTGTTTTTCAACAGCGCAATTATCTGGAAAATTTTGTTCAGTCAATTTTTAATACTCTGGGTAATGTTTGTGGGCAAAGCATTGTGCTTGGCGGTGATGGTCGCTATTTTAATCGTGAAGCGATACAGATTATTCTTAAAATGGCCGCCGCAAATGGGGTTGCCAGTGTAATGTTAGGGCAGGGCGGTCTATTGTCCACGCCTGCTGTATCAAACCTGATTCGAAAATATAAAACACTCGGTGGTATTATCCTTTCAGCCAGCCATAATCCAGGTGGGCCAGATGCGGATTTTGGAATTAAATACAATGTTGAAAATGGTGGCCCTGCACCGGAAAAAATATCGGAAAAAATTTACCAGCAGAGTCTTGAAATAACTGAATATAAGATGCTGCAATCGCCGGCTGTTGATATTGACCATCTGGGAGAGTGTTTTTTAGCCGATATGCAAATCTGCATTATTGATTCAGTAAAAGATTATGCCGATTTAATGCAACAGCTTTTTGATTTTGATTGTATTCGTAACTATATACAAACAACGCCGTTTTGTTTCTGTTTTGATGCCATGCATGCTGTTACCGGACCTTATGCACTTGAGTTGTTCGAGAATCGACTGCAGGCACCGGCCGGTACTGTTATACGTGCTGAACCATTAGCAGATTTTGGTGGCGGGCATCCCGATCCGAATTTACTTCATGCAGCACAACTGGTTACAAAAATGAATGGCGCTGCCGGACCTGATTTTGGTGCCGCATCAGATGGTGATGGTGATCGTAACATGATTCTGGGCCATCAATTTTTTGTTACTCCCAATGATAGCCTAGCTATCCTGGCTGCAAATGCAGGACTAATACCGGCTTATGTGAAAGGCCTGCTTGGTGTGGCGCGTTCTATGCCGACAAGTCAGGCAGTTGATCGCGTTGCCGCAGCACTGGATATTCCTTGTTATGAAACGCCAACTGGCTGGAAGTTTTTTGGCAATTTACTGGATGCCGGGAAAATTAGTCTGTGTGGGGAAGAATCGTTTGGTACCGGCTCAGACCATTTACGGGAAAAAGATGGTTTATGGGCGGTGCTTTTCTGGTTGAATATTCTGGCGGTTAAACGGCAGACTGTTGCCGAAGTCGTGCATGAGCACTGGTTACAGTATGGCAGGGATGTTTATACGCGGCATGATTATGAAGCCGTCAGAGCGGATGATGCAAAAGCGTTGATGGCTCAACTACGCGCAAATACTGAGAGTTTGAGTGTACAGCAATACGGTGAGTATAAAGTAGCCTTGTGTGATGATTTTGCTTATACCGATGCGATTGATGGCAGCCAGAGTCTGCATCAGGGGATTCGTCTTTTGTTTACCAACGGCGCTCGAATTGTTTATCGTTTGTCGGGTACTGGTACTGAGGGTGCAACCTTGCGTGTATACATTGAACAGCCTGAGCAGGATGTTGAAAAAGTGAAGCAATCAATGGCGCAATCACCACAGAAAGTTCTGTCGACATTGATACAGTTATCCATGTCGATTGCGGAGATTGAGCATTTTACAGGTAGAACACGACCTGATGTCATTACCTAATAGATCATTACCTAATAGATTATCCGAGTTTGCATTCGCAAATCAGGTCAATATTTTTCTCAGCTTCAAACCAGTTGCTCACCGAGTCAGACGCAGTATAGTCTCTTTTTAGGGAAAGAAAATAAGCCGCTTCATTTATCATATGGCGGCGTTGCTCATGTGAAACAATAAACTTAGTATTTTGTTTCCTGGAGATCTTTTTCGCAGTGCCTTTAAGCGCTGGCTTTTTTGTCGCTGTTTTTACTGACTTTTTAGCTGTTTTGATCGAGGTGGTTTTTTTAGTTGTTTTGGCTGTTTTAGTTGCCATGATATATTCCCTGCCTGATTAGAATTGATAATAGGGCTGCCTGTAGAAATGCAGAAAACGTTCTACTGCGCTAGTTTAAACCTCTGCTTACGAAAAGAATACTGGATAAAGCAGTATTTTATTATTGCGATATAAAACCAGATTATTGGCTTAATAGCATTGCTCCAGGTTGGAGTGCCCTGGTTGTAATTAGTGCCAGTTCGTCGGTTATTAATCTGACAATAAAGCGTAGCAGTTAATTGTCAGATTTTATATCCCTGAGGGTTTTGTGATTGCCAGCGCCAGCTATCTTCGCACATACGCTCAATGCCCAATTCTGCCTGCCAGCTTAGCAATGCCTTTGCCAACGACGGGTCGGCATAACATTTTGCAATGTCTCCAGGGCGTCGGGTAACAATTTCATAGGCAACTTTTTCACCTGATGCATGTTCAAATGCTTTCACCATATCCAGAACGGAGTAACCTCTGCCGGTACCAAGATTTACAGTCAGCACATGACCTTCAGTTTTAGCTGCCAGTGCTTCAATGGCTTTTAAATGGCCTTTAGCAAGATCAACAACATGGATATAATCACGCACACCCGTGCCATCAGAGGTATTATAATCGCCACCAAAAACCTGTAGTTTTTCGAGTTTACCAACAGCCGTTTGTGAAATATAAGGCATTAGATTGCATGGAATACCCGCTGGATCTTCACCAATGCTGCCACTGATATGAGCGCCAACCGGATTAAAATATCTTAATAAGGCTATTTTCCAGTTATTATCTGCAACAAAGACATCGCGCAGTACGTCTTCAATAATAAGTTTGGAGCGGCCATACGGATTGGTTGCTGACAGGGGGAAAGTTTCTTTAATTGGAACCGTGTGTGGGTCGCCATAAACGGTTGCAGACGAACTAAATACAATATTTTTAACCCCTGCGATACGCATTTCTTCAAGTAAAATAATGCTGCCATTTATATTATTATCATAATAGGTAAGTGGGATAGAGACTGATTCACCCACTGCTTTCAGGCCAGCAAAATGAATTACGGAACTAATTTCATGTTGTTTGAAAATAGTTTTCAGTAATTGGCGGTCACGGGTGTCACCCTGAATAAACTCAATGGGTTTCGTTGTGATTCTTTCAACACGACGCAAAGCTTCTTCACTTGAGTTGCAAAGATTATCCAGTACCAGAATATTATGGTTTGCCTGTTGAAATTCGATACAGGTATGAGAGCCAATGTAACCGGCACCACCAGTGATTAAAACTTTAGCCATAAAATTATTCCTCAAAAGTCATTATTTCTCAGAAACTTGCTGTATTTTTGCATAAAGCGTTTAAATTTACCGCAACAAGCATAAGTTTATTGTTATCATAGCGCACCACAAGATGCGTAAGTCCAGTCCAACAATCTGATTATTTCGATTTGTGGTGTCGGATAATTATTTTACTGTTAATATCGATGTGAGTGTAGATGTTTTTATGGGAAAACCTTTAGAAAGAAATATTTTTATAATTTCCGAAATCTTCTCTATGATCATTTATTCATGCAAGCTTCTTTTTAATGGTAACTCGAAATATTTCATTTTATAGCACATTGATTAGCCTTTCTTTATGTATAGAAAAAACTTTATATTAGTGGGGTAACTTAATGATTTTACCAGTTATATTATCGGGTGGTTCAGGTACGCGTTTGTGGCCTTTGTCCAGAAAAAATCATCCTAAACAATTATTACCCTTAATTAATAAAACCTCATTATTGCAGGACACCATTAACCGCTTAACAGGCTCATCACTGATTTCGCGGGTAATAATCATCTGTAATGAGAAATACCGTTTTATGGTGGCTGAACAGGTTGCTAACACTAAAATCAGCCAAAGCGATATTGTGCTGGAGCCGGTTGGAAGAAATACAGCGCCTGCTATCGCACTGGCAGCTATTACTGCCCGTCATAATGACGACGACCCAGTATTATTGGTGTTACCTGCTGATCATGTTATAAAAGATGTGGATGCCTTTTATCAGGCAGTGGAAGTTGGGGCTGAACAGGCAGAAGCTGGAAACCTGGTTACTTTTGGTATTATTCCAGATTATCCTGAAACCGGCTTTGGTTATATTAAAGCTAAGCGTAATGCTGGAAAAAATATTTTTTATCCAGTCGATAAATTTGTCGAAAAACCTGACTTGTCTAAGGCAGAGCAGTATCTTGAAGAAGGCGGGTATTACTGGAATAGTGGCATGTTTATGTTTAAGGCTTCTGCTTACCTTAAAGCCCTGGAGACTTTTGCGTTCACTATATTCGAAGCTTGTCAGCAATCTTGCGCCAAAGCAAATCGTGATATGGATTTTATTCGTATTGGTATGAAAGAGTTCGAGCACTGTCCCAGTGATTCAATTGATTATGCAATTATGGAAAAAGTGGACAATGCCATTGTCATACCCATTGATATTGGTTGGAGTGATGTTGGTTCCTGGTCAGCCTTACATGATATAACTGCATCAGACGAGAATAAAAATATTTTAATTGGTGATGTAAAGAGCCATGCTACTCGTAACTGTTATGTGCGCGCAGAGACAAAACTTGTCACCACGTTAGGGGTTGAAAACTTAATTATTGTTGATACAGATGATGCCTTATTGGTGGCTAGCCGAGATGATGTACAGAATATTAAAGACATTGTTGACGAACTGAGTAAAGAAAATAGAGATGAAGTTATTCTCCATAAACGTGTTTGCAGGCCCTGGGGTTGTTATCGGGGTATCGATGCTTCTGAACGCTTTCAGGTAAAACGTATTACCGTTAATCCAGGTTCTATTTTGTCATTACAAATGCACCATCACCGTTCAGAACACTGGATTATCGTAAGTGGCACCGCAAAAGTAATACGTGATGAGGATATTTTTATTCTTACAGAAAATGAGTCAACCTATATCCCGTTAGGTGCTAAACATCGTCTGGAAAATATTGGTAAAATCCCATTAGAAATAATTGAGGTACAGACTGGCAGCTACCTGGGCGAAGATGATATTGTCCGATTCGATGATATATACGGCAGAGAAAACTAAATGATAGTAGGGAACTGCCAGTGCAGGCTGGGGCACAATATAAATCCCGGCATTATTTAATCCATTTAACTCTTAACATAGAATATTTTAAAGATATGAAAATTACTGTATTTGGTTCCGGGTATGTAGGCCTGGTAACAGGCACCTGTCTGGCAGAGGTTGGCAATGATGTACTTTGTATGGATATTGACCAGGATAAAATTGAGCAGCTAAAAAATGGAAAAATTCCGATTTATGAGCCAGGGCTTGAAAACCTGGTTAAAGAAAATCATGAAGCTGGACGGCTAAATTTCACCACTGATGTGGGCGTAGCAGTCAAACACGGATTATTCCAGTTCATTGCTGTTGGCACACCACCTGATGAAGATGGTTCTGCGGATTTACAATATGTACTTGCAGTGGCACGTTCTATTGCCGACAATATGGAAAATTATAAAATTGTTATCGATAAATCGACAGTGCCTGTAGGCACCGCAGATACGGTCAGAGAAACCATTAAAAGTGTACTGACAGCGCGTAGTCAGGAGATAGAGTTTGATGTGGTTTCCAACCCGGAATTTCTAAAAGAAGGCGCAGCCATTGATGATTTTATGAAACCCGACAGAATTGTTATTGGTACTGACAATCCTAGAACCACTGAATTACTCAAGGCGCTTTATTCCCCATTCAATCGAAACCATGATCGTATTATTGCGATGGATATACGTTCTGCAGAACTCACAAAATATGCGGCTAACTCGATGTTAGCCACTAAAATTAGTTTTATGAACGAGCTTGCAAATCTTGCGGAATATTTAGATGCAGATATAGAACAGGTACGACATGGCATTGGTTCAGATTCGCGCATCGGTTACTCCTTTATTTACCCTGGTTGTGGTTATGGTGGTTCCTGTTTTCCTAAAGACGTTAAAGCGCTTGAGCGTACAGCGCAAGAAGTTGGTTATTCGGCGGGTTTATTAACTGCCGTTGAAAGAGTGAATGATCGCCAGAAAGAAGTCTTATTTAATAAAATAAATAAGCATTTTAATACTGACCTAACGGGTAAGATTTTTGCCTTATGGGGGCTTGCATTCAAACCTAATACAGACGATATGCGTGATGCACCAAGTCGTGTTTTGCTCGAAGCTTTAATTAATGCTGGTGCCAGTGTTCAGGCTTATGACCCAGAGGCAATGGATGAAGCCAGACGGATTTACCATGATGAGGACAAATTAATTTTAGCTGATAGTGCCGAAGCTGCGCTCGAAAATGCCGATGCACTCTGTATCGTAACAGAATGGAAAATTTTCTGGAGTCCGGATTTTGAGGAAATGAAATCACGCTTAAAACAACCACTAATTTTTGATGGGCGTAATTTATATGAGCCTGATGTAATGCGTTCACTGGGTTACAAGTATATAAGTATTGGTAGAAATTGAGTTGTTGGGTGTCATTACTGAAACGGATGAAAAAACTACTTATTATTCAAAACCGTCATTCACAGGGATGTGTGTGTCGAGCTTACATGGATGGATTGACAGCGTGTCTTAATAATAAGTAGCTTTTTCATCCGTCCGGTTAGTAACTAGGGATGATCTGATTAAGTGATTACAACGAGTTATTCTGTAAGCCTTCATGATTCAAAAAAGGATGGGGAAAGATGTTCAGTTTAGATGAAACAAAAATCGCAATTATTGGTCTTGGTTATGTTGGTTTGCCTCTAGCGGCAGAATTTGGTAGAAAATTCCCCGTACTAGGTTTTGATATTAACCAGTCGCGGATTAATGCGCTAAATAAAGGCATTGATAGCACGCTGGAAGTGAGTAGTGAAGAGCTCGGACAGGCATCGAAGCTTACCTATAGTTGTAATAGTGAGGATCTACGTGCTTGCAATGTTTACATCGTTACTGTTCCCACACCCATTGATAAATATAAAAAACCAGACCTGACACCACTGGAAAAAGCCAGTTTCATGTTAGGTGGCATTCTTTCTCGCGGTGATATTGTTATTTATGAGTCGACCGTTTATCCTGGTGCAACAGAAGAAGTCTGTGTTCCAGTTATCGAAGCGCAATCAGGGCTAGTTTTTAATACTGACTTTTATGCTGGATACAGTCCCGAACGCATTAATCCAGGAGACAAGGAGCATCGAGTTTCCACTATATTAAAAGTAACTTCAGGTTCCACGCCCGAAGTTGCAGATTTTGTTGACCACCTGTACCAGCAAATTATTACGGCAGGTACATATAAAGCCAGTTCAATTCGTGTTGCTGAAGCAGCAAAAGTTATTGAGAATACTCAGCGTGATGTCAATATCGCACTGATTAATGAACTGGCCTTAATTTTTAATCGACTGAATATTGATACGGAGGAAGTGCTTAAGGCAGCCGGTACAAAATGGAATTTTTTACCATTTCGTCCTGGTTTGGTTGGTGGCCACTGCATTGGAGTAGACCCTTACTACCTGACGCATAAGGCACAGGAAATTGGTTATAATCCAGAGATGATTCTTGCCGGTCGTCGCCTAAACGATAATATGGGCTGTTACGTGGTTTCACAGCTGGTAAAGCTAATGGTGCAAAAGCAGATCCATGTCAACAATGCAAATATTCTTATCATGGGTTTAACTTTTAAGGAAAACTGTCCAGATTTACGTAATACTCGTGTCACGGATATAATTGACGAACTCCAGAGTTATGGCGCAAATGTCGATGTTTATGATCCCTGGGTTGATAGCGATGAGGCCAAACATGAATACGATATTACACTGGTAACGCAACTTGAAACCGATCACTATGATGCCATTGTTCTTGCAGTAGGGCATAAACAGTTTATTGAAATGGGCGTTAAAAATATCCGTTCATACGGTAAAAAAAGCCATCTGCTTTATGATATTAAATACATATTTTCTGCAAATGAAGTTGATGCCAGGTTATAATTTCTTATGTCCAGATACAAACAGGTCTTAACAGAATTAAATAGTTCACCCAAAAAATGGTTAGTGACGGGTGTCGCAGGTTTTATTGGTTCGAACCTGCTTGAAACATTACTAAAAAATAATCAGATAGTTGTTGGCCTGGATAATTTTTCCACCGGGCATCAACACAATCTTGATCAGGTACAACAACGGATTAATGCGCAACAGTGGGAGAATTTCAGCTTAATAGAGGCTGATATTTGTAACCTCACAAGTTGCAGGCAGGCCTGTGATTCAGTTGACTATGTTCTCCATCAGGCAGCACTGGGTTCTGTGCCACGTTCACTTGAAGACCCCATCACGACAAATGAGACCAATATTTCTGGATTTTTAAATGTGCTGGTTGCCGCACGCGATGCAAAAGTAAATAGATTTGTTTATGCGGCTTCCAGTTCAACTTATGGTGATCATCCTGAGCTGCCGAAAGTTGAAAATAAAATAGGTAATCCACTCTCCCCTTATGCAGTAACCAAAGTGGTGAATGAGTTGTATGCACAGGTTTTTGCCCGTACCTATAATTTTAAAACTATCGGGCTACGCTATTTTAATATATTTGGACAACGTCAGGATCCCGATGGTGCCTACGCTGCGGTTATCCCAAAATGGGTCGCCTCGATGATCGCAGATGAAGTCGTTTATATTAATGGTGATGGCGAAACCAGTCGTGATTTCTGTTATATAGATAATGCTATTCAGATGAATATTCTAGCGGCTACCACAAAAGACGATAATGCAGTGAATAATGTCTACAATGTAGCACTTGGTGATCGCACTACATTGAATGCGTTATATGAATCCATCAGAGCGGGACTGGTTGAAGCATTTCCACATTTATCAGATAGCCGGCCTGTGTATAGAGATTTTCGTGCTGGGGATGTTCGTCATTCACTGGCTGATATTTCAAAAGCAAAGCAGCGATTAGGTTATGAACCAACACATAGAATAAACGAAGGCATGGACATTGCCTTAAAATGGTATGTGCAAAATCTTTTTCACTGACATGGGTTCGGTAACCCAATACTTTACACCACTTGCCCAGCACACCAGCCTGACGACCAGGCCCACTGAAAATTGTAGCCGCCTAACCAGCCGCTTACATCAACAACTTCCCCAATAAAATACAGTCCAGCAGTTTTTTTTGATTCCAGCGTTCTGGATGACAGTTCATTACAGTCAATGCCTCCCAAAGTAACTTCGGCAGTACGATACCCTTCAGTGCCACCAGGTTTAATTTCCCAGTGCTGAATTTGTCTGGCAATAGAAACTAACTGAGTTTGAGAAATCTCCTGTAAAGGTTTTTCTACCTGTGTGCCAAGCAGGACAGGTAGTAACCGTTTAGGTAAAACTTTTCTCAACGCCATTTTTAATTTAATGTCTGGTTGTCTGGAACGTTGTGTTGTTAGAAATTTTACAACATCAATATCAGGTAACAGGTTTATATTGATGTTTTCACCTGGCTGCCAGTAAGATGAAATTTGTAAGATGGCAGGGCCGCTTAAACCTCGGTGGGTGAAAAGAATGTTTTCTTTAAACTGGTTACGTTTATTACTTACATTGCTATTAACCGAAATGCCGGACAGTTTCTCAAGCTTTTCCCTGTGGTGTGGTTGCAATGTAAAGGGTACAAGTCCTGCTGATGTTGGCCAGATGTGGTGGTCAAACTGTTCACCAATTTTATAACCTAATGGACTTGCACACATTTTTGGAATAGATAAACCACCGCTGGCGATAACCAAAGCTGTTGCCTGATAATTTCCTGTTGAGGTGTTAATTATAAAAGTAGAATTTTCTGTATTTTTGTCTTTTACTATTTTTTTAATTTCGCACCTGAGCTGTATGCTTACTCTGGCTTTTTTACATTCTTTGAGCAACATATTAAGAATGTCTCTAGCGCTGTTGTCACAAAATAATTTCCCAGCACCCTGGTCATGATAGAGAATGTTATATTGTTCTACCAGGGCGATAAAATCCCACTGGGTATATCGACTTAAAGCGGATTTGCAAAAATGGGGGTTATGAGAAATAAAATGACTTGGGCTAATCTCCTTATTGGTAAAGTTACAATGTCCACCGCCAGACATAAGGATTTTTTTACCGGCTTTACTCGCATGGTCGAGCACAATCACTTTGCGTCCACGTTTACCCGCTTCGATGGCGCACATTAAACCTGAAGCGCTGGCACCGATAACAAGAACATCTGCGAGTGTAGTTTTAGGTGGCATTCTTTTTACACTAAACTCAGGCTATCATTAAGATGGCTTAAACGGGTATAAAGGGTGCTTACTAACAGCCTGGCGTTTAATGAAAAAACCGCTTAGTTCGCCTTGTTGAATTTGCCCTGGTCTTTTTCCTGACTGCGTAAGTATTCTTCATAACTGCCGTGGAAGTCGACGACTCCATCAGGTGTTAACTCGATAATGCGTGTCGCTAATGAGGAGACAAATTCACGGTCGTGACTGACAAAAATTAAAGTACCGGGGTAATTTTCCAGTGCCTGATTGAGTGATTCAATGGACTCCATATCCAGATGGTTGGTCGGTTCATCCATTAACAGAATATTATCCTGTTGCAGCATCAGTTTGCCAAAGATCATTCGTCCCTGCTCGCCACCGGAGATAATATTAATCGGTTTTTTAATGTCATCCTGGGAAAATAACAGTCGTCCAAGTATGCCGCGAATAACCTGTTCATCATCACCAGGCTTACGCCATTGATTCATCCAGTCGAATAGCGATGTATTTTCTTTAAAGTCGGCAGCATGATCCTGTGCGTAATAGCCCAGTGTGGAGTTCTCCGACCATTTTATGCTACCGGAAGTGGCTTTAAGATCATCAACCAGACAGCGCAGTAAAGTGGTTTTACCGATTCCATTTGGTCCAATAATAGCAATGCGTTCGCCGACTTCTAGCATCAATTTAATGTTAGAAAATAGGACTTCATCAAACTTTTTAGTCAGACCTTCGACTTCGAGGGCAAGACGGTGTAGTTTTTTGCTTTGTACAAAATTGATATATGGGTTCTGCCGACTGGAAGGTTTTACTTTTTCCAGCTGAATTTTATCTATTTGTTTTGCACGGGAAGTGGCCTGTTTTGATTTAGATGCATTGGCAGAAAACCGGCTAACAAAACTTCTGAGTTCAGCAATCTGGGCCTTTTTCTTTGCATTGTCCGCGTGCAGGCGCTCACTGGCCTGAGTGGAGGCAGTCATATATTCATCATAAGAGCCGGGGTACATGCGTATTTCACCGTAATCGAGGTCAGCCATATGTGTGCAGATGCTATTTAAGAAATGACGATCATGTGAAATAATAATCATCGTGCAGTTGCGTTCTTTTAAGATGCCTTCAAGCCAGCGAATAGTATTGATGTCGAGGTTGTTGGTGGGCTCGTCCAGTAGCATAATGTCCGGGTCCGAAAATAAAACCTGTGCCAGTAATACGCGCAATTTCCAGCCTGGTGCAATGCCGCCCATTAATCCATTATGTTGTTCAATGGGGATGCCAACACCGAGTAATAATTCACCGGCACGCGACTCAGCGGTATAACCATCCATTTCAGCAAACTCAGCTTCCAGTTCACCGGCACGAATTCCATCGGCCTCAGTCATTTCCGGGTTAGCATAAATGGCATCACGCTCAGATTTAATTGCCCATAACTCTTCATGTCCCATAATAACGGTATCAATAACATTGTATTCTTCGTAGGCAAACTGATCCTGTTTTAATTTGCCAATGCGTTCGCCCGCATCTCTTGAAATGTTCCCTGATGTTGGTTCAAGATCCTCACCCAGGATTTTCATAAAGGTGGATTTACCACAGCCGTTTGCGCCAATCAGACCATAGCGATTACCTTCGCCGAACTTGACAGAAACATTCTCAAATAGTGGTTTGGCACCAAATTGCATGGTGACATTTGCAGTAGATAACATGATTTATTCCAGGTAAAGGTGGTTATGGTTTAACGTGTATTTTGTGTAGCATAACGGGTACGATTAGTGCTTCTTTTATTCGTTGCATTTCTATTATTGAATTTTTTTCTCGTGGGTTTTGATGAATTTCTCTGCTGGTTCCCACGGCCTCTGGTTATGGGTTCTGCTTTGATGGAAGCATCAGGGGTAAAATCATCAAATATAACTTTAGGAATGTTGTTTTTTATTAGCCGTTCGATGTCTGCAAGTAACTTTAGTTCATCGACACACACCAGTGATAGTGCCTCACCTTCATTGCCTGCGCGACCGGTACGGCCTATGCGATGCACGTAATCTTCAGCTACATTCGGTAGCTCAAAATTCACCACATGCGGTAACTGGTTTATATCCAGCCCACGCGCGGCAATATCGGTTGCAACCAGTACGCGCACATCACCTGATTTGAATTCTGCCAGTGCTCGAGTGCGTGCGCCCTGACTTTTATTACCATGTATTGCGGCTGCGCTGATGCCATCCCCGATTAACTGTTTAGTTAGTCGATTGGCACCATGTTTAGTGCGGGTAAAAACCAGTACCTGCTGCCAGTTATTTGAGCCGATTAAAAAAGACAGCAATTCTCGCTTGCGGTTTTTATCAACCGGATGAACGACCTGAGTCACAGTTTCTGATGTCGTGTTTCTTTGTGCAACTTCAATTAGAGCAGGAGAGTTGAGTAATCCATTGGCCAGTTTTTTGATTTCTTGAGAGAAAGTGGCCGAAAACAGGAGCGTCTGTTTATTTTTTGGGACCAGAGCAAGAACTTTGCGGATGTCGTGAATAAATCCCATATCAAGCATACGGTCAGCTTCATCAAGTACCAGAATCTCAACATTGGCGAGATTCACTGATTTCTGACCAACGTGGTCTAGTAGCCTACCTGGTGTGGCGATTAGAATATCAACGCCTTTAATTAGCTTTATTTTTTGCGGGTTAATGCTGACACCACCAAAAACGACCATAGAGCGTAGTGGCAAATGTTTACCATAGTCACGGACACTTTCACTTACTTGAGCGGCCAGTTCCCGGGTTGGAGTAAGCACCAGTGCACGGATAACACGGCGGCCTTTAGTCGGTCTGCTCGAAGCCATTAACCTTTGTAGCAGCGGCAAGGTGAAACCAGCGGTTTTGCCTGTGCCTGTTTGCGCACCACCCATCAGGTCACGACCTTCAAGGATAAGAGGGATTGCCTGTTGCTGGATTGGAGTCGGTGCGGTGTAGCCTTTTTCGGATACAGCGCGGTGTAATTCGGCGAGGAGGCCGAGAGATTTAAATGCCATGTTATGATGTTCTCCAGAACTGACGAATCGACCTACGCAATAAACATGGTTTGGTCATGTTCAGGATCGGTCCAGGCGGAAACAAACTTTAATGTTTTGAGGTGATGCGGGAAAGATCGCCGCTATTCAACAGGTGCAGACCGAAGTGCACCATAAATAAGCGGCCTATTATATACGAAAACATTTTAAACAGTCCATTACATTATGAACTATCTGGGTTAAAACAGGGTTGCACTAAAATACTCGATAATTAAAACGGCAGGTTATCACTGAATAGATGAAGTTAAATGCTTGAATTTACTTTTTTGTACCTTATAATAGGCATCTACGTAGTGCTTTTGGGTAAAAGCCAAAAGCACTACATGGCGCTACATTTTCTATCCGGGTTTTTGTCATGAAGTACTCTTGTTAATTTCCTCGTAAGATTTGTAACATACTACTAATTTAATAAATAATTTAATATTTGATGAGGTGCATCATGGCAACAGGAACCGTTAAATGGTTTAACGAATCCAAGGGTTTCGGTTTTATTTCTCCTACCGATGGTGGAAAAGATGTTTTTGTTCACTTTTCTGCTATTTCAAGTGACGGTTTTCGCACACTGGCTGAAGGCCAGCAAGTGACTTTTGAAGTAGAAGATGGCCCTAAAGGTCCGCAGGCAGTTAACGTACAGGCCTAATTGTTACGTTAAGGTTTGTGCAAAACCTCCACGGTAAAACGTGGGGGTTTTTTATGCAAAAAAGATTAACTTTCGGCTTTAGTCGTTTTAACCCAACTATTTAAGCCCAACTATCTTGAATTCACAAATTTTAAATCTTCTGTACGTTTTGGTAACAGTAAAATCATAAGAGCAAATCTTCTTCTATACGGTGATAGATATTGCTTGCTTCAATCAGTGAGTTAGCGGTGAGCGCAGGGACACCATAAACTTCGGTATTAACGCCATATTTCGTGTTGATTCTTTGCAGTAATAAATCAAAATCACCGTCACCCGAAAGCAGTATAACGGTATTAACGTTTTGTGCCGTTTCCATCACATCAAGGCTAATGCCAACATCCCAGTCCCCTTTTGCAGAGCCATCACTGCGCTGTATATAGGGTTTAAGCTTTACCTCAAAACCAATATGTTTTAATGCTGCCTGAAATTTCAGTTGTTTGTCATTCCCACGATGAATGGCATAAGCGGTTGCTGAAATAATTTCTCCTTCAGAACTAATGCGCCGCCAGAGTTTTCGGTAATTAAACTGGCGGCCATAGATATCACGAGTGGTGTAATAAATATTTTGCACATCAACAAAAAGAGCGATTTTTTTAGCTGTATCAGACACTATGACAGATCGCTATGATACATTGAGTATTATCGACTAACATGTCTAATAATTAATGCCCCATATTCATATTTTGCATTTGATCCGGTAATCTTCTCGCATTATTTTCAAACTGATTACTGACATTCACTGGATTTGGCATACTGACAGAAGGAGCAGACCAACCTCCGGGCATTGTTCCCATACGACTGGGCGCATTCAGCATGTCATTCCAATCTTGCGCCAGATTACGTTTATTCGGGTTCATCCAGCGCTCTGGTCCACTGCGGCCCCAGGCGTTATTCCTATAATTATTCCAGCGATTACCCCAGCGATTATTATAATAGGGGGCGTTATACAGATTATAAGTGGGGCGGTTAATGGCTGGTGAGTTATAGGGTGGAAACTGGTTTGTGGTATATCTATGAGCACCTGGTCGAAAGGGTTGCGGTGAAGAGGAGGGTTGTTGCCAGGAATTATTCGGCTGTTGGGGGTGTGGCGGATATTGTGCCCCAGGAGTCGATGTATAACCAGGTTGCCGCTGTTGCGTATTGTATTGCGTATATCGGGGTGAATGGTAAGACGGTGACCAGGGGTTCTGGTTATTACCATTACCATCGGCATAGGCGATTCCTAACTGGCTGCTTAAAATAATGACAGATATAAAAATTAATCGGTGTGTGCCTGGTTTCATCGTTAGTCTCGTTGTTTAGTCTTGCTGGTTTACTTATTGCTGATTTACTTATCGTTGATTTATCAATCTGTGCAATGACACTACCAGTTCCGGCTTAAAAAAGCATGAGAAATTTATTCAACAGGCAAATTTTCTAGCTGTGATTCCGAGTTTTCTACGGCAACATTTAACTGTCTGTTTAACAAAATACTTTTATTGAGAATACTCCTTTAAATAAAAGTCAGTGACTTGAGAAAAAATCGAATGCATGACGGCAATTAGATGCCAATAGAAATCGGCATGATAAACGGTAGCTGATTAAGCGTTTAGCGCCCTGATGTAGTCTAAATTATAAATTTTCGAGCCTGAAAATATCATACGCGGGCTCTTCATAAGGGTGACTTTGTTTGATTGCCTGAATGGCCTGTTTTACCCTGCTATTTATACACACCAGTTCTATTTTGATTTCACTCACTTGCTCAACAATACCCCGTGACCCAATGGCTGGATGACTGTTTTCCAGTGGCCTGAATTGGCCTGTACCACTTGTTTGCCAGCAGCAGTTAGCATAATTTCCTATGCGGCCAGCACCGGCATCAAATAATGCCTGTTTGACTTTTTCCACAGAATTTTCAGGGACATAAACACAGATTTTATACATAGTTACGGACAAAGGTGCCTGTTCGAGAAGCTTGAAATAGCTTAAACTGGCCCCATCTTAGCAAAATTAATCATCAGTCGGCTGCGGTTATTTTTTAACCCCTGGGTATTGCGCCTGGAATCCATCGCAGGCGGCTGCTTAATTTAGTCGCTAAGATTTAGCCAATCAATTTAGTACAGGGGAAAAGTAATGAGCAGTGGTATTCAATTATCATCCGAGATGATTGCCGATGTTAAATCGGCAATCGTTAAACATGATCAGGGCGCGGACAATGAAATGTATTTTATGCAATATCTGGTCGCTATTTCCGGGTATGTGCTGGCGCATCAGGATCAACCAGGGCTGGATAAAAAGGGCCTGTTAAATGATCTAACCTATTTTATGGGGCAGGTGGTTGAGCAGGTGGAAAGTGATTTGAAACCACCGGAAGAGGCTTTTGGTATCTGGAAGCCAGCGTAGCAATGAGGGTAAAAAAGGCATTTACAAAATACAGTTCAAAATAATTTATTCAATCAGTAGAGCACGGTCAATAATATGGATACTCAGTTTTGGAACGACCGCTGGAAGCAAAATAAAATCGGTTTTCATCAGACCAATGTCAATCCTTATCTAGCTTATTTCTATGGTGACAAAGGTGCTGATGCCAGCAAACGTCAGGCATTAAAAGTTTTTGTGCCATTATGCGGAAAATCACTGGATTTGTTATGGCTGGCACAAAATGGCTATGCTGTATTCGGGGTCGAATGCAGCGCAAAGGCAGTGGTGAATTTTTTCACTGAAAATGGCTTAAACTATCAATCAGTAAGTCGGGATAAGCATGCTTTTTACCAGCATAGTGAACAAGCTGCGAGTATTGAGATCTATCAGGGTGATTTTTTTGATCTTCAGTCAGCGGATCTGACTGGGATCACTGATATTTTTGACCGCGCAGCGCTGATTGCGCTGCCTGACTCAATGCGTGGGCAATATGTGGATAAAATGGCACAGCTACAACAGTCGGGTACTCGGACTTTACTGGTCACATTAAGCTATAATCAGCCTGAAATGAACGGCCCACCCTTTTCTGTTGATGAGCAGGAAGTTTATGCCCTGTATGAAAAAGATTTTAGTATTGAAAAACTGCTACAGAAAAATATTCTCGAACAGGAACAACATTTTAAAGCCAGAGGTTTAACGGCTTTAACCGAAACTGTCTACAAACTTAAACGTAAATAAAATTATGCCACAATCAAATACAGGTTCAGATACGATTAATGCTTCTACAGCAGTCGAATCTGTCAACGCCACCATTGCGGAAAAACAGGCATCAGCATCACCAGCGGGTATAAAACACCACGCTGCATTTAACTGGATTCAATCCGATCATATTGAATCCCTGAATCTGACTTTACATAAATATCAACACATTAAAACGGCTGCGCTGCATTACCACCTGGAAGCAGAAAATGCCGAGAATGTTTTTTTGGTTGCGTTTCGTACTGTACCAACGGATTCAACTGGCGTTGCACATATTCTGGAGCACACCGCTTTATGCGGCAGTAAAAAATACCCGGTACGTGACCCTTTCTTTATGATGATACGTCGTTCATTGAACACCTTTATGAATGCGTTTACCAGCAGTGACTGGACCGCTTATCCTTTTGCCAGTCAGAATAAAAAAGATTTTAATAATTTACTGGATGTTTATCTGGATGCAGTTTTCTTTACCCGCCTGGATGAACTGGATTTTTTACAGGAAGGGCATCGCATTGAATTTAAGGAAGCAGCCAACCCGGATAGCGAACTGGAATATAAGGGCGTCGTATTTAATGAAATGAAAGGTGCGATGAGTTCACCAGTGAGTGTTTTATGGCAGGAAGTGAGCAAATATCTTTATCCAACAACGACCTATCACTATAACAGTGGTGGTGAACCAGAGGATATTCCAGCGTTAACTTATCAGCAACTGAAAGCTTTTCACCATACGCATTATCACCCCAGCAATGCCATATTTATGACCTTTGGTGATATTCCGGTATTCGAACATCAGGAAAAATTTGAACAGCAGGTTTTATTGCAATTTGACCGGCTGAATGAAACTATCACTGTTGCTCCAGAAAAACGTTATCTTGCACCGCTAGCAGTTGAAGAAGCCTATGCTTATGATGCAGTCGGTGATGACACGACGGAAGATAAAAGTCATCATGTTATGAGCTGGTTACTTGGCCCATGTACATCACTGGATGAAATGATGCGAGCCAATCTACTGTCACAGGTTTTACTCGACAACAGTTCTTCACCCTTGCGCCAGGCACTGGAGAAAACCGACCTGGGTGCAGCACCATCGCCATTATGCGGACTTGAAGATTCCAATTTTGAAATGTGTTTTCTTTGTGGTATTGAAGGCAGCAAAGTTGAAAGTGCCAAAGCATTTGAACAGCTGGTAATGAAGGTCTTAAACGATGTTGCCACAAAAGGTATTGCCGAGGAAAAACTCGAAGCCGTTTTACATCAACTGGAATTAAGTCAGCGCGAAGTAGGTGGTGATAGCTATCCTTTTGGTTTGCAGTTAATTCTTCAGGGTTTAACCGCAGCAATTCATCGTAGTGATCCGGCTGCATTATTAAATCTTGATCCAGTGATAGAAACATTGCGTAAAGATATAAAAAATCCCGAATTTATTAAAAATCTGGTGCGTGATTTACTGATTGATAATCAGCATCGTGTGCGCCTGACATTGCGCCCTGATGAACGCTTGAGCCAGCGCAAGGAGGCTGCCGAAAAAGCCCGCCTGGCGACTATTAAAGCGGCACTTACAGACAAAGATAAACAAAACCTGGTTGACCGTGCTGCTGCGCTGGCACTGCGTCAGACCCAACAGGATGATCCAGGCCTGTTGCCAAAAGTCGGTCTCGATGATGTACCGGCTGAACTAAAAATTCCACAATCGCTGGAACAAAAGATTACTGGTAGTACCGCAACTGTTTTTCAACAAGGAACCAATGGCCTGGTTTACCATGAAATTGTTTCTGAACTGCCTCAATTAAGTGAAACAGAAACAAGCCTGTTGCCCTATTACTCATCTTGCCTGACCGAGCTGGGTTGTGGTGAAAAAGATTACCTGCAAATGCAGGAATGGCAGTCCAGTGTCAGTGGTGGAATTCATGCCTCACCCAGTATCCGCGCCCATACCGATAATGCACAATTATCGCGGGCTTATTATTTCTTCAGCGGTAAAGCGCTGCAACGTAATAATACGAAGCTGGCAGCGTTAATGTCAACCACACTTAACCAGGTTCGCTTTGATGAAAATGCACGCATTGCCGAATTGATTACGCAGATGCGGACACAGCGTGAGCGCAGTGTTACAGGTAGTGGACATACCCTGGCAATGACTGCCGCCGCGAGTGGTCTAAGCCCTATCGCTGCATTAAACCATCAGTTTGGTGGGCTGGTTGCGATTAAAACTTTAAAAGCACTGGATGATTCACATAGCGATGCGAAAAATTTATCGGCAACAGCAAAACACTTTAGTGATATACACGAAAAAATTACCCACGCACCAAGATCTTATATGCTGGTGCTGGAAGCGGATAAACAAAAGAATACATTAGCTGAATTTGAAACGGTATGGACACCACAGAGCGAAAAATCAGCGTCAGCATTTGTTTTACCTGAAGCTAACGTACAGATAAAACAAATGTGGATAGCTAATACGCAGGTAAATTTTTGTGCAACAGCTTATGCTACGGTTACGATGGAGCATAAGGATGCAGCCGCTTTATCGGTATTGGGTGGTTTTTTACGCAATGGATTTCTGCACACGGCAATACGTGAACAAGGTGGGGCCTACGGCGGTGGTGCGACACATGATGCCAATATTGCAGCGTTTAAATTTTATTCCTATCGTGACCCGCGCTTAAGTGAAACACTGACTGATTTTAATCAGTCGATTGAGTGGATGCTGAATAATTCGCATGAGAAACGTCAGCTTGAAGAGGCGATACTTGGTGTAATCGGCGGCATGGATAAACCCGGCTCACCGGCGGGCGAAGCGCGCACTGCCTACCATAATGCCCTGCATCAGCGCACCCGGGAAAAACTTCAGGATTACCGTCAGCGTATATTAGCTGTCACGTTGCCTGACTTAAAATACGTTACCGAAAAATACCTTAAACAGGGGGATGCTAACACCGCTGTTATTACCAGTAGCGCAACTCTGGAAACAGTCGGCGATCTTGGGCTGGAAGTGATACAACTGTAATTGGGTATTCCTGGTTTTAAAATTTAATATTCACCCTATGAAAAGGTAATAAACATGAAAGTCGCATATATATTTTCTACACAAGGTCACTCTGTTTCTTATAAGCTTGGAAAAATGATATTACCGCAACTGGAAGAAGATGCTCATGGTGTCGAAGTGGTAGGTATGTTTTTCTTTGAAGACAATGCCTACGTTTTACAGAAAGGTAACCCGGTTGGGGAACGTCTGGCAAAAGTTGCTGCGGATAAAGGCATGTTACTTATGGCCTGCGATCAGTGTGCGTATGAACGCGAAATTGAAGATAAACTGGTAGCAGGTGCGACCATTGGTTGTTTCCCTGATTTATATTCTGCACTGTCAGGAAATATGCCGGATCAGATAATTACATTGTAATTAAAAGCGATGGCTGTCGCGTGAACCATCAGTATCCGTTTCAGTAATTAATGTTTAAATAAAACGGATGAATATCTTATACATCGGTTCATCAGGTGCTTTATCGTTGGTGCCGTTTAACAAATTGTTAGCCAGTGATTACACAGTAAAAGCGGTTGGCATTTACCGGCCAATTGTGCTGGATGCAAAAATTATCGCACTGGAAAATGAGTCGTTGGCACTGGCAGCCCGTCAGCAAAATATTACGCTAATCAATTTATCTATTTCGGTCGAAGCCATTCTCCAACAGATCATTGCATTATCTATTGATGTAATTTTAATGGCCTGTTATGGGAAACATCTGCCAATTGAGATAATTCAGTGTCTGCATCAGTCCTGTTTTAATTTACACCCTTCATTATTACCCGCCTGCCGTGGCCCCGAACCGATTTTCTGGCAAATGCAGCAAGCCGCCAACATGGGTATTAGCTGGCATCAGGTGAGCGCTGAGTTTGATGCCGGTGATATTGTGTTACAGAAAAAAGTTTTTTTTGATGATGGCCTGAATTATCAGGCTATCAATCTTCAACTGGCTGAAAGCGGCGCTGAGTTAATGCTTCAGCTACTGTCTGATTATGCTGCGGGTACACTGGTTTTTATGCCGCAGAATACTCATCAGGCCAGCTATTATCCATACCCGGATAAAAATGACTTCGTAGTAAAAACGAGTGGGTCCGCACGGCATGCCTATAATTTTATGCGAGCAACAGCCGCATTCGGTTTTGCCTACACCTGTGCTACATCATGGGGCAATATCACACTTACTGAAGCCCTTGATTTTGACAACAATGCCTGCTCTGATAGCATTAAAGTGAAAGCAGATCATCTGTATATCCCCTTTAAGGCAGGTGTATTAAAGGCGGCATTCACTGGTAAACTCCCGCTCTAATTATGTGTTCCAACTAACCCTTACGCTTTATTAGCGATTACTCCATTCAGGTGTATGCCATGATAGATCAATACCAGCTCGTTGAAACCCGTCTGCAGGAAAAGCTTGAAAATGGCACTACGCGTTGTAATTTGTGTTTATGGCGTTGCAAAATAGGCCATGGTCAGCGTGGTTTCTGCCAGGCGCATGTGAATCGAAATGGCACTTTGTACAACCTTTCCTATGGTATTTTGTCATCGATTGACATTGATCGTATTGAAGAAAAGCCGGTCAGACATTATCGTCCTGGTAGCCGCGTGATGTCAGTGGGTAGCTATGGTTGCAGTTTTCGCTGTGGTGGTTGCCATAATTTGACTATTTCCTGGGGGGTTGAAGCGCTGGATGATCTGGCCAAAGGCCAGTCAACCGAAGCCTGGGTATCACCACAAAAACTGGTGGATGCGGCGATCAGGGCGGATGTACAGGGGATTGCGTTTACCTACTCAGAACCTGCTGTATGGCTGGAATATGTACTGGATGTCTGTGAACTGGCTCATCAGGCCGGTTTATATACAGTGTATGTCTCGAACAGTTTTATTACCGATGAAGCGCTGGATTTAATTGTTGGCAAGGTGGATGTGCTGTGTTCTGATATTAAAAGTATGCGTGATGATTTTTACGCAGAGATTTGTCGTCCGGCTAAAGTTGAGCAGGTACTGGCGTCAATTAAAAAAGCTTCCGATCTGGGTATTCATGTCGAAACCCGTACCAATATTATCCCCGGTAAAAATGATAATCCACAGGAGCATTATGAAATTGCCTGCTGGATTAGAGATAATCTGGGCGCGGATAGCCCCTGGCATATAACCCGTTTCTTCCCGGCTTATCAACTCAGTGATGTACCGCCAACCCCTGAATATATGTTATTTGATGCCGAAGCCGAAGCAAAACGTGCCGGTTTAAACCATGTTTACGTGTATAATGACAAGGGCTGTGACTGTGCGACCGAAAACCAGCCGGTTGAAGTGTATCTAAACAGCAGCGCAGAAGAATTACATCAGATTAAACAATGCGCGGCCAGTTGTTGTGGTGACGAAGGTGTGTTGTTAAAAAAATACGAAGAATAAAATTTAGAGGTTAATAATGGCAAATAAAGTCCAGTGTGTAGTGTTAAAAGCTGAAGCTGAGGGTATGGAAATCCCTCCTTATCCGGGTGAATTAGGCCAGCGAGTTTTTGAAAATGTTTCAAAAGAAGGCTGGAAGCAGTGGCTGGAACGCCTCACCACCATTATCAATGAAAACAGTTTGAACACCGCCGATACTAAAAATATAGAATTAATTGAAAAACATATGCAAGGTTTTTTCTTTGCTGAAGGCGATTATGGACAGGCTCCTGCTGGATTTAATGCGGGCGGTGGCGGCGGTAAAAAGTAGTAGTAAAAGTGATTATTGTCGCCTCGGAGCGGCAGTAAAAACAACCGGCAGAGTTGTGCAGTTATAATGCCTTTGCTGTAGTTACGAGCTGAGGTGTTGTATCAGCTAACGGATATTAAATACAGGGGCGGTAATAAATTTAAGCTGTGCATAGGCCTTGCGAATTGCTTCGGTAGCTAGCTGAGGCGTTTTAGCATGAGAAAAAATGTACCCTAGATACTGATTACCTTCGGGTAAGGGCGTTAATTCATGGCCTTCCCGAATAATAATATCCACCTTATCGATACCTGCTATATTGCGCGCGGCCAGCAAACCTTCCACACGTTTTAACAGCCCCGCCTGTTTTACCGGCAACATCATCACTGCACGCGCTTCATCGGGGTGTTTTACCTGAATCGGTTGATTGATTGCCAGCGAAATGGCCAGTTCTTCTATCGTAAAGCGAGCATTATCCAGTATCCGTGCACAGTCACCGCCAATGGTGCGTGAGGCGACTTCGAGTATCCAGATATCTTTATCATCAATGCGACATTCTGCATGGATCGCGCCGGTGGTCAGGCCGTAAGCGGTGCAGGCCTGCTGGACGCGCTGTTGAACTTTCTTCTGTATTTTTATAGTAAGAATACTGGGGGTAACATAAATGGTTTCTGCAAAATAAGGCCCGACCAATGGGTCAGGTTTATCAAAAACAGTGATCGTATGCAGTTTGCCCTTGTGCAAATAGCCTTCGTAGGCAATTTCTATACCGTCAATGTAGGCTTCTATGAGCACATGATTTCGTTCATACTCAGCTGTATTCTCGGCAATAATTTTTTTAATGCGTGCACAGGCATGGATAAATTCGGTTTCGTTATCGGCTCGAATAACGCCTCGACTGGCCGTCATGCTCAGCGGTTTAATGACACAGGGCCAGGATAAACCAGCCATCTGTTTTTCAACCGGTCGGCTTAGATCCAGCAGGCAATGCAGCGGCACCGGGCAACCGGACAGAGACAGTTGTGCTCGCGCCAGATCTTTACGTTGTGAGTACAGCGCGGCTTGCGGAGGGTTATGTGGCAATTGCAGTTTTTCTGCAACCATCGCGGCAATTTTAACAGTCTGATCATCACTGCCCAAAATGCCGCTAAACGGCGTTAAACGGTGTGCCAGTAAAATCCGCTCAAGTGCCTGTTTCGGTTGTGCAAACGACAGATGCAGGCCATTAGCTATTTCGGTTATTAGTGAGTGTTTGCCTTCGGATGCGATGGTGACATCAAGTCCAAGGGTTATGGCGGCTTTGATGTAAGGAGCGATACGGTAACTGTTGTGATGTGAGATTAAGAGCAGACGAGGTTTGTCAGACTTATGGGTAGAGACACGCATCAGCGGCAGGAAAGTAACTTAACAGGTTTAAAAATATTAGTTTACGAGTAAATAATAGCGCGGAGTAAGCTGGATGCAAAAAAGTCGTTATCGATTTTACTCCGCGGTTTACTAAAAATGACCGGCTGGTGGCCGGTCTGACTGTCTACTGCTAACCAAGCAAGGTTTAATGTGCACCACCACAGCCGCCGCAGGCACCACCGCTACTGGTATTAGCAAATACATTTTTGAATACAAAGCTGGCGTTAGCACCTTCGGTTTGGTAATCAATTTCTACACCCTCAAGAAAGCCCAGGGCAACTGCATCAACATGAACTTTTAAAGCACCTTTTTCCAGCGTTGCATCATAAGGGGTTGGCTGATCGACAAAAGTCATGCCATAAGACATACCGCCACAGCCACCGCCGGAGACAAAAATACGTACACCATTCACACTGTCTTCATTTTCGGTGAGTGCCAGTAATTGTTTGACGGCTTCATCAGAGACCTTTATTTCGTCCGTTAACTGAGATTTAAATTGCGCTTGAGACATAGCATTATCCTACTGTCATGATTTAAAACAGGTAAATAATAGCATAAAACAGCACTGGAATATAAGTATTTATGCATAGTTAAATCCATGTTATTACTGATGTTATTGTAAACCAGGTCATTGTGAATGAAAGCGTTGTTTAATCAGCTGGATGGATTCAGTTATGGTTGCTGCTCGTGGTGGCGAATTATTTCTTTTTATCAGCGTCAGCGTTTTAATGTCAGTTGGTTGGGCAATATAACCTGCCACCGCCAGCAGAAACGGGTCGACTGGCCTTTTTTGTAAAGCAGAGCGCAGTGGTGCTAATACCTGAGCGCCGATTCTGACCAATGCCGCGGCTGCTCGGCCCTGGAGTGATTCAGGGGTATTTTTATTCAGCACGCTTATTAATGCTGTAATTGCTTGTGGCTGTTTCATCTCTCCAAGGCGATAAGCGGCCCAGTTACGGCGTTCGGTAACATTATTATTGCGCAGTATTCTGGACAAAACCTGAACCGGATGGTTTGCCGACAGTTGTTGGATTTTCCATATTGACGTTTTTATGACGACGGCTTCCATTTTAGCTGTTCGCCTGTTTTGTGAGCCAGTTTTATCACTGGCTGATTTTACTGCCTGTTTATTGAGTAGAGCCAATTGCTGTTGAAGAAAGGGAAGGGCACCAGGCTGACCTAATTCTCCCAGATCCATCAATATCCAATAGCGAATACCAGGTCTGGTAGCGGCACTGATCAGTGCTTGCAGGGCGCGTTTATCACCAAAGCGAGCCAGTGAACTGGCTGCCTGCAATGGCATATTATTTTCTTTTAGAGCCTTAATTAAACTGGGGATAACGCGCTTATCACCAATCATGCCGAGAGCACGAATGGCACATAAGCGCAGATCACGGTTGCTTGGATTAAAAGCTGCCTGTGTCAGCGGGCTTAAGGCACGCGGGTCTTTTAAATGTCCCAGTGCAGTTGCCATCACGCACACACGCTGTGTTCCTTTCGCATCAAGCATCGCGTTAATCAATGCTTTCGTGACTTTTTTATTCTGGCTGTATGCGAGTTGGTCAGCAGCAGACCAGCGTATTGATGGTAGATTGGAACGTAACTGGTTGAAGAGTTTTTTAATTGGTGTTGAAGGTGGCAATGGTGTCATGGGTTTTTTGGCAAAATGGATACTGATAACACTACCAAATTCTGCTTCCAGCAGATGCTGGCGTAACTGATCATGTACACTCAACGGCGGTGGCGAGCTGCAGGCAGAGAGTAAAATAACCAGAAAAAATACTGTTCTATAACGGTATGGCATGATATTTTATATGTGATAGTTTTACTGGATGTTATTCGTTTTAGTAATATGTGTTTACCTGCCTGATTTTTGCTAACCGGCTTTGCTTATATGACTCAGTGTTTAGCTCGGAACCACACGTTTTATTTAGGCTCTCTGATGCATTAGGTGATACATAACGGGGACTAAAATCAGGCTGACCAGCATTGAAAAACTCAGACCCCATACAATAACAAAAGCCAGCGGTTGCAGTATTTCTGCGCCTTCTCCAAACCCCAATGCCAGTGGTAACATGCCAAAGACGGTTGTTAGTGTCGTCATTAGTATTGGACGCAGACGTAGCGATGCTGCATATTGAATTGCATCGATTAAATTTTGTCGATGATTGCGTTCAATTTCAATCTGCTCGACAAGCACAATGGCATTGTTGACGACAATACCCGTTAACATAATTAAGCCCAGCCAGACGGGCATGGAGACAGGCATGGTCTGGTTCACCAGAAAACCGACTGCGACACCTATGAGAGCAAAAGGAATGCTGAAAATAATAATCAGCGGATTAATCAGAGATTCATATTGCACGGCCATCACAACAAAAACCAGGAAGATAGCAATAAACAAAACCCATAAACTATTTTCTCTACTTTCATTTAAGGTTTTATTACTGCCGTTATCATAAAGCACATAGCCTTTGGGTAAAGCGATAGTTTTCAATTTTATTAATGCCTTATTGAGAACTTCTTTATGGTTTACATTATTTTTATATGATGCATTAATTTCAACAATCCGTTGTTGCTGATAACGAATAATGCGATCAGGTGATGCTTCACGCTTAATCGTTGCAATATCACCCAGACGAACAGGTTGGCTTTTTTTTATATCAATAAAAAGGTTTCGTAAATCTTCAATTGTCTGACTATCGGTTTGTGGTAATTGCATCCGTATATCGAAACTTTTTTCATTTTCAATATAGTTAGTAATAATTTCACCCTCGAATGCAATGCGTAAAGCGCGACCGATTACTTTGGTATTAATACCGAATCGAGCGGCACGCTGACGATCAATATGGATACGGAGTTCTTCTTTAACTGTTTCGTAAGAATGAGTGATATGGGATAAACCTTTAACTCCATTAAGAATATGGACTGCTTTTTCACCCAGCTGCCTTAAAGTTTCCAGATTACTTCCCTGAATATGCAGGTTAACATCATCATCATTATTACTGGTTCTAATCCCACGAATGCTATTTACTCTTAAAAATATTCGGAAGCCAATATGTTGGATTTGATTTATTTTCTTTCTGGTTTTTGACAACCATTGCTGGCTAGTGATATGGCGTTTTGAGGCTGGGATAAGTTGTACTTTTATCGAACTGCGATTGCTGTTCTGGTATTCGGAGCGACCAAAGACAAAACCACCTGCGGTAGTAAATACAGATTCAACATCCTTATCGCGCAGTAATAGATTCTCAATTTTTTCTACGGTGGCATCCATTTCATCCAGTTGCATCCCTTTATCACCTGTTATACTGATAGAAACGATACCTTCATCTACTTTTGGCAGATAAATTGATCTCAGGTTAAAAAAGGTTGTGAGTGAAACGGCCATTAAAAGTATAAAAATAACCAGTGTTGACCAGGGATGAGCTAGGCAGAAAAGGTTGATTTTCTGATACCTGATTTTGATGAAATTAAGTGCTGAATGAACAATTAAATGCTTCTCATTTTGAGTTTTTATATGCGCTCCCAGTGCAGGCACCAGAGTAAGTGAAACAATGAGTGCAGCAATCATCGCAGAAGTAATGGTAATAATTAATTCCTGAAATAATAAACCTGTTAGCCCACCAATAAACAGGAAAGGGAGAAGTGCGACCAGATTAGTGCTAGTGGAAGCAATAATCGGGCTATTTACTTCAATGGCGGCGTTGATGGCATCGTCAGCTGAAGTTTCTCCCTGTGTCTGATGACGGGTAATATTTTCGAGCATAACAATGGTGCTGTCTATTAGTAAGCCTATACCCAGAGCGAGACCACCCAGTGTCATAATATTAAGCGTGAGATGCATTGCGTCCATCAAAATAAATGTCACCAGAATGCCAATGGGGATAGCTGTGCCGATAATCAATGTGCGTTTAATGCTGCCAAGAAATAGATAAATAACCAGCATTGCAAGTGCGGCACCACTTAATGTGGCCAGTGCCGCATTATTAATAGCATGACGTATAAAAGTTGACTGGTCACCAACAATGGAAATATGAATATTCTGCGGAATAATATTTTGTTTCTGAAGATAACTGAGGCGATGTTTTATTTCATTAACGACCGCAACGGTATTTGCCTGCGGTTGTTTTTGAATCGACATTTTCACCCCAGGGATTTTGTTCAGGCGAATACGCAGGCGTTCCGCCTTATGACTGTCGATGATACGGGCAACATCCTCCAGAGTGATATTGTCATTAATGTTGTCGCCTTTGTTGTTATTGATTTGCAGAGGTAAGGCGCGTAAATCATCAAGGGAGTGAAAACGTCCAACAGTACGTGTACTGATAACTTGATCACCAGTATGCATACGTCCGCCAGGTGTATCTACATTTTGGGTTTGGATCTGTGTTGCGAGTGACTGCAATGTTAGGCCAATATTAGCAAGCTTTTCCTGATCAGGAATAATTTTTATTTCACGTTCCAGACCGCCACCCACTTCGACTGCAGCGACACCAGGTAAATTAAGAAACCATTTTGAAAAAGTATAATCAACCCAGCTTCTGAGTTCGACAGAATTTAGCTCAGACGAGCTCACCACAATTTCCAGTGCAGCAATTTGTGACGGGTCACGTTTATAAATAATGGGGGGTTCATCATTGGCGGGTAAAAAACGTTTGGCCCGATCAAGACGGATACTGGCATCGCGTAGTGCGTTATTAATATCGGTGCCATAGGGAAAACTTAAGTCAACTGCGCTGCGGCCTTCACTGCTACGTGATTGTATAGCAATAGCCCCTTCAGTAATAGCTAACTGCTCCTCCAGTTGGCGGGTAACCTGATCTTCCATAATACTGGCAGGTACACCAGGGTTATTAATGCGTACCAGGACTTCAGGTGAAGTAATTTTTGGTAGCAGATTTACCCGTAGATGCTGTAATGAAAACAGACCGAGAATGATCACTGCCAGGGCTAACATAGATATACCAACAGGGTGGCGTATTGACCAGTCTGCCAACCCGCCTGAACGAAATCGCTGTTTCATTTTTGTGACTTTATAGAGTTGTTTTCTGGTTGGAAAAGTTCGACGCTTTTATTATCACGTAAGCCGAGAAAACCTCGAATGACTATCTTATCACCTGCCTGAAGTTTGTTGAGGACAACTGTTTTATTATTGTATTGTGGTCCTTTTTTAAAATAAACTTTTTTTACCTTAAATTTTCCGTTGCTGGTTTTGATAACACGAAAAACATAAGCCCCTGCAGGTTCAAGTTGAATGCAACGTGTAGGCACTACTCGTTGTTTATTTAAGACTAAATTAATTATTACATGAGCAAATTGACCAGCCATAATGCCTGCAGGAACAGAATCAAGTACCACTTCAATGGTGCCTTTATGGTTAGTGTTATTCACCGTTGGAAAAATTCGTTTTATGGTGGCAGGGAAGCGTTTTTCGCCCAGAGAATCAATTTCTATTGATACTGTTTGATTCTTTCTTACCAGTGGGAGTAGACGTTCAGCCAGTGATAATTTTAGCTGTAATTTTTTCGGGTCGATGAGTGTGAGTAAATGCGTCTGTGCTGGAACCACATCACCAGATTCTTTAAGTCGCTCGGTAATAATGCCCGCCATAGGTGCTTTAATTGTGGTGTGGCTTAAGCGGATAAGTTGATAATTCATATCTGCTTTTGCTAGTGCTAGCGTGGTTTTTGCCTGTGCAACTTCTTCTTTGGTGGTTATATTTTTAGCCAGCAATTTTTGTTGGCGTTTTAGATTGGTCGCTGCCTGTTTAAAGCTGGCGCGTGCTTTTTCGACCTCGGCACGTATTAGAGCATCGTCCAGTTTTACCAGTACATCGCCCCGTTTGACTGAATCACCTTCATGAAAAGGTAAACGGGTAATGCGGGCACTTTCTTCGTTGTATATTTTTACCTGTATTACCGGTTGTAGATTACCCGACAGTCTTTGTTCAATCTGGATTGGCTCGACCACCACAGGTACAACTTTGACACGATGGACGGGTAGAGTTCTATTTTTATTGGAGACCGCGCTATTGCTGTGGTGATCACAGGCAAACAGTAGCAGGGTAATTATTATAAAAAAAGCGATTACACTGATATTATGTAAGGTTAATCGGCGGATATTAATATTTTTTATTGGGTACATATAATTTTTTTCGTTATAATCAGCGATTCCACTATAGTGTCATTATAGATTGTTTTTAATCGCATTCGCGACACTACAAATTATACCCCGCATTAATGCGATACATACAACGAGATCTTTATGGTACACCGACCAGTTTCAGAACCGCATAAAAATCGGCAGGATTTTCATAATATAAAACGCTTGTTTCCCTATATCTGGGATTTTAAAGGCAGGGTATTGCTTGCCTTATGCAGCCTGATTATTTCCAAACTTGCCATTGTTAGTATGCCACTGGTATTGAAAGCTATTATCGATGGTCTGGATAAAAGTAAACCAGTGGTTAATGCTGTGGTATCACACGCTGCTGTGACAATGAATACACATATGCTGATATTGCCACTGGTGTTACTGCTAGCCTATGGTGGCCTACGCCTGCTAGCGAGTCTGTTTAATGAATTACGTGATGCCATTTTTTCACGGGTGCGTTATCATGCGATGCGATCTATTTCACGGCGTGTATTAAAACATCTTTTTTCGTTGTCTCTGGCCTATCATCTAGATAGAAAAACTGGCGGTGTTATTCGTGACCTTGAACGTGGTACCAACAGTTTAAGTTCGATTTTAAACTATCTGGTTTTTAATATTTTACCAACAGCCGCAGAATTTGTTTTTGTTGCCATGATTCTTTTAGGTAAATACAAACCACATTTCGCCATTATCACCTTTGTTACAGTTGGAGTATATATTGCTTTTACTTTAATGGTTACTAACTGGCGGATGCATTACCGCCATGAAATGAATACAATGGAATCAAAGGCAAGTGGTTATGCCGTTGATGGCATGCTTAATTATGAAACGGTTAAATATTTTACCAATGAAGAATATGAACTAAAACTTTATGATGAAACGCTGAATAAATGGGAGTCTGCCGCTGTAAAAAGTCAGACCTCCATGTCCCTGCTGAATTTTGGACAGGGTGTAGTAATAGCATGCGGCGTGACACTGATGATGATTTATGCCGCTCAGGGGGTTGTGGATGGCAGTATGACATTGGGTGACCTGGTACTGGTCAATACCATGATGCTGCAATTATTTATTCCGTTAAATTTTCTTGGGATTATTTATCGGGCTTTAAAATATTCACTGGCTGATATGGATATGATGCTGAAACTACTCGACACCGCACAGACGGTTAAAGATGCATCAGCCACAAAAACATTGCAGGTGACCCATGCAGAGATTAAGTTTGATAATGTAAGCTTCGATTATAATAATGATCGAAAAATTCTGGATAATATTAGTTTCGATGTTCCCGCTGGAAACAAGGTAGCTATTGTCGGACCTTCTGGTGCGGGGAAATCGACATTGGCACGTTTACTGTTTCGTTTTTATGATGTCGATGAAGGCGGGATTTTTATTGATGGTCAGAACATAAACAGTGTCACACAGAAAAGCCTGCGCGATAAAATCGGTATTGTGCCGCAGGATACGGTGTTGTTTAACCATACAATTGAACACAATATACGTTATGCAAAACTGGATGCCAGTGACGAAGAAATTTATACAGCGGCAAAACATGCAGACATTCATGATTTTATTATGAGCCTGCCTGATGGTTATCAAACGACAGTTGGTGAACGCGGCCTGAAACTTTCCGGGGGTGAAAAGCAGCGCATTGCTATCACCCGAGTTATTTTAAAGAACCCTAAAATACTGGTATTCGATGAAGCAACCTCATCGCTCGATTCCCATTCAGAACAGCAGATATTAAACGCATTAAAAAGGGTTGCAGAACGACATACCACACTGGTTATTGCACATCGTCTATCCACGGTTATTGATGCGGATAACATTATTGTACTTGAGCACGGTCGAATTAAAGAGCAGGGAACGCATCAGCAATTATTGAATCTAAAAGGACTGTATGCCTATTTATGGGCATTGCAGCAGGAAGAAGAAAAAATCAAAGCAGAAGAACTTGAATTGTTGTAGTCAGCACAGGTCAGGTTAGAAGGTTATCTAGATTAGCTTTCTAGTTATCAAATTTTATTAACCGAGGAGTAAGAGTAAATGTCCTATAAATGTGAAGTATGTGGTATGAGCATAGGTTCAATGACTTGTGGTCAGTGCAGTAAAGAACTGGTCTTTGATACAATTACAACCGATGACGGTGAGAAAGTTAATGTATCAAAATGTCCAGATGAGCATGGTATGGTGAAATCGCCGATGTGTTGTGGTCAAGATATGACGAGTGAGTCATAACACTTTATCCATACTGACATTCGCAGGGATGCGGGTGTCGAGCCGACATGGATGTATTCACCGCATGGGACAGTAGAATTACGTCTAATAATGCGGTGGTGGCGTTTCTTCGCTTTCATGCGCAATAGGCGATGTTTGTGCTGATTTAATTTTTTTATTCAGGTGCTCAATCTGTACCTGTAATATGCCAATTTCATTGCGCTGTGAAACAATCATCTGATCAAGTTGATCCAGGGTGTCTTCATAATGCGTCAGGCGAATTTCCAGTTCAGTAATGCGGCCGTCTACAATGTTGTTATTCATTAGTTACTGCTCCCAGTTAAATCGTGATTATTTTTCTGTTTGATTTGCCTGGTTAATTCTTACGGTCATCCGGGTGGCGGCCGCAACCGCGACTGGCATGGCGATAAAATTAATAAATGGAATACTGGTTAATAAAAAGATACCGGTTCCCAGTCCATAAGCGCGCATACGATGTTTCTGGTTGTACTGTTTTACTTCATTAAATAATTGTCCCCGATTACCCAACGGATAGTCGGTGTACTCCAGTGCAAAAAACCAGGCGGCAAAAAGTATCCAGAAAAACGGTGCAATAATATTTACCACTGGAATCATAGTGATGATAACCAGTGGTATCATCCATTTTACTGAATAAATGATTTTTTTTATTTCAGCAGCGATAGTTCTTACAATAAGTTTAATTATTTTACCTGTTGTCATATCGGTTGGTTTAATTCCTGTCAGGTTCGCTTCAATCCGAGAGGACAAAAAACTGTTAAACGGTGAGGCGATTAAATTAGCCAGCAGGGTAAATGTATAAAAAACAAACAGTAACATGGTTAGATAAAACAGGGGTAAAAGTAACCATTCCAGCCAGCTCAACCAGGTGGGTAATAGTTGTTGAATCCAGTCGCCTATTTTCTTACCCAGTAAAAAAATAGCGCTGGAAAAAAGTGTGATATTGATAATAAGCGGAATAATAACAAAGCGTTTTACACCCGATTGTAGTATTAATCCGAAGCCACTGAAACAGTCGGTGAATCCTTTTATAAATGAAAACATGATTTTTATATTTTTAAGTTAGAGGTTTTAAATTTTCTTAATAGTTTGCTTCTGTCAGGTTAATTTCCCCAGCCCTGCAATGCCAGTAATGCGCAGCCATAACTGGCTTCTGTCTGTGTGGCTAAAAGTACCGGCACACCCAGTTTTAATTCGCGTATTTTACGCCATGCCAGGTTATTATTACCGCCACCGCAGGTAAAAACTTTGTTGACTTTACCCGCTCCCAGTTTAGCCAGCTTTTGATAACCCTGATACTCAATTTCGCTAATGCCTTCCAGTATGGCCTGAAAGAATAGTCGGTCATTATCGGGGCGGGGCGTTAATATTGCCGGTTTATTCGAGTCATTAACGGGAAAACGTTCCCCGCTGGCGGGTAGTGGGTAATAATGGAGTCCGGTTGGCTCTTCCGGTTGCAGCTCAGGTGTCATTTCATCGAGTTGCCGCTGGCTAAAAAACTGGCGTAATACCCGGCCACCACTATTGGACGCGCCACCAATTAACCAGTGGTTGCCGAATCGATGGCTATAAATACCGTATTGTGGTGCGAATACAGGCTGCTCTGCGAGTATTTTTAATACCAGCGTACTGCCCAGGGAAGTCACCGCATCGCCACACTGGTTTACCCCTGTAGCGATGACAGCAGCAATGCTATCCGTTGTGCCAGCGATTATCTGACAGTCAGTGGCTATGAATAACTGGCTGGCAAGTTCTCGATTGATGGTTGCTACAAAGCTGCCCGGTGGAACCACTTCAGGTAGCTGAGAGGATTTAATTCCCAGCAGATAAATCCATTCCGGCCAGCCGCGATTTACAATGTCATAACCCATTTTAAGACAGTTATTTTCATCGCTAATGTTATTTCTATTGTAATGACGATGGCTATCATTATAACCATAACTTAAGCCAGCAGATAACCAGTCTGACTGATGGCACAATAAGGCCGTTTCAGGATAACGCTGTAATAGTGTCAGGGCTTTTGCCAGTGATGAACTTGCGCCGTGTGCCGCGCAATTTTGTGGTGCAATGTCAGCAATGCGTTGTGCCGGTTCAACACTCTGCTGGTCATTATACATTAAGCTTTTGCCGAGCGGATGACCGTATTTATCGCAGGCAATGACAGTGCTGGAAGTCCCGTCAATGGCCAACGCACAAACTTTATCCGTTTTATCCAGTCGCGACGTTAGCGCCTGTATTAAGGTGTGTAACTGCGTTTGCCATTGTAGCGCATCGGCTTCACAGCGGCCATTTTCAAGCGTAGCAGGGGCCAGTGTTAATCTGGCCGTCTGCAGTTCAATCGCCTGTTCATCAATCACGCTGGCACGTATTCCTGAGGTGCCGACATCAATGCCAATAAAACAGTTTCTCATTGCAATCAGGTGGGTGAGAAATAAGTCGGTTAGAGTCGAATTCGAGTCGGTTTTAAGGCAAGTTTACCGTAACAGGAGGTTGCCAGTCTGCCTGCTTATGTTCAGCGACAACGGTGGTGTAGATACCACCTCGCACGTTAAACTCGGCAGTTAAACGCATAAAACGTGGCGCGCAGGCGGCAACCATATCGGCGAGTATCTGATTGGTAACCGCCTCATGAAAGGCGCCTTCATTACGAAATGACCAGATATACATTTTTAGTGATTTGAGTTCGATGCAGCTTTGTTCCGGCACGTACTCCAGCTGCATTGTCGCAAAATCCGGCTGGCCAGTTTTTGGACACAGGCAGGTAAATTCCGGCACACGGATACGGATGGTGTAGTCACGCTCAGGCTGTGGATTATCAAAAGTTTCGAGTGTTTTGGAGGCTTGTGAGGGCATTATTCATTATTTGTGTAAACTAAACGAGCCGCTATTATACTCGGATCATGGCATAAAAATCACCATACTGGCTACATCTGCACATGTTTCGACTTTTAACCTGTTGTTGTTCATATTGAAATGATGATGGCAGGATTATTGTGAGTTACTAACAGTACATATGAAAAGGCTGCCTATTGTTTAAGACCGTCAGTTGCAGGTATGCGGGTGTCAAATCTACATGGATGTATTCATCCGCGTGTCTTGAACAATGGGCAGCCTTTTTATTCGTTTCAGTAATAACTATCCAGTTACTGTTATTCGGTGGAAGATCAAGGTGAACTTCCAGGATTTACAGGTAAAATATCGGCATTTGTTTCAGGAGAGTAAGGCTCTGGAAGAGCATGAGATATTTACTGAACAGCTAAATGATAAACATGGTTAAAGAAGTAGCTTTTGGCAACGTGTTTTGTAAGCGATTATTTATTAAAGCTAAAAGAAGCAGGCATAAAAAACCAGAGATGATGGAAATTATTCGGCGCGATGGTCTACATTCTGTTATTGCTTTTCTTAAAGGGTCAGAAATTGAGCAGCCATTGCCGATTACTAATTTTAGAAATTAATCCAGTTATGTTTTATCATCAAGTATTAAACGGATACGTTTTATTAGCCCTGTTTTTCTATAAGGTTTAGCCAGTAGATGAGCGGCAAATTTCGCCTGATTATTACAGGAAGCACCTTTAGATGTAAGGCCTGAGGTTAGCAATATTTTTAATTGTGGATATCGCTGTGCTGCGTGCTCTGCCAGTTCATAACCATTCATTTCACCAGGCATAATTACGTCAGTAAATAACAGCTCAATCTCTTTATTGTTCATCAGGATATCTAGTGCCTGTGCTGCATTTTCAGCCGTGTATGTTCGGTAGCCCTGATCACTCAGATATTTATCAGCCAGCTCAAGCAAACTTCTTTCATCATCGACGATAAGAATATGTTCGTTGCCGGTAGATAGTTCAGTTGCTTGCGTATCATTGCCTATACTGGTTGATTTTACTATTTTAGAACGGGGTAGATAAAGTCGAATAGTGGTTCCTGCGCCGGGTTTTGAATCCACTTTGACATAACCACCATAACGTTTAAAAAAACCGTAAACCATGGCCAGGCCTAGTCCGGTACCTTCACCTGCGGGTTTTGTGGTAAAAAAAGGTTCGAAGATGTGTTCCAGGGTATTCTTATCCATACCTGTCCCTGTATCACTTACGGATAACTCTATATAATCCCCTACGTTGAGGGTGGGGTTAGTTTCAGTGTAGTCAGCATCCAGATGTTTATTACTGGTTTCCAGCCGCAGCTTGCCACCATTTGGCATAGCATCGCGGGCATTGATAATCAGATTCAGGATGGCATCCTGAAATTCGCCCAGATTAATTTCAGTTAACCACAGTCTGTCATCAAGAGAATACTGTAGATCAACTTCAGGAGTGAGTGAACGTGTAAACACACCATTGAGTTCCTTGAGGGTATCATTAAGACAGGCTGCTGTTTTTTCCTGTGTCTGGGTACGGGAAAAAGCCAATAATTGCCGGGTTAGATCAATGCACCGCTGGCTGGCTTTGATGGCAGTGTCCAACCACTGTCTGGCTTTTTTTTGTTTAATTGGGAGATGTTTTTTCAAAATATCCAGATAACCAATAACCACGCCAAGCTGGTTATTAAAATCATGTGCGATACCACCGGACAATTGACCGATAACTTCCATTTTTTGTGAGCGCCGCAATGCTTCTTCAGTTTGCAGACGGTCGGTAATATCCCGTATAGAAACAGTAAAGGCGGTATCCTCTACATCATTAATCTGAGTCTGGTTAATTCTTATTTCAAGCGGTAATTTAGTATGGTCTTTGCGTTGGCCTTCAAGTTCAAACCAGGGGTTTGGTATAGCATTTTCTGTCTGTTTAATTAAATTATTTAATAATATTTTATGGGTATTTACTGAGTCTTTTAATAGAACTGTCAGGCTTTTTCCCAATAGATCATCTTCTAAATACTGGAAAATATGACACAGTTCCTGATTGACAAAAATAATTCTATTTTCAGTGTTGACTGTAACAATGCCATCTCCCACTGTATCAGCTATGGCATGTATTTTTTTGCCTGCATTAATTAGCTTTAACGTTTCCAGTTTTACACGGGTTACCATAGGTCTAAAAATAAACAGTGCAATCATTAATAATACAATCAGTGTAATAATTAATATACCAACTTCCAGACGCTGAAGTTTTGTAATAACAGCTTCACTTTCTACCTGGTATTGTTTCACTACGGCATTTAAATCATTAAGTAATGTATGAGTAGCGACTGAGTTAATGTAGAGAAAACAATGTGTGCTTTTTATAGCTTTAGTCGGGGGTGTTTTAGTGATGACTATGGCTTCTGTGATAAATTCATGTAATCGCCGATCCAGATACATAGGAGAATCAAAATACATAGAATGGATTTTTTTAGAAATATTCCCCGGAAGGTTCGCGGTTATATCACCATGAACCAGTCTGTTATGGGTCTCTTTCATAAGTTTAATCGCCGACAGTAAGAGCGGTAAAGTTTTATTTTGAATTTTTTGAAAATGTTGGTCAGCGTATTTCTCTGATAAATAAGCGATACGCTGACATAGCATTCTCTGCTGACCACTAATATTTATTATGGCCGCACTGCCTTTAGTAACGGCTAAAATATTTTTTACAATGGAGTAAGAACTAATTGAAAGTAATGCTATTAAACCGAGCGCAAAGATATATCTAAGCGTCATCCATTTCGTGCTGACGGTGTCGCCCTTCAGTTTTATGGTTGGGTCCTTCACAATAAACTACCTGTAGTATCGGAAAAATAACCCGATGATTCATTTTACTATGCATCAGGGTGACGTTAGAAATTTATCAGAGGTAAAGATTCGATCCTTGTTACTATATACTAGCATGCAGAAACTATATTTGATGCGAATATAAAGGTATATTGCACGGGTGCTACCCTCAGTACTCCTAAAATAAAAATTCATATCAATAAATGCGTCATATCCGGTTCAGTTCGTTAAATATTACTATACTGATATTTAACGCAAGCAGATGATGAGATCAAACAAGTGATGTTTAAGGTAAGGGCAGGAGAAACATCGGCATTGTGCAAGTTTTTGAGCGCGTTTAGTTCGTGCTCGATTTTTATATTTTTTGCAGCTGCTTGCGCTATTGTGAGGAAATCTCTTTTTTTATCTTTAATTTACAGTCTCCATTGTTATCGGATATTTGATTAATGTCGTATCCATAAATTATCAACTGGTCATTAAAATATCTATTTTTGTAAGCAGATATCCCAATAGGGTGTGCCTTCAAAACGTTGTATCAGAAAATCAACAAACGCTCTTACACGTAGAGAAAGGTGACGCGTTTGCGGATAAATGGCATAAGCGGATATCTGTGGTATCTTGTACTCTTTGAGTATAGGGATCAAATTTCCATGCTCAATTTCCTTATAGGCTATAAATGATGGAACGATAACAAGGCCCAGGCCTTCGACTGCCGCATCTCTAAGAAATTCACCCGCGCTTGCTTTTAAAAATGGCTGTATTTTTATTTTGTTTTCTTTACCTTTTGTATCCGTTAAAGACCAGTATTCGAAATCACGCAGCAGGCTATAAACAAGACATCGATGGTTAATCAATTCATTGGGTGATAGAGGCGCGCCCATTTCTTCGATATAAGCTGGACTGGCACACATGACCGTTTTAATGGGTGCAAGATGACGAGCGATCAAGCTTGAATCAGGCAGGTTCGCAAGCCGAATGGCAAGATCAAATCCTTCCTGCATTAAATCTACTTCACGGTCATTAAAATCCAGATCAAATTCAATCTGTGGGTGCTCTTTTGAAAACGCATTAATGGCACCTCCCATGTGCATAAGACCAAAACTGGATGGTAACGCAACCTTTAAACTGCCTTTTAAAGTCTTATGGGCTTGCGATGTCGTGAGTTCTGCTTCCAGAACATCTTGCAGAATTCGTACGGCCTGATGGTAAAAAGCGCGGCCGGTATCTGTCAGGTTCATGCGCCGAGTTGTGCGGTGAAAAAGCTCAACACCGAGATGTCCTTCAAGCTCTTTTAAGCGTCGGCTAACAGCCGATTTAGCAACTCCGAGATTATCAGCAGCGCCACTGATACTGCCAACTTCGACAACGCGGATGAAGACATTCATGTTCTCAAAGCGATTCATTTCATTCTCCTACTGTTGTTAAATAAAGAACAATTATTTCTTATTGTTACTGTTTATCTTTGTTTTCGCAACACTAATAATGTATCCAACGACAGGGCAATAAATGCATGTCAAAAGTCAGGTCATTTTTCAACAACAGCTAAAATCAGGGGAAATTCAAAATGGAAAAAGTTATTCAATTTATCGCACGAGTATTTCTCGGTCAGATTTTCTTACTTGCCGGTTTGAGCAAAATTGCTGCCTATGCAGGAACTCAGGGATATATGGAGGCAATGGGTGTGCCAGGTATTTTTTTGCCACTGGTTATTTTGCTTGAAGTTGGTGGTGGTCTGGCGATTATTGCTGGCTGGCAAACAAAATGGAGCGCTATTGCACTGAGTGTGTTTTCGGTAGTCGCTGCGGTTATATTCCACCATAACTTTGCTGATCAAACCCAGATGATTATGTTCATGAGTGATATTGCAATAGCCGGTGGTTTACTGCTGTTAGTGATACACGGTGCCGGGGTTTTCAGCCTCGACAATCGTAACCGTTAATCTACTCATCAATTTGAAACGCGGGCTCTTTTGAGTCTACGCTTCGATAAAAAAAAGAGAGTATTATGAACAAACAATCCAGTACAGCACGATTCATCCCTGCAAGAGCAACATCGGAAGGTGCAGACGTAACCGTGCACCGAACAATCGGTACGCCTGCTTTGCGCAACTATGACCCGTTCATCATGCTTGATCAATTCAGTAGTGATAATCCTGACGACTATATTGCCGGTTTCCCGGAACATCCGCATCGTGGTTTTAATACTTTCACCTATATGATCGATGGCGATATGGAACACAAGGACAGTATGGGCAATACCGGTAGCCTGGGGCCTGGTGGAGCGCAATGGATGAAAGCGGCGAGTGGTGTCATCCATTCAGAAATGCCAAAACAGGAGAGCGGCTTGATGCGGGGGTTTCAGTTATGGATCAATTTACCCTCTGCAAACAAGATGGACGCGCCAGCGTATCAGGAATATAAATCAGATGCATTTCCAGTGGTTGAATCACCGGACTACACGACCAAAGTGCTTATCGGTCATATTGGTGATGTAATTTCACCCATTGTAGATAACATAACCAATGTGTCTTATTTCGATGTGCAGCTAAATGCAGGCAAAATATTTCAAACTATTCTGCCTGTTGAAAATAATAGTTTTCTGTATATTTTCGAAGGTGGGGGTTTGTTCAATGACAAAAGTGTAGCATTGAATACACTTATCGTACTGGGTGAAAATGATGACATTGCTGACTTTGTTGCAGGGGAACAAGGTGCCAGGATTCTGCTGATTAGCGGTAAGCCCATTAATGAATCCATTGTTCAGTATGGTCCGTTTGTGATGAATTCAAAAGCAGAAATTGATCAGGCAATGCGTGACTATCAATCAAATAACTTCGTCCGTGATCGTGCGTGGATTAAGCGTAAAAAAATGGCAGAGGCATAAAAAGATGACTACAAAAATGGCGGGTAAATGGCAAGTTGAAAAAGGTGAGTTTCTTCGGGCTGTATCGAGTTTCAGGAACTGGGTAACAAAAGATGGCCGTGCAGGCCCGGGTGGCAAAGCTGGCTTTGCCGCTGAACCAGACCGTTATCATCTTTATGTGTCCTATGCTTGTCCGTGGGCACATCGCACCTTGATTGTTCGCGCACTGAAAGGACTGGAAGATATCATTTCTGTTTCTGTCGTTCACCCGTTAATGCCGGATGAAAGCTGGATGTTCGGCGATGATTCTGGAAACAAATATCCGGGAGCGACAGAAGATCATATAAACCATGCACATTATCTCTATGAAAATTATCAAAAGGCCCATCCGAATTTTGATGGCCTGGTGACTGTGCCAGTGCTTTGGGACAAAAAATGCGAGACGATTGTCAATAATGAATCCTCAGAAATCATTCGCATGTTGAATACCGCTTTTGATGATTACACTGATTCAGATATTGATTTTTACCCGCCATCACTGCGTGAAAAAATCGATGTGATAAATGATCTTGTTTATCACAATGTAAACAACGGCGTATATCAAGCGGGGTTTGCCACCAGCCAAAAGGCCTATGAAAAAGCATATGATCGATTGTTTAATACCATGGACCAACTTGAAAAATCATTATCAAAGCAACGTTACCTGGTTGGTAATCAAATCACTGAAGCAGACTGGCGATTATTTACCACTTTGGTACGTTTTGATGCGGTGTATTACAACCATTTTAAAACCAATAAACAACGTCTAATAGATTACCCAAATCTATGGGCCTATACGCGTGAACTCTATCAAATTCCCGGGGTGGCAGAAACGGTGAACATGAATCATATCAAGTATCACTATTTCGCCAGTCATCGTTCGATCAATCCAACAGGGATTGTACCAAAAGGGCCTGATATTGATTTCATGTTTGCACATGGTCGGGAAAATTTTCCTTCACTGTAAAATCACTATAACGCTAAGATGTTGTGGCCATAGATTATGAATATTTTGTGTAAATATTATATTGAAATGATAATCCAGTCTTAACTTATTTGAAGAGTGAACTATACTGGTCAAGTCCAACCGGACACTTTTTTTAGAGAATTTTCATCGTTAATCGGTGGCCGTCTCAAGTTATACGCCATTGTTATCGCTTTACAGATCAAGTCTGTCGTCATGCGCTTGCTGATATACCAGCCCACGATACGGCGTGAGTATAAATCCATCACGATGGCCAAATACATCCAG
>VAOW01037289.1_pt1 | contig 101457 bp, 100 predicted proteins | sample 3393921 | NCBI WGS metagenome assembly VAOW01 (sample SAMN08290428, study PRJNA428436) | hydrothermal vent metagenome | isolation source: Deep-sea hydrothermal vent chimney | place: Indian Ocean: Southwest Indian Ridge | depth 2742 m m | reverse complement strand
CCTCGATCGCATGTCCGGGAACTACGCCCTGATGGCATCCATGCTGTATGGCACGGGGATGCGCCTGATGGAGTGCGTGCGGCTGCGCGTGAAGGATGTGGATTTCGTACGGGGTGAAATCGTGGTTCGCGATGGCAAGGGAGCAAAAGACCGGGTGACAATGCTACCCGAGTCGATCGGGCCGACTTTGCATGTGCATCTTGAAAAACGGCGCGCCCTGTTCGAGGATGATCTTCACGTGAGCAAGGCTTCGGTCTATTTGCCGCATGCGCTGGCAAAAAAGTATCCGAATGCACCGACGCAGTGGGGTTGGCAGTATGTCTTCCCGTCCGGCAGTTATTCGTCGGATCCGCGTAGCGGCATCGAGCGGCGTCACCATATCGATGAGAAGCTGTTGCAACGTGCGATGAAAAAAGCGGTGCAGGCGGCGGGTATCGTCAAACCGGCCACACCTCACACCTTACGCCATTCCTTCGCCACGCATTTGCTGGAGCGCGGGCAGGACATTCGCACCATTCAGGAATTGCTCGGTCACAAGGATGTCGCCACGACGATGATTTACACTCACGTGATGAATAAGGGCGGGCGTGGCGTGATCAGTCCTTTGGATCTGTGATCCAGGATTTGAGGAAGTCAGCGTAACCGGCTTTCTGTGTGAAGCGTTTTTTCAATAGGCTACGCAGGGGCGGTCGCGAACTGCTTGAGCCCTCAAATCACCCGTGAGAAACGCGATGGGCCCTGCGGCGCATCGTGTGATTCAGCCGGTGGCAGGTAGCGATCAAAGACCATGCCGATGTTACGAATAAGCAGCTTTCCTGCGGGCAGCACTTGAAGGCCGTGCGCCTCACGGTGTAGCAGGCCGTCTTGCTCCATGGGCTGTAGTCGGTCGAGTTCCGTAGCGAAATACTGTGCGAAATCGATACCAAAATGGGATTCGATATTTCCGAAATCCAGTCTGAAGTGACACATCAGCTGGCTGATCACTTCCCGGCGCAGGCGATCATCATCATTCAGCCGCAGGCCGCGAAAGATTGGAATCTGCTCGGCATCGATGCGAGCATAGTACTGTTCAAGTCCGCGTTCGTTCTGGCTGTAGGTATCGGCGACCCGGCCGATGGCCGTCACCCCCAGACCCACCAGATCACACTCCGCATGGGTCGAATAGCCCTGGAAGTTGCGGTACAGGCTGCCTTCGCGCTGGGCGATAGCCAGCTCGTCCGTAGGACGGGCGAAGTGGTCCATGCCGATATAGACATAGCCTGCTCCAGTCAGGCGCTCTATCGTATGGCTCAGTATGGCCAGTTTCTCGGCCGGACTCGGCAAGTCTGCGGCTTGAATTTGTCGCTGGGATTTGAACAGCGTGGGCAGGTGGGCGTAGTTGAACACCGAGAGACGATCGGGGTCCATCGCGATCACCGTGTCCAGGGTACGGGCAAAACTCTCCACACTCTGGTGAGGCAGGCCATAGATGAGATCAAGACTCAGCGAGCGAAACCCCTCGCGTCGCGCGGCCTCCAGCACCGACAATGTCTGCTCCTGTGACTGAATGCGGTTGACCGCACGCTGCACGAACGGGTCGAAGTCCTGCACCCCCAGACTCATGCGGTTGAAGCCCAGTTCGCGCAACAGGGCCACGGTGTCGGTACCGACCTCGCGCGGGTCGATCTCGATAGAGTACTCACCGCTGTCGTCATCACTCAGACTGAAGTGGCGGCGGGTCTCGGCCATCAGTGCACGCATCTCGTCATGGGAAATAAAGGTCGGCGTCCCCCCGCCCCAGTGCAGTTGCTCGACCTGGCGTTGTGAGTCGAACAGTGCGCCCTGCAGGGCAAGCTCACGGTGCAGACGTGCCAGGTAGGGGGCGGCCCGGTTGCGGTTCTTGGTTATGACCTTGTTGCAGGCGCAGTAATAACAGACCGTGTTACAGAACGGGAGATGAAAATACAGCGACAGCGGTAGCAGGTCTTCATGCGCTTGACTACGCGCGCAGGCCGCCTGGTAATCCTCGGCGGTAAAACCACTGTGGAACTGAACGGCCGTCGGGTAGGAGGTATAACGCGGACCGCTGGCATCATAGCGTTCAAGTCGCTCCGGGTCGAAGACCAGGGCGTGAAAATCATCGTCTGTTGTCATGGTGTTCACTATAAATACCCCACCTGTACACCGCGTTGACCTGGATCAAGCCCCATCGGTGTCCAGACCCAGCTTGTGCGTTTCATTGATCACCTTGAACAGGTACTTGAACGGCAGGACATGGTCATTTTGCTTGTCCACTAGCGCCATAAACGGGAAATCGTGGCGGTCAAACTGGTAGCTGCCGTCGGCCATCGACTGGCGCAGCGCGCGCATCGCGCGTTCCATTTCGTCAATGAACCCACCGGACTCGCCCATGGACTCCATGTCGTATTCCATCGCCAAGCGCAGTTCCTCGAGTTCGAAGATCGCCTGCTCGACCAGATCGACGTACTCCTGTGCCGTGTGCGGACGCTGCACCCGGGTTTTCGGTATCTGCATGGTCTGTCTCTCCTCCCACTGTCTTCGTTGTATTCAATACAGACCTCACAGGGAACCTGTGGTGTCCGTGTGGCATCGGTATGCCGGGCCTGCTCAGGATGCCTCGGCGAACAGGCGATGATACCCGGACAACTGCCCGGCATCGAGCATGAATACCCCCTCACCGCCGCGGGCGAAATCCAGCCACAGGAACGGAACCTGCGGGAAACGCCCGACCAAGGCCGCTGCGCTGTGGCCAACCTCGACCACCAGGATGCCGCCCGGATTGAGGTAATCGCTGGCATCACGCAGCAGAGGGATCACCAGGTCCAACCCCTGCGTGCCCGCCGCCAGCCCCAGCACGGGCTCATGGCGGTACTCCGCAGGCAGGGCTGCCATGTCTGCGGCATCTACATAGGGCGGATTGCTGACAATCAGGTCATAACCGCGCAGGGGCAACCCGGTGAACAGATCCGAGACGATCGCCTGCACCCGCTCACCCAGTCCGTGACGTTCGATATTCATGGCGGCCACTGCCAGCGCATCTGTGGAGATGTCCACGGCATCGACCCCGGCCTCGGGAAAGGCCTGCGCACAGGCAATGGCAATGCAACCGCTGCCGGTGCACAAATCCAGTACCCGACTGACGCCGTCTGCCTCCAGCCAAGGCGCAAAACCGTGTTCAATCAGCTCCGCGATCGGGGAGCGCGGGACCAACACCCGTTCATCCACATAGAAACGCAGACCGGCAAACCAGGCCTCGTGCGTCAGATAGGGCGCTGGCAAGCGTGTCTGCGCGCGTTGCAACAACAGGCCCGCCACCGCTTCACGTTCTGCGGGCACCAGGCGTGCATCCAGATAGGCCGGCGGGAAGTCCGGTGGCAAATGCACGGCATGGCTGACTAGATAGGTCGCCTCGTCAAAGGCGTTATCGCTGCCATGACCGAAACACAGGCCCTCGGCATGGAACAGACTGGCGCCCCAGCGGATAAAGTCACGCAGGGTATGCAACGCCGCCAGCGTCTGATCGCTGGCGGACACGGTATCACCTGGGTTCCCCAATCGTGGCCCCGATGTCGCATCACGCATGTGCAGACACCTCAGACCGGAGTGGATTGTTCGGCGTGCTTCGGCCAAAAGGCCTTGAGCCTCTCCGGATCGGTGTGCAGATACGGGCCGCTGCCGCCTCCTATCAGTTCAATGCAATCGGGCACCGCCGGGAACACCGCGTTGAGGCAATCGGCGATGGCCGAGGGCTTGCCCGGCAGATTGATGAGCAGACTACGCCCCCGCACGCCAGCGATTTGGCGAGAGAGGATGGCCGTGGGCACATGGCGCAGCGAGACCGCGCGCATCTGTTCGCCGAAACCGTCGAGAATCTTGTCGCACACCGCCATGGTCGCCTCCGGAGTGATATCGCGGGGTGCCGGTCCGGTGCCCCCGGTGGTCACCACCAGGCAGCACCCCTGCTCATCACACAGGGCACGCAAGACGGCCTCGACCTGCAATTGCTCATCGGCAACCAGTCGGGGGACGGGTTCCCAGGCACTCACCAGGGTCTTGTCGAGCCACTCATGGATGGCCGGACCACCCAGGTCCTCATACTCGCCACGACTGGCGCGATCGGAAACGGTCACAATACCAATACGTACTTTCGCTTTACTCATCGTCGGTTCAACTGCCTTATCTCGCTGCTCTGTGGGCCGATGCCCGTTGGCACCGGGCCATCGGGTGCGGAAATCATACACCAGATTGGCCGGAATCCTGGCATTTCCCGCGCAAACATCGGCCCGACGTACCACAACCCTGCATCGTTTAGCGTTAACGCCCGGTGCGACTGTTTCTGCAGGTCTCGGGGTACAAGCGGGGAGGCCCACTCAAGTGGTAAAATCCCTAAGGCGCACGGGTCTTCGACGCGCTCCCCTCTGTCTAGGAGGAGCGGCGAACACACCGGCACAGGGTGTACCACAAGCACGACAATGACCCTCGTCGGTGAGGTGCCAGGCCGTCAGGGTGTAGCCGTCCCGGCCGATCACTTTGCTACCGCACGCGGGGCAGAAAGTGCTCTCGCCTTGCGGATCATGCACGTTGCCGGTATAGACATAATGCAAACCCTGTTCCATGGCGAGATGGCGCGCGCGGCGCAGCGTCGCCGGCAGTGTCGGCGGCAGGTTCAGCATCTTCCAGTCCGGGTGAAAGGCGCTGAAATGCAGCGGCACGTCCACGCCCAGATGTTCGCCTATCCACCGTGCGAGCGTGCGGAGTTCCTCGTCGCTGTCATTCTCACCGGGGATCAGCAGTGTCGTCACCTCCAGCCAGACGTCAGTCTCGTGGCGGATGTATTCGAGGGTCTCCAGTACCGGTTGCAGGTGACCACCGGTCAGCGTGTGGTAGAAGCGCTCGGTAAACGCCTTGAGGTCCACATTCACCGCATCCATGTGGCGATAGAATTCCGCGCGTGGCGCGGCACTCACATAACCGGCCGTGACCGCCACGGTGCGGATGTCGCGTGCATGACAGGCCCGGGCCACATCGATGGCGTATTCATGAAAAATCACCGGATCATTGTAGGTAAACGCCACGCTGGCACAGCCTTGCGCAGCGCCCGCACACGCAATCGCCTCGGGCGAGGCCGTATCGCTCAGCGTATCGAACTCGCGTGATTTACTGATATCCCAGTTCTGACAAAACGCACAGGCGAGGTTGCAACCGGCGGTACCGAAAGACAGCACCGAGGTGCCCGGAAGAAAATGATTGAGCGGCTTTTTCTCAATCGGATCAATGCAAAACCCGCTGGAGCGCCCGTAGGTGGTCGACACCAAGGTGTCACCCTGACGGGCACGTACAAAACACAGACCACGCTGGCCATCGCGCAACTTGCAGAAACGCGGACACAGATCGCACTGGATACGACCGTCGTCGAGGCGATGCCAGTAGCCCACCGGCCGAACCGGCTCCTGCACGGCCGTATCGCTCATTGTCGCCGCCCCTCCTGGCACCTTGATTCCGCAAACCGATAGATCAAGCATAGTTCAGCGACGCCGACCCTACCGGCACATCGACCCGCCCGTCACCCGACCCATCGCCGATCAGCACCGCACGCTATACTTGCCTCTGAGACCCTCATCGGTCTGTGTCGGAAGTTTCCGCTATGTCCAGCCACACCTGTGTACGCCCCCCTGCCGTCGCTGGCCTGTTCTATCCCGAAGAGGCACAGGCACTGCAAAGTGCGGTGGAAGGCTATTTACACGCGGTGGTGCACGATGATACAGCACCACCTAAGGCCATCATTGCACCACATGCCGGGTATATCTATTCCGGGCCGGTCGCGGCCAGCGCCTATGTGCGCCTGCGTCCTCTGCGCGGCACGGTCAAGCGTGTGGTTCTGCTCGGCCCGGCGCATCGGGTGTCATTTTCAGGCCTGGCCACGAGCAGCGCCAGCGCCTTCGACACACCGCTGGGCGCCATAACCCTCGACCGGGCGACCCTGGATCGGTTACTCACCCTGCCCCAGGTACATCCGTTCGATGAAGCCCATGCGCTGGAACACAGTCTGGAGGTGCACCTGCCTTTCCTGCAGGTGGTGCTGGGTGAATGCACGCTGGTACCGCTGGTGGTGGGCAGGGCCGAACCGGGCGCAGTCGCACAGGTACTGGAGAGGGTATGGGGCGGAGCGGAAACCCTGATCGTCATCAGCTCCGATCTGAGCCACTACCACGACTATGAGACGGCCCGCTGGCGCGATCAGGCCACTGCCAGTGCTATCGAACAGCTGCACCCGGAGACCATCGGCTATGAGGACGCCTGCGGCCGTGACCCCATCAACGGGCTGTTGTATTTCGCCCGACAACACGGGCTACAGGCCCGGACACTGGACCTGCGCAACTCCGGCGATACCGCCGGGCCACAGGATCGTGTCGTCGGCTATGGCGCCTTCGCCTTCTGGGCGGTGTCTTCGGGGGAGGGCCACACTGACGCCCTGCCGCCTTCATGAACCCTCATCACATCCTGCTGAGCACCGCTGACCGCCACACCCTACTGACCCTGGCTACCCAGGCCATCGATCAGGGTCTGCATACCGGCCATCCTCCCGCACTCGACAGCACGACCTGCCCATCCGCCCTGCAGGCCTGGCGTGCCAGTTTTGTCACTCTGACCCTGCACGACGCACTGCGCGGCTGCATCGGCAGCCTGGAGGCCTGCCGTCCCCTGGCGCACGATGTCAGTGACAATGCCTATGCCGCGGCCTTTCGTGATCCGCGTTTCAACCCGCTCACCACCACCGAACGCGCCGAACTGCACCTGCACATCTCAATACTTCAGCCACCGCACGTGCTGACGGTGCCCAACGAGGCCACACTATGCGCACGGTTGCGACCCGGCATCGATGGACTCATCCTCGAAGATCGGGCACATCGCGCCACTTTCCTGCCCTCGGTCTGGAGCAGCCTGCCCGATCCCGCGCAGTTCATACAGGCGCTCAAACGCAAGGCCGGTCTGCCCGCCGACTACTGGTCTGATACGCTGCACATTGCGAGCTACACGGTGGAGACGGTCGACTGAACCGGCCAACGATTGGGGGGCAATGGCTAACGAACGGGCGGCACGGCGGGGACCCCGGTCAGGCAACGCCCCAACGAGCCCGGCTGACAGGTCTGACCATCCACCCAGATGGCGTGATCCAGGCGTGCGCCCTGCAACTGCGCTCCCGTCAGGCGGGCACCGGTGAGATCGGCATAGGTAAGATTGGCTCGGCGCAGATCTGCCTGGGCCAGATTGGCCCGGCGCAGATTGGTACCGACCAACTGTGCGTCACGCAGATCGGCACCCCGCAGATTGGCGAGACTCAGATCGGCGTAGGACAACACCGCCTGGCGCAAATTGGTACCGGCGAGGTCACTACCCGAGGCATCAGTGCTATTGAGATGTGCCCCGCGCAGATCTTTCCCCGGCACCTGAATACCCTGTAACCTGCAATTGCTCCAGTTGACCCCAAGGCCCGGCGGCGCCGTGCAGTCCGCCGTATTTATCGTCTTGCTCGGTGTGTAATACATGGCCGCACCGATGACCACCGCCACCACGATGAGGATCATCGACAACTGCAACAGGTAGTGCTGCTTCTGGTGCGCTGCCCCGATCAAGCGCTGATGGATCTGGCGGAACTGGGCCTGCTCCTCCGACTCCGTGCGCCGGCGCTCCGCACTACGCCGCTCGCCCGCATCGCGCACCTCGGCCACCTCGGCCACCTCTCCAGGCTGATCCCCGGCGCCCCCCCAGGCCCGCTGATCCTCCCCACGCCGTTCATCCGCCCAGCGCCGGGCCGCCTCAAGCCGACGCTGGGCGTCCTCATCCTCCGGATCGGCCTTCAGCACCTCCGGGATCAACTCGGCACACGCCTTCACCGGCTTCCAGGTCGTGCGATCCTGACTCAGTTCGTCACTCAGACGAATCCGCTCCAGCAGGATATAACGCGAGATCAGACCGGCCGGGAACGGCCCCTTGAGCGTGCGCCCGCGCCGAACGTACCAGAGATTATTGTGTGCCATCGAGCCTCCTCGCTGCGGGTACCCGCCACCGGGTTCAGCGTCTGTTGCGCGCCTGTGGTTCCTGCACTAACTGGCTATGCTTATTGATTATTATTGGCCTTTACGATGTGGGATACTGGCATCATAAAGCACACCGACAACCACGGCCAATGCCAAGCGTCAGGTTCTCAGGACTATGCAGATTAACGGCCCACCCTTGCCACCACCCGCGCCGTCCCAGAATCCGGGCGCGGAGGCGCTGAACACGCGCCCCTGGCAGGCCGGCGACAAACTGCTGGCGACGGTCCTGCGACTGGTCGACCAAGGTGCGGTGCTGGCGGTGGGTCGCCAGCATGTCCTGGCCCGCACCCAGGCCCCGCTGCAGGTCGGCCAGCACTTGAGGCTGGAAGTCGTCCAGCCACGCAGTGACCCCCCCATTCTGCGCATCCTGACCGCCACCGACAGGAAAAACCCGGCCGAACAGGCCCTGCGGATACTGCTTCCCCGACAGACCTCGCTGGCACCGCTGCTCGCCAATCTGAGGCTGCTGGCCGACAGCGCGGCGGGCACCCGCTCCGGTCCGGCACAGACGGCGACGACCGGCCTCACCACGGCCTTGTCCCGTCCGGTTATCGAACAGCTGCAGCAATGGCTGCGCCTGCTGCCCGATAGTGCACAGGCCAGTCACCCCGATGGCCTGAAACAGGCCCTGCAGGACAGCGGCGTGTTCCTGGAGGGTCGTCTTGCCCGTTTGTTGAGCGCGACGCCAGGCACCCAGCCCGACGGCCTGCAGCGCCAGGCCGCGCAACTGCTGGGCGGCGATCTGCGTGCCGGACTACTGCGACTGGCGGCGACCTTGCAGGCCAGTCGCGCACAACCCCCTGCGACCCCACCGCAGTCCGCTGCCCTCCCCGGCGCCCAGGCAAAGTCTGCCTCTGTGCCTCCCGCCGTTACCCCGGCCCCCTTGCGGGGCACATCGCCGCATCCCCAGCCACAGGCTGCGCCTACCCTGGCCACCCTACCGCCGAGCGCAGCCGGACATGAACTGCTCCAGCAGATCGAAGGGGCCCTGGCGCGCATCCAGCTCCACCAGATCCAGTCCCAGCCCCAATCTCAATCTCAGTCCTCCCAATCCAGCGCTGAGGCCACCCGTGCCATCTGGGCCATGGAACTCCCCCTGCACAACGGACCACAGATCGATTTGTTCGAGCTGCATATCCAACGCGACGCAGGTGAGCGGAAGGTAACCAGTACGCGCTCTGCCGTCTGGTCGGTCATCCTGGCCTTTAACCTCAGCGAACTGGGCGCAGTACGCGTCCATGTCAGTCTGTACGATGGCCAGGTGAGCGCCCAGTTCTGGGTCGAACGGCCCATGACACGCCAGCGTTTCGACGCCGAGTTGGCCACCTTGCGCACCCACCTGGGCACCGCCGGACTGCAGGTCGGCCGGCTGGGTTGCCAGGACGGCATACCGAGTGACATCCCACCCCCGCCCCCCTCCGGTCTGGTGAACGAAAAGGCATGAATGAACCACAGGACACGCCACCGACCCTCGCCGTCGCCCTGCACTATGACGGCAGCGGCGCCCCGCGCGTCACCGCCAAGGGGGCGGGACTGGTCGCCGAACAGATCCTCGCCCTGGCCGAGGAACACGGGGTGCCCCTGCGCGAGGATCGGGAGATGGTACAGCTCTTGTCGCACCTGGAACTGGGCAGCGAAATTCCCTATGAGCTGTATGTGGCGGTCGCCGAGATCATTGCCTTTGCCTATCAGGTGCGCGGGCGCGAGCCCCCCCCGGCGACCACGCCCTAGCGCAGAACCGCCACGCCTTCAACGCGGGCCGAGGGGTCGGTATCGACACCGATACGAACTCAAGCGCTCTTGTCTAACCGGTGGAGCATGCGGATAAGTTCCGCCTCGCCAAGATTGAGGCCGCAGATATCGACCAGTTCATCGACACCGGCCCCCTTGTGCACGAGACGGATGGCCTGTTCGTAGGGCTGGTTGGCGGCATCGTAGAGGTCGAGCTGGTCCTGGCGCTCGGCAAGACGGCGTTGCCGGCGCTCGGCGCCCAGTACCCGCTCACCGACCCCAACCGCGGCGGTGGTCAGGGCACGCAGATCCTGGCGCAGGGCCGAAATCCTCTCATCCTGGTGCAACAGACGCCGGCGCATACGGCGCACGACCGCGCTCAGCACCACGAGCGTCACCAGCAGCAATACGACGGAGGTAACCACGCCGGCCACGGGTAACCAGGGGTCGGTCAGCGAAAACAGTGCGCTCATCATGACTCAGGCGCCTCCTCATCCGTTCGTCGACAACCATCCCCGGCCATCGCCTCACACATACTCATCGATATGGGGTGGCCGCTTGTTCTCATCGGACTCTCCCTGCGGGTTATCACCCGGTCCATCATCGTCATCGCCTTTTCTGTCTGGCGGCCGGGATGGCACCTGCCGCCGTTCCTTGCGTGGCCCGGGGGCACGAGTCGGGCGGATCGGACCGAGCGGGTTAAGGTCCCCTATCTCGGCCACGGCGACACGGACGGCGGCCTACAACGCGGCCGCCACCTCCTCCCATTCGTCATCCGAGAGCAACTTGTTCACATCGATCAGGATCAGAAGTTCGCTCTCCTGCGAGGACACCCCCTGGATGTACCGGGCGCTTTCATCATTTCCGACATTGGGTGCCGACTCGATCTGGGACCCCTGAAGATCAGCCACTTCGGCAACGCTGTCGACCAGTATGCCCACGACCTGATTCTCGGCCTCGATGATCACGATACGGGTCTGCTCATCGGCTTCCTTGTCGCTGAGTCCAAAGCGCTTGCGGGTATCGATCACCGTCACGACATTGCCGCGCAAATTGATGATGCCCAGCACATAATCGGGGGCACCCGGCACGGGGGCGATCTCGGTCATGCGCAGCACCTCCTGCACGCTCATGACATTGATGCCGTATTTCTCGGCATCCAGCCGGAAGGTCACCCACTGGCTCAGCGGGGCATTGTTGGTTTCCACAGCCTGATTCATCAGTCATTCTCCTGAGATTCGGTTGTCACGCACCGATCTGCGGGCGTCAAAGCCCCGGCGCTGAAGGCATTTGTACAAAAATATAAGCACGATACATGCCATAAACTGGTTCAATATCGACGTTATCCCCTGCCTGGCACCCTATCCCCACCCGGACTCCAGCAAGCGGGCAAACGCCTGGGTGTCGAGCAAAGCACACATATGATCGATCACGGTACCGGCCAGCCAGCGGCGTTGTGTGCGGCGACCGCGCCAGCGCACTTGCTCAGGCTTGACCGTGATGACCTCGCTGACCTGATCGCAGGCCAACCCCCAACGCCCCTCGTCAATGAGCACGATACGGCGCACGCGCTCGCGCGGGTCCTGCGTCAGGGCCGCAAACTGCTGCGCAGGCAAAACCAGACGAGCGGGGTCCACCACCGGCACGCTGCAATCCCGATGTTGTAGCAGACCGAGGTAGAAATCGGCATGACCGGGCAAGGGGGTCACCGCGTCGGTCCATTCAACGATGCCATTGAGTTCGATGAGTGGCACCGCCAGCCCCAGTCCGGCCACTTTGAACAGCAGGATCTGAAACGCCTCGGTAGCCCAATCCGGGCGCAGCACCTCGGTCGCGGCATCCGGCGTTGCCAGCGCAGGTGCGCCACTCCTGGGCAGGGACACAACGGGAGGGGTCAGCGGTGTCTTGAGCGCAGGTTCGGGCAAGGCAACAGGAGGCAGCTGTTGCGGTGGGACCCGCACCGGTCTGAGTACGGCAAGTGACGGCGGGGTCTGCTCAGGGAGTGTCGTCACCCGTTCCGGCGCCACTACCGATTCCGGGGCCGGCTCGTGTAACAGGGCGTCCAGAAACAGGGACAGCGCGAGCTTCTGATCAACCAGTATGTTGTCTTTTGCCATGGACCTATACCACGTTGAGATGCCTGACCGGGCTCTGCGCAAGCAGTCGTTCGAGCAAGGTCCCATAGGCAAGCGCACCGCGCGAGTGCGGCTGCATGATGGACAGGGGCTGACCGTGCATACTCGCCTCACGAAAGCGTGTATCGACCGGAATGACCCCGTCCCAGAGTTCCTCGCCATAGCGCTTGCGCAGCGCGCGCAGGCTGCTGATGGAGGCACGTGTGCGGCGGTCGAACATCGTCGGCACAATGGTGTAGGGCAAGTGCTGGCGGCGCGAGCGCGTGATCATCTCCAGAGTGTGAATAATGCGTTCCAGCCCTTTGAGTGCAAGAAACTCGGTCTGCACCGGCACCAGAAGGTGCTGGCACGCCGCCAGGGCATTGATCATCAGGATACCCAGGACTGGTGGACAATCGATAATGACATGCTCATAGTGTGCATCGAGCCCTTTCAAGGCGTGCAAAATCACCAACCCCTTGCCCTCCTGAGTGCCCAGTTGACGATCCAGCGTGGCCAGGGCCGTGGTGGCCGGCATCAGCGACAAGCCCTCGTTCGCGGTCGGCACAATGAGCGCGGTGGTTGGCAAGGCTTCGGACTGAAAGAGTTGATAGACACCGCGTTCGATCGCGTCCGGATCATGGCCGAAGTACGCCGTCATCGAGCCATGCGGGTCAAGGTCGACCAGCAATGTGGCACTGCCCATCCGGCACAAATGTCCCGCCAGGGTAACGGCGGTAGTGGTCTTACCCACACCTCCCTTCTGATTGGCGACGGCCCAGATCCTCATGGTATCGTCCTCCGGCCTGCGACACCCGGCGTGGCAATAACGGGCTGACTCGGTGCGCGTGCCGGCCCGCCAGTTAGCGCAGTGCTGGTCGGCGCTACGCCCCGCCCGGTTTCCAGTACATGACGGGCCTTTTTATTGGCCAGGATCACCACCACGACACGGCGGTTACGGCTGCGCCCCGCCGCCGTCGCGTTGCTGGCCAGCGGGCGATACTCACCATAGCCGATCGCGGCCATGTGCCCGGGGTCCACGCCAGCCCGCATAAACAGGCGCACCACACTGGAGGCGCGCGCTGTGGAGAGTTCCCAGTTGGAAGGATAGACCAGAGTGCTGATCGGCACATTATCCGTATATCCTTCGACCTGCACGGGGTTGGGCAACTTATTCAACACACCGGCCAAGGCGCGCAGAACGGGCGTTGCCGTGCTCTCCAGCACCGCACTGCCACTAGGAAACAGGATGTGAGTGCTCATCTCCACCTCAACCCATAGTTTGTTGCTGGAGACCTTGATCAGTTTTTTATCGATCAACGGGCGCAGCGCATCCCGCAGCTGGCTGGCGATGTGTTGCATCTGCAATCCCGGCGCATGGGGTATCTGGATCAGCGGTGCTCTAACCGGGGCACCTTCGTTGATCATGACCGACTTCGCCTTAGGACTGAGGCTGATGGGTTTGGTGCTTTTCTGTGGCGTTCGAAATGCGGCAATGATCGAGTCCGACAATACGCGATACTTTCCTTCATTGACCGAGGAGATCGAATACATCACGACGAAAAACGCAAACAACAGGGTGATAAAATCGGCATAGGACACCAACCAGCGGTCTAGATTCTCGTTCTCTTCATGCTTTGGCTTCCTGCGAGACATGGTTGTATCATCCACCCGTGGCGCAACACACGGCGCCTCAGTGCAGGTATCCCTGCAGTTTGGTCTCGATATTGCGCGGATTTTCACCCTCGGCGATGGACACCATACCCTCGACAATCATCTCGCGAAACTGACTGTGCTGTCTCACCAGGATCAGGAGTTTCTTTGCCATCGGAATCAGGATCATATTGGCCATACCGACACCGTAAATCGTGGCAACAAAGGCCACGGCGATCCCGCTGCCAAGTTTCGCCGGATTGGACAGGTTGCCCATGACATGGATCAGACCCATGACCGCACCGATGATGCCCAGCGTCGGGGTATAGCCGCCCATACTCTCGAAAATCTTCGCCGCCTGCATATCGAAGTGCTCCTTGGCATCGATCTCAACCTCCAGAATCGCACGAATACTCTCCGGCTCACTGCCGTCGATCAGCAATTGCAGGCCCTTGCGAATAAACGGATCGTCTTCGTCGTCTTCCAACGACTCCAGACCCAGCAAACCCTCCTTACGGGCGATGCCGCTCCAGCCGATGATCTTCTCCACGGCGGACTCCACCTGCAGACGCGGCGGTCTGAACACCCAGGCCAGCATGCGCAAGGCACGCAGAAACAACGCCAACGGCGATTGCAACATGACAGCGCCGATGCTGCCACCGAGGACGATCATCGCCGCCGGCCCATTGACCAGTGTGTCGATGTGACCGCCTTCGAGGGACTGTCCCATCAGCACCGCAGCGAGGCCAAGCACCAGACCGATGAGACTGAGCAAATCCACGACGCTAGACCCGTTGTGCCAGAAGAGAACCAATTTCCGGCAGTGCGATCACCTGATCCGCCAGGCCCGCCTCCGCCACGGCAGCCGGCATACCATAGACCACACAACTGGCCTCATCCTGAACCCAAACCGTCGAGCCGCCCTGCTTGAGCGCACGCACCCCTTCACGCCCATCGGCCCCCATGCCGGTCAGAACGACCGCCAGGGTATCGGCGGGGAACAGCCTGGCCACCGCACTGAAGGTAATGTCCACCGAGGGTTTATAAGTCTCATCCGCCGTTCCCTCGCGAATACGCACACGCGCCTCATGCCCGTTGCGTTCCACACTCATCTGACTCCCACCCGGTGCCAGCAAGGCCAGACCGGGTTCGAGTCGATCGCCATCCTGCGCCTCCCGAACCCGAATCGCGCATTGCTGGTCAAGGCGCTTGGCAAACGCCGGGGTAAAAGTCGCCGGCATGTGCTGAACCAGCACCAAGGGCACCGAACAACTGGCAGGCAGCTTGCGCAGGACCTCCAGCAAGGCAACGGGACCACCGGTCGACGTCCCGATCGCCACCAGTTTAACGGGCCGTCCGCGGGGCATGTGTCGCGCAACAGGCGCTACGACCGGCACCGTTCGGAGCGCGCCAGCCACCGTGGCAGGGGCACGGCGCAGCGCAGCGGTACGGGTGCGTGCAATGGCACGCACCCGCTGGCATAGCAACCGTTTGGCCTCTTCCCGATCCTTGGAAATATCCTCAAAGCGCTTAGGCAAAAAATCCACCGCCCCGGCATCCAGGGCATCAAGCGTGGCCTGTGCGCCATCAGTGGTCAGTGAAGAGAACATGAGCACCGGGACCGGGTGGCGCGCCATGATCTTGCGCACGGCCGTGATGCCATCCATAACCGGCATCTCGATATCCATCGTGATCACATCCGGTTTGAGGTGGACAACCTGCGTAATGGCCTCCGCGCCATCGCCGGCGGTACCCACAACCTCGATCAGGGGATCGGCATTCAGTATCTCTGTGACCCGACGCTGGAAAAACCGCGAGTCATCGACAACCAGCACCTTGACGCTCATCCCCGCCTCCCTGCTATCACCACACGTAATGTCTTGTTGCACTGCGCTGATTGCCCTACCCACCAACGCGGTAACCTGCCTGACTGTTTGAGTTCCACCCCAGCTCCTTTTTGATCGCTATGCCACGAGTACCCGACGCGTTATGCGCGCCGGGCATATTTGTCCATGATCCCCGGAATATCCAAAATGATAGCGATACGGCCATCGCCCGTTATCGTGGCCCCCGCCAGCCCGTCGATACCGTGTAACAGGGTCCCCAGCGGCTTGATGACCACCTCTTCCTGGCCAATCAGCTGATCAACCACAAAACCGACCCGCTGCGTACCCGCCTGCACCACCACGACATGGCCAAACCCCGGCAGGGAACGGTTCTCACATCCCTTGATCAGCCAGCGACTGAGGTAAAACAACGGCAGGGCGTGCGCACGCACCATGACCACCAGCTGTCCATCGACGGTATTGGTCTTGCTCAGATCGAGGTGGAATATCTCGCTGACGCTGACCAGTGGCAGCGCAAACATCTGCGTGTCCAGCTTGACCATCAGGGTGGGCATGATCGCCAGTGTCAGCGGGACCTTGATGCTCAGGCGACTGCCCTTGCCAAGTTGTGAATCAATATCAACCGTGCCATTGAGCTGCGCGATGCGCGTCTTGACCACATCCATACCCACACCGCGTCCAGAGACATCGGATATCTCGGTCTTGGTGGAAAAACCCGGCATAAAAATCAGATTGTAGGTATCGCGCCGATCCAGCCTGGCTGCGGCATCGGCATCGAGCAGACCTTTCTCAACCGCCTTGTTACGCAGGACATTGACATCCATGCCTGCCCCATCGTCTTCGATCGACAACAAGATATGATCGCCTTCCTGCTCGGCGGAAAGAATCACCGTACCGCTACGCGGCTTGCCGGCGGCCTCGCGCACATCCGGCAATTCAATACCGTGATCGACGGCGTTGCGCACCAGATGCACCAGGGGATCGGCCAGCGCCTCGACCAGATTCTTGTCGAGATCGGTCTCCTCGCCCTGGAGCTCCAGTTTGATTTCCTTTTCCAGGTGACGGGCCAGGTCGCGCACTACACGGGGAAAACGCCCGAAGACCTTCTTGATAGGCTGCATACGGGTCTTCATCACCGCCGTCTGCAAATCGGCGGTCACCAGATCGAGATTACTAACGGCCTTGGCCATTGCCTCATCGGCCATGTTCTCTTCCAGGCGCGCCAGGCGGTTGCGTGCAAGCACCAGCTCACCGACCAGATTCATAATGTCATCAAGACGCTTGGTATCGACACGCACTGTCGTCTCGGTCTGTACCCCTTCGTGCTTCTCGGCGCGTGCCCCAGCCGTGCGCCCGCCCGTCGCGGCCGTTGCACTCGCACCAACCGGTGCGCCAGGTTTTGCCACGGGATGGGCAACTACCTCCCCACTAAACTTCCCCTTGCCGTGCAGGCCATCGAGCAAGGCCTCAAATTCATCATCCGTGATATCCTCCGTGCCCACCTTGCCTGCGTTTACTCCAGCGGCCAGCGTTGCCGGTTGTCCGTTGAACTGCCCTTTGCCATGCAGATCATCGAGCAGCGTTTCAAACTCCTCGCCACTGATCTCATCACTGGACGATGCTGCCCCGGTAGCGGGTGTCACCACGCCAGCGGCGACTGCATCGCCTTGTTCGCCGGAGCCCTCCATCGCATCAAGCAGGGCCTCGAATTCCTCGTCCGTGATGTCCTCACCGCTGCCACTCGCCACCGCCGCGCCGGCACACTGCCCCGGCGGGGTGGACGGGACCGATGACGTTGGCGAGGCAGGCGGCGCTGGCGGGGGAGGTGCCGCTACCGGAGCCGCCGGTAATGACAACGCCTCAAGTGCCGCCAGCAGGGCCGGCTCCGCCGCCGCCGGTTCCTCACCGGCACGCAGGCTCTCGAACTGATCATTGAGCATATCGAGCACCGGCAACATGATATCCATCAACTGCGTGTCGACCTGGCGTTCGCCGTTGCGCAGGAGATTAAAGACATCCTCCGCACGATGGCACAGCGCCACCATCGACTCCAGCGCCAGAAAGCCAGCGCCACCCTTAATCGTGTGAAATCCACGAAATACCGTATTGAGCAGTTCAACATCCTGCGGGCGTTGTTCCAGGTCAACCAGTTGCTCACCCAGTTGTTCGAGGATCTCACCCGCCTCGATCAGGAAATCCTGAAGAATCTCGTCGTCAACGTCCAACGCCATAGTGACTCTGCCTAATTAATAAAGCGATACGCGCCTAGAAGCCCAGGCTGGACAGGAGGTCATCCACATCATCCTGCCCGGAAACCACATCCAGGGCGCCCGTCACACCCGGAACGACCGGTCCTTCGCAGCTGACGTCCTTGCTATCGGCCGACACCGGTTGCGTCGTTTTTTCCGTCTCGGTTTTGAATTTTTGTCCACTGATACGAATCAGATTGACCAAACTCGCCTCCAGTTCTTCGACCATCGTAACGACACGTTTGATGATCTGCCCGGTCAGATCCTGAAAATCCTGCGCCATCAATACCTCATTGAGATTCTCACGCAAGCTGTGCACCGAGGCATTACTGTTGTTGAGAAAATCCTTGAGTCGCAGACTCAATCCACGAAATTCCTCTGCATCCATGTCCCGATGAGTAAACCGCTCCCAGTCGCTGGACAAACCGGCACACTCCTGCGCCAAGCCGTCACACAGCGGCAAGGAGGCCTCCACCGCGGTCAGGGTGCGATCAGCGGCCTGATCGGTCATGGTCAGGACATAGTTCAATCGCTCCCGCGCATCCGGAATCTCCTCCTCGGCGAGGTTCGTCAGCCGATCATCGAACTGAAAATTTTTCAACGTATCATGGAAATCGCGAGTCAGTCGTCCCAACTCCTGGTACAGGTCCTTCTCGCGCTCGGTCATCAGTTTATCAAGCAGTAAGGATGCCTTCTGTTCGTCTCCCGCTTCCATCAGTGCGACCAGTTCGCGGGCATACGTCAAGGTGTTCTCGTCGACTACGTGCTCTTCCATCCAGGCTCCCCTGCTCAGGCATTGCTTTCAATGCGTTCGAAGATTTTCTCAAGCTTTTCCTTGAGCGTCACGGCGGTAAACGGTTTGACAATATAGCCGTTCACTCCGGCCTGTGCAGCCGCAACAATCTGGTCGCGCTTTTGCTCTGCAGTCACCATAAGTACCGGCAGCTTGCTCAGGTGTTCATCGGCACGGACCAGTTTGAGCAGGTCGATGCCCTGCATGCCCGGCATGTTCCAGTCGGTGATCAGCAGATCAAAGCCGCCATTTTGCAGCGCGGGCCAGGCGGTCGTGCCATCATCGGCCTCTGCGGTGTCGTTAAACCCCAGATCGCGCAACAGATTTTTTATGATCCGCCGCATTGTGGAAAAGTCGTCCACAACAAGAATTTTCATGCTCTTATCCAACGTACCCTCCAGTACCGCGTCAACGCATCTTTATAACAACCCCACCCAGACTCCGCAGGGGGAACATAACCCTATCGTTTGGGTATATCGGCGGAATCTGGAATTTCTTCAATCTAAACCGCTTAGTCCGGTCTGATGACCAACCGGGCCTGCAGGCGAATGACCGCCTGACTGTGTATCTGACTGATCCGCGACTCACTCACTCCCATCACGGCCCCGATTTCGCGCAGATTGAGTTCTTCTTCATAGTAGAGGGCCATGACCAGCCGTTCGCGCTCTGGCAAACCGGCGATAGCCGCACCCAACAGGCGCTGCAAGTCTTCACGGTGCAGGCCATCGACGATGCCCGGGGCATTGTCCGACATGTTATTGAGATAGGACTCATCACCCACCCCGATGTCCTCCACGCTCATGATCTTGTGATTATTGGCCTCCTGGAGGATGTGGTAGTACTCATTCAGGCTGATATCCAGTTCGGCGGCGATCTCGTGATCACGGGCATCGCGCCCATGGGCATGCTCGATCCCGCGTACCGCCTCCGCGACCATGCGCGCCTTGCGATGCACCGAGCGTGGTGCCCAGTCGTTTTTGCGGATTTCATCTAACATGGAGCCACGGATACGAATACCGGCGTAGGTCTCGAAACTGGCCCCCTGGGTCTCGTCGTAATTACGCGAGGCCTCGAGCAGGCCAATCATCCCCGCCTGGATCATGTCCTCGATCTGGATACTCGCCGGCAGGCGGCTCATTAGATGATAGGCAATGCGCTTTACCAAAGACGCATGTCGTTCCACCATGTCGTCATAGTACGTCGTCAACTGGACCGCCGCATACACTGCCATTCCATTCATGGCATCACCCCCGCATCATGCAGATTGGTCTGAATAAGGCGTTCAACAAAAAACTCCAGATGGCCACCCGCCGCAGAGGGCATGGGCCAGCGCTCTGTCTTGTCTGCCAGTGTCCTGAAGGCCATGGCCGCCTTGCTGCGCGGGTAGGCCTCGACAACAGTACGCTGTTTCTGTACTGCCTTGCGTAGAAAATCGTCGTAAGGAATATGGCCGAGGTAGTCAAGAGTCACGTCCAGAAACCGGTCCGACACCTTATTGATCTTGTCAAAGACGTCGCGCCCCTGTTGCGCACTCTGGGCCATATTGGCCAGCACATGGAACCGATAGACGCCGTGCTCGCGGTTCAGGAGTTTGATCAGGGCATAGGCATCGGTGACCGATGCGGGTTCATCGCAGACCACCACGATCACCTCCTGCGCGGCCCGGCTGAAGCTAATCACGCTGTCAGCGATACCCGCGGCGGTGTCGATGAGCAGTACATCGACCTGCTGGCTCAGTTCACTGAAGGCACGGATGAGTCCAGCGTGTTCGGCGGGCGAGAGCATGGCCATTTGCTGCACACCCGAGGAGGCCGGGATGATCCTCAGACCACCGGGACCCTGGACGAGGGCCTCCTCCAGACTGCATACGCCGGTCACCACGTGTGACAGATTGTAGCGTGGGTGAACACCCAGCAGGACATCGACATTACCCAGACCCAGATCGGCGTCCATGAGCATGACCTTCTTGCCGTTGTTGACCAACGACATGGCGAGATTGACCGAGACATTGGTCTTGCCGACCCCACCCTTGCCGCTGGCCACCGCGACGACACGGACCGGCCGGGGTCGGGTGATGCGCCGAAGCCCGGCGGCCTGATCAAACTGTTGTGTTTCAACCATGAGCATGAGCCACCATTCCACCGATTGTCAGAGTGTCCACATCCTTACGCCCAACGGCCCCGTGCTGCATGAGTGTCACACAGCGGCTGACCAGAGTGTGCGCACGGGCCGCGTGCATATCCTCCGGCACCTGCTGCCCATCCGTCAGATAGGCGACCGCAAGTTGTTGTTCCACTGCCACCGACAGCGCGCCGCCGAGGCTGGCGGCTTCATCGATCTTGGTGAGAATACAACCCGTCAGACGGGGGTGGCGAAAGACCGTGACCGCCTGCTCCATTGCCCGGCGCTGAGTATTGGCGGCCAGGACCAGATAGCTGCGCACCGGGCAGGCCTCCTCATTGAGCAGCGCCAGTTGCTGATTCAACCGCAGGTCCTGTGGTCCCATGCCTGCCGTGTCGATCAGGACCAGATCTTTGTCGGCAAAATGAACCAGTGCCTCACGCAGGGCCTCCCCATTGTCCGCAGCCCGCAGGGGCACACCCAGGATGCGGGCATAGGTGCGCAACTGCTCCTGGGCACCGATGCGAAAACTGTCGGTCGCCACCAGGGCCACGCGGCCAGCACCGTGGCGCAGGGTATAGCGGGCGGCCAGTTTGGCCACCGAGGTCGTTTTTCCCGCTCCGGTCGGCCCCACCAGTGCCACCACACCACCCTGTTCCAGAATATCATCATCCGTGATCGGCAGCGCATGCGCGAGCCGACCCAGCGCCTGGCGCCAGTGGTGGTCAAAATCCTCGGTCTCCGGCGCGGCCTCAGCGATATGCCTGGCCAGTGCAGGACTCAATCCCAGCGCCATCATGCGCTGCAAAAGCCGGGCGTAGAGAGGACGATTGCGTTGTGTCTCGTGCCAAGCCAGTCCCGATAATTGATTGACCAACAGTCCGCGCAGGCCGCTGAGTTCACGGCGCATCTCGACCAGTGTGGGTTCCTGAGACCAGATATTCTGCGCGGCGTCGCCGGACAGCTCGACAGGGCTCTGTGCGCTGCACCCCTCACCTGCGACGTGAACCGTATGCACCGGCGACGCACTGGCTGTGGCGCTGCTATAAGCGGCTATGGGAGTCGATCTGGAGGCAGGCCGAAGGGCCGGTTTGAGTGCAGGTTTGGCGTCAGACTCGAAAATGGACTCATCATAGTCGGTGGCAGCAACCAGTTCGATACCACCCTTGACCCGCTCATTGGACAGGATGACGGCATCCGGCCCCATTGCCTCACGCACCAGGCGTATGGCCTGGCGCATGTCGGGGGCAAAGAACCGCTTAATTTTCATTCACGCACTCCCGAAACTGTGTGGTGGCCCGGTGTCGTACCATACCCGTAGGCCCATACCTGGTTGACAGGTTTAATCTTGAGGCCCTCAGGCCAGGGCGCCGGTCGGTTGGCCAACAGCGGCGACGATACGAATCTGTTTGTTGTCCGGTATCTCGTTATAGGACAGCACATGTAGTCCTGGTATCGAGTTGCGCACGAAGCGGGTCAACAAGGGCCGCAGCCCGGCGGAAACAACAAGGACCGCGGGTTGACCGGCGTGCTCCTGGTTCTGAGCACTTTCAGCCAGACTCGCATGCATCCGCTCCGCGAGCCCCGGCTCGATGGTCCCGCCACCCTCGCCCGACACCTGCATTGACTGATGCAATATGCGTTCCAGCTCAGGATCAAGTGTAATAACCGGCAACTCATGCTGCATACCGTTGATTTGTTGGACAATTAAACGCCCAAGTGCAATACGGACCGTCGCAGTCAAGACGTCGGGGTCTTGACTCCGTGCACCCTGCTCCGCCAATGCCTCGGCAATCGTGCGCATATCGCGTATCGCCACCCCCTCGACAAGCAGGTTCTGCAACACCTTCACCACCACGCCGAGCGCGAGTGTATCGGGCACCAGATTCTCCACCAGTTTTGGCGAGTGCTTGGCCAGCAGATCGAGCAACTGCTGGACTTCCTCGTGGCCAAGCAGCTCGTGGCTGTGCGACTGGATCAGCTGACTCAGGTGGGTGGCGACAACGGTATTGGCGTCCACCACGGTATAGCCCAGGGTCTGGGCGTGATCACGCTGGCCATGCTCGATCCACACCGCATCCAGACCAAAGGCCGGATCCTGTGTCTCCACCCCCTCCAACGTACCGAAGACCTGACCGGGATTGATGGCCATCTCACGCTCCGGATAGATCTCCGCCTCGCCCACCGTCACCCCCATGAGGGTAATACGATAGGCGTTGGGCACCAGGTCGAGGTTGTCACGGATATGTACGGGCGGGACCAGGAAACCCAGTTCCTGCGACAGTTTCTTGCGCACTCCCTTGATGCGTGCCATGAGCTGCCCACCCTGATTCTTGTCCACCATCGGAATCAGGCGATAACCGACCTCCAAACCAATGGCATCGACCGGCGTGACATCATCCCAGCTCAACTCCCGGTTCTCCGCAGCGGGTTCAACCGTTGCCGGCACCGGCTCCTCGACCACACTGACCAGGCTGCGGCGGTAGATCCACCAGGCCGTCCCGCCGCACATGAGCGCAAGGCTGAGAAACGCCACGTTCGGCATACCGGGAATAATACCCATTACGGTCAGGATGCCGGCGGTCACTGCCAGTGTGCGCGGGTTCCTGAAGAGCTGAGAGATCACCTGTGTGCCCATATCCTGCGAGGAGGACACGCGGGTCACCATGATGCCGGTCGCGGTAGACAACAGCAGCGAGGGAATTTGCGCCACCAGGCCATCACCGATGGTCAGCAGAGTGTAGGTGCGTGCGGCATCGGCCACCGGCATGTTGTGCTGGAATACCCCAATAGTCAGCCCGCCGATGATATTGACAAACAGGATCAAAATACCAGCGATGGCATCGCCACGGACAAATTTGCTCGCACCGTCCATGGAACCGTAGAAATCCGCCTCCTGGACGATCTCATCGCGCCGCTGGCGCGCCTCCTCCTGATCGATAATGCCGGCATTCAGATCGGCGTCGATCGCCATCTGTTTGCCCGGCATGGCATCCAGGGTGAAGCGGGCGCTGACCTCCGAGACACGGGTCGCACCCTTGGTCACCACCACGAAGTTGATGATCACCAGAATCAGGAAGACCGCGATACCGACAGCATAGTCACCGCCGACGACAAAATTGCCGAAGGCCTCGATGACATGACCGGCCGCACCAGGGCCGGTCTGACCATTGAGCAACACCACACGCGTGGAGGCAACGTTGAGGGCCAGGCGCAACAACGTGGCAATGAGCAGTACCGTTGGAAATACGCTGAAGTCCAGCGGCCGCAACACATAGATAGTTGCCAGCAAGAAAATCAGCGACAACGCAATATTGAAGCTGAAGAACAGGTCCAGCATAAACGGCGCCAGCGGCACAATGATCATGGCCATCATGACCATGAGCAGGAGAGGCGCCCCCAGCCCGTTGCCCAGGACATTGCGCACCGTAGCGAGCAGGTTGCTCGGTGTATTCTGCGATATGCTCTGTTCAGCCATTGTCTCTATCCTTACCATCCGTCTGCAGTGCAACCGGACAGTGTCGGCCCGGACTGGGCACAGGTTGTCCGCAGCACCAAATTAACTGTCGTAGTGCAAGTCATCGGGAATCGGCAAATCATCCATATGTATCTCCGCGGCATGCGTTGAGCCTTGTCGTGACGTGCCTGCTCCGGCGGTCTGGCGCAACTGGAAGACATAGGCCAGCACCTGGGCCACCGCCATGTACAGGGCCGCCGGCACCTCGGCATTGATCTCGGTGGTATGGAAGATCGCGCGGGCCAACGGTGGCGCGGAAACGATGGGCACCTTCACCTTGGCGGCAATGCCGCGGATCTTTGCCGCCACCAGATCCGCGCCCTTGGCAACCACCACCGGGGCAGCCATCTTCGTCTGGTCATAGCGCAGGGCAACGGCATAGTGTTGCGGATTGGTGACGATGACATCGGCCTTGGGCACCTCCGACATCATGCGTCTTTGCGCCATTTCCTGTTGCATGCGGCGCACCCGTGCCTTCGACTCGGGACTGCCCTCCGATTGTTTGAACTCATCCTTGATCTCCTGGCGCGTCATCTTGAGCTGGCGCTTGTAATCCCAGAGCTGGAAGGGGACATCCGCCGCGGCAATGAGGATCAGCGCAGCGGAAAACACCATGAAGGCCCGCACAAAGAGATGACCCGTGTGTCCCAGTGCCTGGCGTAACGGCTCATAGCCCAGACCCAGCAACGCCCCCAGGCTGAGGTAGAGAAAGAGCAGCGCCACGCTGCCGACCAGAATGAATTTCGCCAACGCCTTGATCAACTCCACTAGGCCCCGCCAGGCAAACACGCGCGTGAGCCCCTTGACCGGATCGAGTTTGTCCCATTTGAAGGCCATGGCCTCGCCACTGAAACCCCACCCACCCATGGCCAGCGGTGCCAGCAGGGCCGCCAACACAACGATGACAAAAAACGGCGTCATGATGGACAACGCATGGAGCAGGGCCACGCGTAACTGCAAGGTCAGCGCATGGGTATCGAAGACCTCGGCGCGTGTCAGACTCAGGTGCGCATGGAGCATGGCGAGCAGGCCGTGAATCATGCGCGGACCCAGCTTCCACGCCGCCACCGCGGCGGCCAGCAATAACAACATGGTATTGAGTTCACGCGAACGTGCAATTTGGCCTTTTTCGCGCGCCTCCTGCTGGCGTTTCGGGGTCGCCTCTTCGGTGCGTTCCTGTCCGGTGTCCTGCTCGGCCATGGCTCAGCCCCCCCCTGACAGTGCGCGCAACAGATTAAAGGCACCGCGCCAGAGCTGTTCCGACTGCGGCAACGCACTGGGCAGCGTCACTAACATCACGGCAAAGCCCAACAGCATGGTCAGCGGGAAACCGATGGAGAAGATATTGATTTGCGGTGCCGCACGGGTCATGACGCCGAAGGCCAGATTGACGATAAGCAGTGAGGCAATCGCAGGCAACGAAATACTCACCGCCCCGGAGAAGACATGTCCACCCCACAATGCGAGTTGCCAGAAATTTGCCGGCAACAGCCCAGTACTGGCAATCGGCATAAATTTGAAACTGTTCACCAGCACTTCAATAAGAATCAGATGACCGTTCAGGGCGAGGAAGACCAGCGTCATCATCATCAGGTAGAACTGACTGACCACCGGCACCTGCTTGCCGTTCTGGGGATCAACCATGGCGGCAAAACCCAAACCCATTTGCAAGGCGATCAACTGTCCGGCGGTGATGATCGCACTGAACACGAGCTGGATTATGAAGCCAAAGATAATACCGATGAGCATTTGCTGGAATAAAATCAACAGCGCCGCCACACTGAAGGGGGCGACCTGTGGCATGGCCGGCAACATCGGCGCCACCACCAACGTGATGGCCAACGCGATACCTAAGCGGACACGCACCGGTACACTGCGCGCACTGAGCAGCGGTGCGGTCATAGTCATGGCCGCAATACGCACGAAGGGCCAGATGAAGGCACCGACCCAGGTGTTGATCTCGGCGCTGGTAAAGTGCATGCATCACCCGATAAGGTAGGGGATGTTGTGAATTAACCGCTCGGTGTACTGCACCAGAAGATTTAGCATCCAAGGGCCAGCCAGCAACAGCGTCAACAAGGTCACGAGCAGTTTGGGGATGAAACTCAAGGTCTGCTCGTTGATCTGCGTGGCTGCCTGGAACATGCTCACCAACAGACCGACCACCAACGCCGGCACCAGCATAACGATGATTAGCAACAAGATGACATGCAAGGCCTGTTGGAAAATACTGAGTACACTATCCGGACTCATCGCACTTCTCCCTATACTGTCATCATCTGTAAAAACTCGAGGCCAGCGTCCCCAACACCAGCGTCCAGCCATTGACCAACACGAACAACATGATCTTGAACGGCAGCGAGATGATCATCGGTGAGAGCATCAGCATGCCCATGGCCATCAATACACTGGCCACGACGAGGTCGATGATCATAAAGGGGATGAACAACAGGAAACCTATCTGGAATGCCGTCTTCAACTCACTGGTGACAAACGCCGGCACCAACAACGAGAACGGCACCTTGTCCGGCGAGGCAATCTTGCCCTGACCGCTGATCTTGGCAAACATACTCAAATCGGGTTTGCGGGTCTGCTTCAACATGAAGCCGCGCAACGGCAGGCTTGCATTGGTTATCGCCTGTTGGAGCGAAATCTGGTTTTTTATGTAGGGCTGCAGGGCCGTGCTGTTAATCCGGTTGAATACCGGCGCCATGATGAAGAAAGTCAGAAACAGGGCCAGTCCAATCAATATCTGCGATGACGGTGTCTGTGTCAGTCCCAGTGCCTGGCGCAGGATGGACAAGACAATGATGATGCGGGTAAAGGCGGTCATCATCAGCAACGCTGCGGGCAACAGTGTCAGCGCCGTCATCAGGCCCAGGACCTGCAGGCTCAGCGAGTACGTCTGGCTACCATCACCATTGCTGGTTACCGTCACCGCAGGCAGCCCCGGCGCGGCTAGCGCCACACCGATTGGCAACAATGCCAGCAACAACACCAGTACACATTGTATTCCCCGGCGCGCGCTCACTGGTGGCAGTAACGATACCGATATAAATCTCGTCACGGGCGTAGCCCCCGCTTGAGTACGGCACTGAGTCGTTCGGCAAAACGCGGGCCACTGCCCGATGCGCCACCGCGGTCTAACCCCGTGTTGGCCGCAGACGAGGTGATCGGTTGTGTCAGCACGTGCAGGGTCTGCACCCGTCCTGGCGCGACACCCAGCAGGATCTGTTGTTCGCCCACCTGGATCAATACGACACGCTCGCGTTGCCCCATCGACAATCCGCCCAGGATACGCAGAGCACCGGCCCCCGCCACATTAAAGCGCCCGAAACGGCGGGCCACCCAAGCCAACGCAATGATCAGACCCACCACCAGGAACAGACCAAGAAAGACTTGAAGGTATTCGCCTCCACCCACCCCCTGTCCAACCAACGCCGCCTGCGCGACACCACCCACACGGCTGCCCGAAACCACCTTATCCGTGACCGATGCACTCGCAGACGCCGCCAACGGCCAGTTTAGACCGAGGCACAAGATCGGCATGAGGATACGTTTAAACAGCATCATGGCGCCTAATTCACCTGGACCGCGTTCATTTTAATTTCTTCACGCGCTCGACCGGACTGATCACATCGGTGAGACGGATACCGAATTTCTCGTTCACGACCACGACCTCACCGTGTGCGATAAGGGTGCCATTGACCAGTACGTCCATGGGCTCACCGGCCAATCGGTCGAGTTCAATGACCGAACCCTGATTGAGCTGAAGCAGATTACGAATGTTAATTCTGCTGCGACCAATCTCCATGGAAATGGTGACTGGAATATCCAGAATCACGTCCAGGTTGACCTCTGCATCACCCGGCACACCCTCGTCCACCAGACTGTCGAAACCCGCAGCGGCAATCTCACCACCCGCCGCGCTGTCACTCCCTGTCTGAACGGTCTCGCTCGCCTGTTCAGTCGCCTCATCAGTCGCTTGTTCAGCCATGGCCTCGGCCCACTCATCCACCGCCTCGCCACCGGCCGGCGTGTCTTCTGTCGTCTCGTCACTCATGGGTATACTCCCGTTTCTCGGGTAAAAACGCCGTGTTCGAATCAGTTTTTGGGACGCTCGACATGTTCGAGAATCTTCACCGCCATGTTGCCGCGTGATACACCGTAGCGACCGCGAAACACCGGAATGTCCTCTGCCAGCACAGTCACTTTTTTGGGCAATTCGATGGGAATCACATCCCCCGGTTTCATATTCAGAATCTCGCGCAGCGAGACCGTAGTCTGGGTCAGCACCGAACTCAGTTCGACCTCCGCCGCCTTGATCTCATCGCGCAGGGCATTGGTCCAGCGATCGTCCTTCTCGGCGCGATCACTTTGAATGCCGGCATCGAGCAGATCGCGGATCGGTTCAACCATGGAATAGGGCATGGTCACGTGCAGATCGCCACCGCCACCGTCGAGTTCGATATGAAAGGTACTAACCACCACCACCTCTGTGGGACTAACGATATTGGCGAACTGCGGGTTGACCTCCGAGTTGACATAATCAAAATCCACGTCGAGCACCGGCTTCCATGCCTCTTTCAAATCCTTAAATGCCAGTTCCAGGATCATCGTGATCACGCGCTGCTCGGTAGTCGTGAATTCGCGGCCTTCGATCTTGGCGTGAAACCGCCCGTCACCACCAAAAAAATTATCGACGAGAATAAACACCAACTTGGGATCGAGCACGAACAACGCCACCCCCCGCAAGGGCCGTACCTTGACGATATTCAGGCTGGTCGGCACAAACAGGTTATGTAGGTACTCGGAAAACTTGAGCATCTGCACCCCACCGACCGATATCTCGGCACTGCGGCGCAATAGATTGAACATGCTGATACGGATATGGCGCGCGAAACGCTCATTGATCATCTCCAACGTGGGCATACGCCCACGCACGATACGATCCTGACTGTTGAAATCGTAGCTACGCGCCTGTCCGGCCTCGACCTCATCGACCTCAGTCTCGACATCACCCGAATCGACCCCGTGTAACAGTGCATCGATCTCGTCCTGGCTCAGCAGATCATTGACGGCCATGCACGCGTCCTCCTATTGCATCACGAAGCCGGTGAAGTACACCGCCGTGATGTGTTCCTTGCTGCCCGCGTCGTGCAGCACCTTGTTGATGGAGTCAAGGATGGCCTGGCGCAGTTTATCCTTACCCGCACTGGTACTGACCTGCGCGTAGCGCTGGCTGCTGAGCAGGAGCAGAATATTGTTACGAATCACCGGCATCTGCGACTGCACGGCGTTGAGCGCAGCCTTTGATCGGGCCATAATCTGTAACTTCACTTGCAGATAACGCGCCATGCTCTGATTTTCGAAATTGACCACAAAGGTGGGATCAAGCGGTAAATACAATGTCGGCTTGATCTGTGCCGTTTCTGCTTTTTTGCCAGGATGCGCCTTGCCACCACCGAGGGCACCGGTCAGAAACAACGTCGCCCCGACCGACACCCCCACCAGCGCCACAACGAGCACGATGATCAGGATAAGTTTTTTCTTGCCGGACCCACTGGGGGCAGTGGTATCCAGTTCAGTATCGTCTTTTGCCATGTTGTATACTCCGGAATCAAACTGACGTCAGAGACCAAACAGCAAAACACGTGCCATCTATTTTAGATCTATTAATCAACAAGATAAAAACCGACAAAAGCAAAGTGTCGGAGATTTGACTGCTGTCGCCCGATGATACCGGCGAAAATATGACGAGTATCCGTGCCGGATCGACACCCGCTGCAACGTGTCCCCCCCTTATCCGTGCGTAATGGGTGTTCTGTACAGAATCATGGAGAGTAAAGACGACGGCAGAAGAGCCGTCCAGAGGATGCGAATCCGCGCCACGACTAACCCGCAGGAACGTAATCGCTCAGCCGTGGTGTGCCTGCACCCGCTCGTTGATGTGGGCAGATGTGCCTGCCAGCGTGACCGTATCGGGAAAACCGATTCACTCCGCTACGCGGATAAACCGTTCACGGTAGTGTTGCAGTTCCAGAATGGAGTCGCGGATATCATCGAGTGCCAGGTGAGCGCCCTGCTTATTGAAGCTGCTGTAAACCTTTGGTGCCCAGCGCCGGGCCAGTTCCTTGATCGTGCTGACATCGAGATTGCGGTAATGGAAATAGGCCTCCAGCTTCGGCATACACCGGGCGAGGAAACGCCGGTCCTGACAAATGCTGTTACCGCACATCGGTGAGGCCTTGGCCGGCACATGTTCGCACAAAAACGCCAATGTCTGGCGTTCGGCCTCGGCCTCGTCACAGCGGCTGGTGCGCACACGCTCAATCAGTCCTGACTTGCCATGTTGATTCGTGTTCCAGGCATCCATGGCATTGAGCACAGCATCGCTCTGGTGGATGGCCACCACCGGTCCTTCCGCCAGCACATTGAGCTGGGCATCTGTCACGCTGGTGGCAATCTCGATAATCAAATCCGCCTGTGTATCCAGACCGGTCATTTCAAGATCGATCCAGATGAGATTCATCGCGTCCTGGGGCATGCGTCATTCCTTATAGTTAGTTGAATGCAGTTGATGTTAACCGGTTTTCATTTGACCCTGGGCGCAAGCACGGGCAATACCCTCCCCATACCGGTCCCGTGCCCGCGCGCAGGGCACATCACCGGTGCCTGCATGGCCGCAGTAGCTGTGTGCCAGCGACTTGCCAAGCATTCTACCAAAGGCTACCCTGCGCTGTCCGGGCCGGTCGCCGCCAGACTCTTTTCACACGTTTGCACTTGGCGGTGTTCGCGCTCAGCGCCCGTCGATCGCGTAACAGAGCAAAAACATGGACCTTTTCAGCCTTATCTTCATTGCCGCCGTGATTATTCAAGGCACGACCCAACTGTGGCTGCTGTACCGACAGCGCCGGCACGTACTGGCACACCGCGCCACTGTGCCCGAGGCCTTTCTCGGCAAGATCGAACCACAATCGCACCAACGCGCGGCAGACTACACCCAGGCCAGGGCCAGCTTCGCGATGTTCGACACCGTCTTTGGCGCCCTCATCCTGCTCGGCTGGACGCTGGGCGGTGGTCTCAATGTCCTGGACCGGGCCTGGCAGACCAGCGGCTTGTCTCCGCTGCTCAGCGCCACCGCTGTGGTGTTGAGCGTCCTGCTCATTGCCGGTTTGATCAGCCTGCCGCTCGATCTCTACCGGACCTTCAGCATCGAACAACGTTTCGGCTTCAACCATACCCGACCGGCCCTGTTCATCACCGATCTGTTCAAGCAGGTGCTGCTCAGTGTGCTCATCGGCGCCCCACTCATCTGGCTGGTACTGTGGCTGATGCACCACACCGGACCGTTCTGGTGGGTATGGGTCTGGCTGGTCTGGATGGGTTTCAGTCTGCTCATGCTCTGGGCCTACCCCGCCTTCATCGCCCCACTATTCAACCGCTTCAAGCCCCTGGAGGATACCGGTCTGAGGAACCGCATCGAGCATCTACTCGTGCGCTGCGGTTTTACCAGCCAGGGAGTTTTCATCATGGATGGCTCACGGCGTTCCAGTCACGGCAATGCCTATTTCACCGGTTTCGGCGCCAACAAGCGTATCGTGTTCTTCGACACTCTGCTCCAGACCCTGGAGCCCACCGAGGTCGAGGCCGTCCTGGCGCATGAACTCGGACACTTTCGTCGTCGCCATGTGCAGAAACGCCTGCTGATCATGGCCCTCATGAGCCTGCTTGGCCTTGCCCTGCTTGGCTGGCTGGCCACCCAGGGTTGGTTCTACCATGGCCTGGGGGTCACCCGTGCCTCCCAGCACATGGCCCTGCTCCTGTTTCTGATGATCGCCCCGGTGTTCACCTTTTTCCTCCAACCTCTGCTCGCGGCCTCTCAACGTCGGCACGAATTCGAGGCAGACGATTTTGCCGTCGAACAAACCGATGCCGGCACCCTGGTTCGCGCCCTGGTCAAACTGTATCGTGACAATGCCAGCACCCTGACACCGGACCCGCTATACTCAGCCTTTCACGACTCCCATCCGCCCCGCCTCGGTGCGCGTCGCGCATCTGTTGGCTAAACGACCGGTATCCACGCCATGAGGTGCGCCATGACGTCACACCAACGGCCGTTCCCGGCCCACGCGCTGACTGCATGGCCTCACGTAAACTGAGTCGACGCCAGCGCTGGCGTATCGAAAAAATACAGGAAGAACGGCTGACTCGGGCCGCGCGCAAAGCCGTACGTCTACAGGAAGGACCCAGTGACCAAGCACTGTACCCGGAGCAAACCGGCACCCTGCTGGCACGCTACGGGGCCTATGTCCTCGTCGAGGACGCAATGGGCGCACACCATCGCTGCCTGTTGCGCCAAAACCTCAGCCCCATGGTAAGCGGCGATCGGATCATCTGGCAGAGGGCCCGCAACGGCGACGGTGTGGTGGTGGCCCTCACCCCGAGGCAAACCCTGCTTGCCCGCCCCGATCGGGAAGGGCAGATGAAACCGATCGCAGCAAATATCGGGCAGATATTTATCGTAGTGGCACCGCGTCCAGGCATCCAGTTACCACTCATTGACCGCTACCTGCTGGCGGCTGAGATCACCGGCATCACTCCCCTCATTCTGATCAATAAAATCGACTTGCTCAATGCGGATGAACGCGTGGCGCTCGAACACAGCCTTGATGAATACCACCGGCTCGATTACACCCTTCTCTATGCAAGCACATGCCAGCGACACGGACTTGACACCCTGCACACCCACCTGCACGGACACACCAGCATCTTTGTCGGCCAGTCCGGAGTGGGCAAATCCTCGCTCATCAATGCCCTGCTGCCTGAGGCCAATGCCCGCATCGGTGCCATATCAACACACTCCGACCAGGGGCGTCATACCACCACAACCTCCCTGCTCTACCGCCTGTCGAAGTCAGGTGCCATCATCGACTCTCCGGGAATCCGTGAATTCGGGCTCTGGAATGTTTCACCACAACAGGCCTTTGAGGGGTTCCCCGAATTCCGTCCACTGCGTGGTTTATGTCGCTTTCGTAACTGCAGACATCGCCAGGAACCGGGTTGCGCCGTGCGTGCGGCCGTGGACGCAGGCCGTGCCAGCCCTCGTCGCCTGGAAAGTTATCACTGCATTGTGGATAGCTTGAGCGTCTGAAAAGTGGTGCGAAAAACTCAGGGCGATGGCAATTTAATCGGTGGCAATATGGGCGTTAATGCGGGCGCCGCTGCGCCTGGAGCCGGCGTCGCTCCAGGCGCTTTCGCACCAGGGGGAACACTGGGTGCCGCAAGCCTAGGGGTAGGCACCGACTGCCCTCTGCCCTGCTTGCGTATCGCCTTTTCCGTCGCCTTATTCATCACGATAATGCTGATACGCCGGTTTATCGGACTGAAGGGATTAGCCTTATCGAACAAGACCGTCGAAGCCAGGCCCACCACCTGGGCAACCTTGTCTGGATTCATCCCACCGGCAATCAGTGCCCGGCGAGCAGCATTGGCACGATCCGCCGACAACTCCCAGTTCGTGTAATCATGAACTGCATTGCTGTAGGGCGTCGCATCGGTATGCCCGGTGATCGATATCTTGTTCGGCACCTGATTAATGGTCTTGCCAATCTCGTGGAGGATCTCCGTGGTGTACCACTTCAGCTTGGGACTGCCACTGTCAAACATGGGACGATTTTCCTTGTCCACGATTTGGATACGCAGGCCTTCGGGGGTAATGTCGAGCAATAGCTGATCCTTGAAGGGCTTGAGTGCCTGGCTCTTGTCAATGGCCTTCTTGATCTGCTGCATCAGTGCATCAAGGCGGCGTTTGTCCAGCGCCTTCTCCGCGATGAGCACCCGCTGCCTAGCCTTATTATTGGAAGGCGATTCCTTATTGGTCTTTTTTCCTTCACCGGTCGGCATGTCCATGGTGCCGCCCAGCTGGATCATGCTGGTACTCGCTCCACCCGGCCCCTGTATCCCGGTGGGATTCTGGAACCAGTCGGAGATACCGCGTTTTTGCGCCTTGGTCGTGGAACCAAGCAACCACATGAGCAGAAAAAACGCCATCATCGCAGTCACGAAATCGGCATAGGCCACCTTCCAGGCACCGCCATGCGCAGCATGACCGCCCTTCTTGATGCGTTTGATGACAATGGGTTGTTTCTTGTCGTCCATATGCCTGCAACATGCCTGTGCGGGAGCGGGAGCGGAGCATTCCCCCGCGTCGGTCTGCTCGAACCATGCTCCGAATTATTTATTCTGTTTGATGTGCTCTTCCAGCTCTGTAAAACCCGGTCTGTCCTTGCTGTAGATCACCTTGCGACCAAACTCGACGGCAATCTGCGGTGTATAACCATTGAGCGTGGCGAGTATGCATACCTTCGCGCACTCCATGAACTTGGCTTCTTCTTGCGACTTGTGCTCTATTGCCGTACCCATCGGGCCGACGAAGCCATAGGCCAGCAGGATACCCAGAAAAGTACCCACCAAGGCGGCGGCGATATGGTGGCCCAACACTTCGGGGGGCTCACTGATATAGCCCATAGTGATCACCACCCCCATCACGGCGGCGACAATGCCGAACCCCGGCAGGCCGTCAGCAGCACGTGTAATCGCGGTGGCAGGCTGCTCGGCCTCGTGATGGTGGGTCTCCATCTCGACATCCATGAGGTTTTCCAATTCGAAGGCGTTCATACTGCCACCGACCATCAACCGCAGGTAATCGGTGATGAAGTTCATCACATGATGGTCCTTTACTATCTTGGAATACTGATTGAAAATCTCGCTCTGCTCAGGCTCTTCGATATCATTTTCCAGCGCCATCAACCCTTCCTTGCGTGCCTTGGCAAACAATGCGTACATCATCGTCAGCAGATCAAGATAGGACTTTTTGTTGTACTTGGCACCGGCAAGGAGGCTGGGAATGGCCTTGAGGACATCCTTCAATACTTTGCCGGGGTTGGAGATCACGAAGGCTCCGGTCGCACCACCGGCGATGATCAATAACTCGAATGGCTGAAACAGCGCCGCCAATTTCCCACTCGATAGTATATAGCCACCAAAGACCGAGCCCGCAACGATCAAAGAACCAACGATAAACTTCATGGAACGTACTTCACTCCGGAATGAGTATTAAAATCCACAGGCTTGCGTTAATGTACCTATCGACTGCAACCGGGTAAACCTTGAGCCTGAATGTGTGCCTGCCCAGGACTACCATAGTACTCAATATTAAAGAAACTCGCCAAACTACCGATATACACTCTAAGGATGGGTCGGCGGGCACGTCCGTCCCAGTGTCGAACTTGCCACGAGACAACCGCGATATCGGGATTATCCACCTTGCAGATCACGACACGCCAAAATCCCGACGTCTGACAACAAAAACCGCATGCCTCAACTACCCATCGCAGAGTGGATAAAGCGCATCGGCCACCGGCCAATCCCGGTGCTAGCACGCACCGTGCGTGCGCTGACACAGATCATCGACCAGGGCCGCATTCCCCTGGGTGAATTTGCCGATATTGTCCACCGCGATCCGGGGCTGACCGCCCAGATCCTGCGTATCACCAACTCGATGCATCGCGGACGACTCAGCACCGAGATCACCGCCGTCGAACCCGCCTTGCTCATACTCGGACTCGAAAGACTGCGCAAACTGCCCGCGACCCTGCCGATACTCGATAAAATATTACGCGACCCCGCCCGCCACCGCCTGCTCATGACTTGCAGTTGCGCCTACCACGCCGCCGTTCAGGCACGCGACTGGGCGCTGTTGCGCCGTGACATGCAACCCGACGAGGTCTTCGCCGCCGCACAACAGCATTTTATCGGTGACATGGTATTGTCCATTTTCGGTGCCGAACAACTCGAACACATCGAGCGCATGATCCGCGATGAACATATTGCGGACGAAGAGGCGCAATACATCGTACTCGGTTTCACCCTTGACCAGCTCTCTCTGGCCCTGGCCCAGGAATGGCATCTCCCCACCTTGGTGCAACAAGGTCTGGCGGCGGAAAATGCCCAGCATCCCCGTGCCTTGGGCGTGATGCTGGCCGTACAACTGGCACGGGCCAGTGAACATGGTTGGTACCGGCCACAAGTCAGCGCCCTGGTGGAACAAGGAGCAGAACTGCTCGGGCTCAAACCCGACGCCATGAACGCACGTGTACACCGCACTGCCGTACGTGCCGCTCAATCATCGATCTACGGGGTTCTGCCTGCTGCCGCCTTGCTGCCCCTCCTGCCCTTGCCAGAGCCTCCGGCTGCCCAGGTCGAAGCTGTCGCAGAGGAGGCCGGCATCTGCATCATGCCCAATGCCGCCGTCCTGGCCGAAGTCATGGCCCGGCTACGTCGACCCGCCGGACTGACTTCACAGACCCTGATGGATACACTCATGCGCGGCCTGCACGATGGTGCCGGCATGAACCGCGCCGTGTTCACCATGCTCAGTCCCGATCAACAAAATCTCCAGGTACGTGCGCTGGCCGGCACGGAAAACGACACCCACTTCAATCGCCTGACAATCCCGCTCGACGGCGCCAATCTGTTCAAGCGCTTGCTGCAACGCCAACAGGCCGTGTGGCTCAACGATGAGAATCGCGCCCACCTCTGGCCATTGGTGCCGGAGGAATTTCGTACCCTCATCGGAACCCACTCCTTCTTTGCCATGTCCATCTTTGTACACGATAAGGCCATCGGGCTGTTCTACGCCGATCGTCACAACGACGCCTGCGGACTCGATATGCGCAGCTATCAGCACTTCAAGTCGCTGTGCATACAGGCTGCCGCCGCCATCGCCAGTCTCTCGCCGCGGCGCAAATAACCCGGCCCGTAACGCTAAACAACAGGGAAAAATTAGATGTCCAGGCGCCCGGCGAAGGCATGCGACAAGGTGCTGCCATCAATGAACTCCAGCTCACCGCCAAGGGGCACACCATGGGCTATCCGGGTCGCCCGCAGGCCGCGTTTGCGTACCATCTCCCCAATGTAGTGCGCCGTGGCCTCACCCTCGACAGTGGGATTGGTGGCCAGAATCACCTCCGTGACCTCGCCACTGTCCAACCGTGTGGCCAACAGGTCCAAGCCAATATCATCTGGACCGATACCATCCAGCGGCGAGAGATGTCCCATGAGTACGAAGTACAGGCCGCGAAAATCCGTGGCCTGCTCCAGTGCCTGCACATCGACGGGTGATTCCACGACACACAACACGCCACGGTCACGCCGGGGATTGCTGCACAGGCCGCACACCGCGTCCTCGCTGAATGTCCGGCAGGATGTGCAATGCCCGACACGCTCGACCGCCTCGCGCAGCGCATCAGCCAGTGCCAGCGCGCCGGGGCGGTCACGCTCCAGCAGCGCATAAGCCATGCGCTGTGCCGACTTCGGCCCGACGCCGGGCAAACAACGCAGCGCCACCACCAGGCGGGTAATCAGGGGACTCGCAGACACGCGGGCTCAGAACGGCAGCTTGAAACCGCCGGGCAGCCCCATCCCGCCGGTCATGCCAGAGAATTTTTCCTCAGTGACCTTCTCGATCTGGCGCACGGCATCATTGACTGCCGCGGCCACCAGGTCTTCAAGCATTTCCTTGTCGTCCCCCACCAGACTGTCGTCGATACTGACACGTTTCACATCGTGCTTGCCGGTCATCACCACGCTGACCATGCCACCGCCTGAGTGCCCAGTCACTTCCATGTTCGCCAGTTCCTCCTGCGCCTTTTGCATGTTGGCCTGCATCTGCTGGGCCTGCTTCATCAGATTGCCGATTCCGCCTTTCATAGTACCTTCACCTCTTGCTCAGTATGAAACACATGCACCACCCGACTCTGTCTCGGCTCAGTCACGCGGTCGGATCGAGTCCGGTAAAATATGTGCATTGAACGTATCCATGATGGTCTGCACATTCGCATCATGCTCAATGGCCTCGACCGCTTTGACCTGGCGCTCACCGCGCTCACGTTCACTGCGCGCCGCGGGTGTCTCTGCTGAGGGCGCCTCGGTTGAGATATTCAGCCGCACTTTCTCGCCGCAGTGCGCGCCCAACGCCGCTTCCAACCGGGCCTGATGACGCGGAGTCATCAACTGTGCGCAAGAGGGGTCCAGCGCAAGATACCAGACGACCCCCTCCTTGCGCACGAAGGCCGTATTCAATGCAATCTGGCGCAGCACACCAGTGAGCCGCAACGACGCCACCGCAGCATGCCACTCATCGGCAGACCCGAACGCTACCTCTTTCTTGTCGGGGTTCGCCTCCCCGGCAGACGGGGTCATCGTGGGCGCAGCCGCGCTCACTGCGGGGGGGGATGGGCCAACCTGAGCAGGCTGTGCGGGTGGCGCCTCAGCGACGCCCACCGGGGCCGTGTTCGTCGCGTGGGACTGCGTGGTCCCCGATATCGATGATGGCGATGCGGGGGCACCGGACCGGGCATCAGCCGATGCGTTGTTCCCCTCATGCGCTGATGATCCGGCCTGCCCCTGTGTGTCAACCACCCCCTGAGACCGGGCTGGACCTGTCGCGGTGCCTGGACTTGCCGTCACATCATCGACGGGGCGAAAGGCCAGCATCCGCAAGACCGTCATCTCCAGACCAACACGCGGCTCCGGAGCCAATGGCAGATCGCGCTGTCCCATCACACCGATCTGATAGAAAAGCTGCACATCCTCCGGCGACAGGGTGTTCGCCAATGCCTCCAGCACGCCCCGCTCCCCCATGTCCTCCGTATAGGCCCCCGGGCAGACCTGCAACAGCGCCAACCGATGCAACACCGAAAGCAGATCGGCCAGCACCGCACCAAAGTCCGGCGCCTGCTCGGCCAACGCCGCCACCTGCGCCATCACCCCGACCCCGTCCTGTCGACCCAGCGCCTCCAGCAAGGCATAGACCTGAGTCTGGTCCAGCGTGCCCAGCATTGCCCCCACATCCGTCTCACCTACCCGACCACCACCGAAGGCGATGGCCTGATCAAGCAGGCTCAAAGCGTCGCGCATGCTGCCATCCGCCGCCCGGGCCAACAAGGCCAGTGCCGACATGTCGGTCTCGATCTGTTCCTTGCCCAACACCTCCGCCAGATGGTCACGAATACGCTCCGCCGACAACCGGCGCAGATTGAACTGAAGACAGCGCGACAGGATCGTCACCGGCAGTTTCTGCGGATCTGTCGTTGCCAACAGAAACTTCACATGCGGTGGCGGCTCCTCCAACGTCTTGAGCAGGGCATTGAAACTATGATTCGACAACATGTGTACCTCATCAATGAGGTACACCTTGTAGCGCCCCCGCGTCGGCGCGTACTGCACATTGTCCAGCAACTCGCGCGTATCCTCGACCTTGGTGCGCGAGGCCGCATCCACTTCGATGAGATCCACGAAACGCCCTTCATCGATCTCCTGACAGGCCGAACACACCCCGCACGGCTGCGAGCTGACACCCTGCTCACAATTCAGTGACTTGGCCAGAATCCGGGCGATGCTGGTCTTGCCGACACCACGGGTGCCGGTAAACAAAAAGGCATGATGCAGGCGGTCATTGTCCAGGGCATTGATCAGGGCGCGCAGCACATGCTCCTGGCCAACCATTTCGGCGAAGCTGCGCGGACGCCACTTGCGTGCAAGTACCTGATAGCTCATTAAATTGTCAGAATCTGCCTGGGAACGTAGATCCACATTCTACCGACTCGACGAGCGCGGCGCACCCGGAAAGACGAGATCAATCATCAAATCCGTGCGCCGTGGCACACCTCGGACGGACACGCTCGAAAGACCGCCTGTAGCACTAAGGGGCAGGGATAGAGTATCAAATTGGGTGGCGACTCATGCCAGCCACACCCCGGCGCCCGAGTCCACCGCTGCGGCTGCTCCCTTCCGGGTCTGACCGGGTTCACGGTTTATCGTCGCGGGGGGACCGACACAAGCCACCATTGCAGTGCGCCGGGAGCATCACCACATCCACTCCCAAGCGCGTCGGCAGGATACCAGAGGGAAGAAAGCGGCTCAAGGTTCAACCCCGTCTGCCGTTGGCCCGCCAGCGCAACATCGAAGCCATCATCGGCAAACGGTAGCTGTCGCATTCACCACCACCACCGTCCAGCACCCGATCGCCAGGGCCACCAGTAGTTCCATCAGCCGCAGTCGTCCCCGCTGATCTGCCCTCACGATGATAAAGCCGTGCTACGGGTCGTCGTGTCTGGCGAGCCTGGCATAGGCCTGCTTGCGTGTTGCTGTATCCAGTGTCGTTCTCATGGGTATGGCTCCTGTCGTCAGGCATTGCCCTCCAGGTTACCCGCATCGGCATAAACAAAGCTAAATTCACCGCCGTTGACATCGATACACAACCGGCCACCATGGCCATGAGCATAGGCCAGCCAACCCGGCTTGTGCTGACACTCCGGCACCTGGGGGTGCTCCTCGTTTTTCTGGCCATCGAACCAGGCGACCAGCAGGGCATCACCGAGCTGCCCGGCGGCCAGTTCCTCGGCCAATTGTCGCGCCCGCCGGTAATCGAAATTTTCATCGCCGCAGGTGATTTGCAGGTGTTCCAGTTTGCGATGTTTCATTGCCATGGCCCTCGTTTTGTCCCTCTTCTGTTTAGGGCATCGCCGACGATACGTGCTGTGCCATTGCAGTGTACCGCACCCGCTTGATTGTTTGCTGTTGGGATGAGAGTGGCGCCGACTTGCACGGCTTGTGTTCCGGCTTTGGTTCTGCTCTGATGCAACCTATGGCTGCCATCGATCCAGTCCAATGAGCGCGCTTGCACGGTGTGCCTTAGTCGTTTTCGCCCTGCTCTTCTCCATCGCACCGGTGGTTGCAGGTACGGTAGTGCCCGAAATCGCAATCGTGGGGCCAATTGGTCCGCCCATGGCCGGCTATGTGCATCGCACGCTCGGCCAGGCGCAGCGTAGCGCGGCGCCTTTTGTCCTTATACGACTCGACACACCGGGCGGTCTATCCGTTTCCATGCGCAACATCATCAAAGACATTCTCGCCTCGCCCATACCAGTGATTTGCTGGGTCGGACCCGAGGGTTCGCGGGCAGCCAGTGCCGGCACCTACATCCTCTATGCCTGCGGCTACGCAGCGATGGCGCCCGGCACCAATGTGGGTGCCGCCACGCCGGTGGCGCTCAATCCGACTGGCGGCAGCAACACGCCGGCCAAACCAAAAACGGCAGAACAGAAAAAAATACTGAACGATGCCGTAGCCTACATCACGAGTCTGGCGCAATTGCGCGGGCGCAATGCAGTCTGGGCCGAGCAGGCGGTTCGCAATGGGGACAGCATCACTGCGAGAACCGCTCTCGCCAAACAGGTTATCAATCGCATCGCACCCAACACGCAGGCACTGCTGGCCACCATAAACGGCGTGACCGTGCCCACCGCAAAAGGCACAGTTACCCTGCACACCGACAACGTCACTGTGAAAATCCAGCATCAGGACTGGCGTGAACGATTGCTGACCGTCATCACCAACCCGACGGTGGCTTACCTGTTATTCCTGATCGGCCTCTTCGGCCTGATCATGGAAGGCCTGCATCCCGGTGTGATACTGCCTGGCACGGTGGGCGCCATCAGTCTCATCCTGGCACTGTTCGCCTTCCATGCCCTGCCCGTCAACTACGCGGGACTGGCATTGATTGTGCTTGGCGTCATCCTGTTTGTGACCGAAGCCTTTGTAACCAGTTACGGCACGCTCGCCATCGGCGGCATTGTCGCCTTCGTTGTCGGCTCGATCATGCTGATCGACACCCATGCCCCCGGCTACAGCCTGCCGCGCATCTACATCACCAGCCTCGCCGCTGCGGCCGGGGCAATCATCATGGGAGTGCTTTACCTCGTCGTAAAAATGAGACGAAGGCCAGTGGTGAGTGGAGTGGAGCACATGATCGGGCACGTTGCCACAGCGCTGTCGGATTTCGACTCCAGGGGCTACGTCCATATCGAGGGCGAACGCTGGGCGGCGGTGACTTCGAACCCCCTCAAACGTGGCGAACGTGTTATCGTCAACGCCATCGACGGCTTGGTGTTGTCCGTTTCGCCGCAGGCTTCCACGCAACGAACCCACTCCACCTGAGCGCCACACGCAATAGTGACAAAACAAGCACTGGAGGATTGAATCATGCTGACCCCTATTCTCGTTATCATTGGCCTCATCATCCTGATCGCGTTCAGCTCGATGAGGATACTCAAGGAATACGAACGTGGTGTGATCTTCCTGCTCGGCAAATTTCAGGCCGTGAAGGGGCCGGGAATGATCATCGTGATCCCTGGCATTCAACAGATGACACGGGTCGATCTACGCGTGATCGTCATGGACGTACCGCCGCAGGACGTAATCTCGCGCGACAACGTATCGGCCAAGGTAAACGCCGTCATCTATTTCCGTATCGTGGACCCGGAACGCGCCATCATCCAGGTCGCCGATCCGTTCGATGCGACCAGTCAGTTGGCACAGACCACGCTGCGTTCGGTACTGGGGCAACACGAACTCGACGACATGCTTGCCGAACGCGAAAAACTCAATACCGCCATTCAGGCCATCCTCGACGACCAGACCGACGCCTGGGGCATCAAGGTCACCAATGTCGAGATCAAACAAATCGAACTGGATGAAAACATGGTGCGTGCCATCGCGCGCCAAGCCGAGGCCGAACGCGCGCGTCGCGCCAAGGTAATCAACGCCGAAGGCGAACTGCAAGCCTCGGAAAAACTCACCCAGGCTGCCAATCGCCTGGCTACGCAACCACAAGCCATTCAGTTGCGCTATCTGCAGACGCTAACCGAAGTCGCCGCACCCGGAAAGTCCAACACCATCCTGTTCCCGCTGCCTATCGACCTGATCAGACCACTGCTGGAGTCGGTATCTACAGATACCGCGAAAAAGTAAGAGAATAGTAAGGTGGCGTCTGCTCGACGTCAGGTTGAAATACACCCGCTGCGCCAACTTACTCTCTCGCCTGCATGTCAGATGCTCAGGGCGCTCTGGAGCACGCCCTTGAACATTGACCGGGAATCGACGTTCATGTCCTACCCCGTTCGCCACAAAGACGGCGGAATTGAAATGGACTCTGAATAGCCAACAGGTTGCCTGACAATCCAATGGGGTTCGTGTCGGTTTCTGAGGGTCACAGCGAAGCATTTCGTACTACTGCGTAAATGGCGGAGAGGGAGGGATTCGAACCCTCGATACGGGGTTACCGTATACACGCTTTCCAGGCGTGCTCCTTCAACCGCTCGGACACCTCTCCGGATTCTGTACCAGGCACGCCTATTACTTCATGCTATCGACTTGTGAAGGCCCCGCGCCGGACAGCGGGCAAGATTAAACCAGATGGATGTGACTTGCAATGTACATCCGGTCGCATGGGGGTCTTATCGAGGCCTGGCCTCGTGCTATACGTGGCAGGGTTCGGGTGCATTCCGGGGGCGTTTGACGTAATATTTACGCCCCGCGAGGGCATCAGAAATACTTGCACCCAAGGCCTGGATTTTCGGATCATGCGTATACCCCAACCCAACTCGGGTGAACTCCACGAGCAGCTCAGCCGCAACAGCACACCGTATAGGGATGCGCTGGTGCGCGTGGATTGGGACGCGCTGGATACGGCGTCGTTCTGGCTGCCTGAGGAGGCACTGTCACTCTATGGTCTGCCAGTCTATGACACCCTGACCGAGGAGCAGCGCATCACCCTGTCACAGTTCGAGTTGCTCCATGTGCTTGAGGCAGGACTGTGGCTGGAGGGCATTTTCATGGAGCGCATCAGTCGCACCCTGCAGCACACCGATGCCCATCTCGGTCGCCTCATTTATCATCTGCATGAGTTGCGCGAGGAGGCAGGTCACAGCCTGATGTTTCTGGAGGTGATGCGTCGCAGCGGACTACCCCGGCCACAGACGCGCTTTTACCAGATGCGGGCGGCGAATCTGGTGGGACGTTTCGCACCCTTTGATTCCACCGCCTTCTGGATCGCGATGCTCATTGGCGAGGAGGTGCCGGATCGGCTCAATCGCTTTATCCGCACGCACTGCGATACGGTCAACGCGGCCATCTATGATGTCACCAGGGTGCATATTATTGATGAGGCACGCCACATTGCCCACGCGCTGGATACCCTCGCGGCACGCTTCGCGGTCATGCCTCGCTGGCGCTTATTCTTTCTCAAGCCATTAATTAAAAGACTATTTCGTCAGTTTGTACACGCTCTGTACTTCCCCACTTCCAGCGTCTACGACCTCGCTGGACTGTCACCACATACCGATTGGGAACGCCTCGCCCGCACCAATCCACACCGCATCCGCTTCGTCGACGAAAACCTCGCCTCGACCTTGCGCACACTCACGGCCCACGGCATCGTCCTCGACTGGCATTGAGTCCGTGTGCTCAGGACACCCGATGGCATTCGTCCGGCTCAGCGGTCGGTGCACTTTTCCTCCAATATCTCCCAGCGGCTATAGACCTCTGCCAATTCGATCTCGATCGCCTGTAGACGCGCCACGGTCTCGGTCATCACCTTGTCATCACCTTGCTGGTAGAAGGCCGGATCGGCGGTGCGGCTCTGCAGGCTGGCCTGTTCCGCGTCCAGCACCTCGATGCGGCCCGGTAGAGCGTCGAGCTCGCGCTGTTCCTTATAACTGAGTTTCCGGGCGGGACGGACTTTGGCCGGTGCCACAGCGTTATTGGTGTCAGCGGTCCCGGCGGCGGACGGCGTAGCGGTCGGGGTGTTGGTGGGCGCAGCAGTGCCGCGCTGGCGTAACCAATCATGGTAACCACCGACGTATTCCTGAATCCGGCCCTCTCCCTCGAAGATCAGGGTACTGGTGACGACGTTGTCCATGAAGGCACGGTCATGGCTGACCAGCAGCAGCGTACCCTGGTAGTCAGCCAGGAGTTCTTCGAGCAGCTCCAGAGTCTCCATATCCAGGTCGTTGGTCGGCTCGTCCATGACCAGCAGATTGGCGGGCTGGGTGAACAATCGCGCGAGCAGCAGGCGGTTGCGCTCACCGCCCGAAAGTGCCTTCACCGGAGTACGGGCACGCTCTGGCGAGAACAGAAAGTCCTGTAAATAGCTCATAACATGGCGACTGCGGTCATTGATCGTGATCGTCGTCTGACCATCAGCAACGGCATCGACCACACGCTGTTCCAGATTGAGCTGGGTGCGGATCTGATCAAAATAGGCCACCGCCAGGCGCGTGCCGTGGCGAAGCGTGCCACTGTCAGGCGCGAGCTCGCCGAGCAGCAGTTTGAGCAATGTGCTCTTGCCGCTGCCATTGGGGCCAATCAGACCGACCCGGTCACCGCGCATCAGGGTGAAGGAAAAATCCTCCACAACGACACCCGCTGCCCAGGCCTTGCTAATGTGTTCAGCCTCCAGCACGAGCTTACCGCTGCCCTTGCCGTCTTCCAGCTTCATGCGTACCTTGCCCATCAGGGCCCGGCGCTGCGCCTGCTCCGCGCGCAGGTCTGCCAGCGCTCGCACCCGACCTTCATTGCGGGTACGCCGTGCCTTGATGCCCTGGCGAATCCAGACCTCTTCCGTGGCCAGTTTCTTGTCAAAACGGGCATTTTCCACCGCCTCGGCCGAGAGGCGTTCCTCGCGTCGGCGCAGGTAATTGTCGTAGTCGCCCGGCCAGGAGGTCAGCCAACCGCGATCGAGCTCGACCAGGCGGGTTGCCAGGCGGCGCAAAAAAGTGCGGTCATGGGTGATGAAGACCACGGCACCCCGGAAGTCGACGAGAAAACGCTCCAGCCAGGTGATACTGTCGATGTCGAGATGATTGGTCGGTTCATCGAGCAAGAGCAGGTCCGGCTCACGCACCAGAGCCTGACCGAGCAGAACCCGGCGCTGCCAACCGCCCGAAAGACTGTCCAGGGTCGCGTCTGCCGGTAGGCCCAGTTTGGTCATGACCGCCTCCACGCGCTGCTCCAGACACCAGCCGTCGGCGGCCTCCAGGGCATGCTGCAAGCGCTCCAGCTTCACCAACCCCCCCGCGTCACTCGCCAGTGTGGCGACGCAGGCATGGTAGTCCGCGATCAGTCTGCCCACCTCACCCAACCCATCGGCGATAACCTCGAACACCGTACGCCGTTCATCGGCAGGTAACTCCTGGGCCAATGTTGCCACGCGCAACCCGGATTGACGCCAGACCTGGCCATCATCTGGCGCAAGTTCACCGGCCAGGATACGTAGCAGCGAGGACTTTCCGGCCCCATTGCGGCCGATGATGCATACCCGTTCACCCGATTCGATGCTCAGCGCCACAGCATCCAGCAACGGATGATGGCCAAAGGCCAGGGAAACATTGTCCAGACTCAATAATGCCATGAGGAAACAGAACCTTGGTAAACGAGCAGGGACTCGCAGACACAATAACGAGCCGCGGCTATTTGAGCAGATGCCATGAAACAGAGCAAGCGATTACATAGCCACAACCAGTCATTATTTGCCGATGATTATCAGTAAAGGTTTGTATCGACCTACTCCTCACTCCTCACCTGATTCTTCCCATTTCTGCGCGCATGGAAAAAGGCGCGCAGGGTCTCGCTACAGGCCTCAGCCAGTATTCCGCCCTCAACCTCGACGTGATGATTGAGCTGCCAGGTACCGAGGATATCAAACACGCTGCCAGCAGCACCGGCCTTGGGATCGGTTGCGCCATACACGACCCGTGCCAGCCGGGCATGGATCAGCGCGCCCGCACACATGGTGCAGGGTTCCAACGTCACGTACAACACAGCGCCCGTCAGCCGGTAGTTTTCCACCCGTGCCGCTGCCGCACGCACGGCCATGATCTCTGCATGCGCAGTGGGATCGTGTCCACCGATAGGTTGGTTCCAGCCCTCACCCAGCACCGTAGCACCTTCAGCGTCGACCAGCACCGCGCCAACCGGGACCTCACCCTGCGCCCCGGCACGTGCGGCCAAACCCAGTGCATGGCGCATCCAGCGCACATCCTGACTCGAAGCGTTCGTCACTGTCCCCAAGGCCTTTTCATAACATGCTCATCACTCATCAAAGAAACCTGAACCACACCACCAGGATAAGCGCAGGTACAGGACGGTGTACCCCCTGACGGGGACACACTGACCAAACAGTATGTGCGATACGGTCGCAATTCCTGGGTAAGCTCGTGAAAGAGATTGCACCCGGTTTACAAAAACACCTCGGCTCTGCACGGGAGGAAGTAGAGGCACGCTACGGCGCCTATCCAGAGCTGAAACGTATCGAACAGGTCGTAACGGAGCGGTGTCAACCTATCACGAAGACATAGCACAAGAATATCTGAAATATCATACCGGGAAGAACAAAGCACCATTTTGACCCAAATAGTTGGCGCCAAGATGCCAGTGGATTTCGCGCATTCAATCCTCGCCAGACAAGAGGATAACCATTACCGGCTGGTGAGTGAATGGCGCGACACCGTTAATTTCAGCGGCCGTGTGCTGGCATACACAGTCGAACCGCATCAGTGCGGTGTCTGCCACAATGACGGCCCCGGCACCACCCCGACAGTTTCCGAGCGTAGAATGAGATAGAAACAAATCCATTGGTGATATTCACCGATGCTGGGCAAGGCTGGAGATTGATGGCACTTTCCATTATGCCGATATCAGCCCCCTGGCGGGATATCTGACCGATATGCTGGATGAAGCTGGATTTGAGCGCATCGACGGACTCATTCCCTACCAGTACGTCGAGGGACCGAACCATGACCAGCAGGAAGGAAAAGGCATTATCTACGACAAACGGCTTGCTACCGGTGGATAGGTGCCCAAGGCGCAGCTATAACCCGAGTCGTAGTTGATCCTGCATCACATAGGTTTACTTCCTGCTCTCTGTGGTTAGAGAGCCGAAAGTACTTGTTCCCGCTCAGGGGTCATCGTCCCAATCACCCTTAGCTTCCATGAACGCTTCCAGTTCTTTGCCGTCTTTTCTCTACCAATAGCAGACTCCATGCGTTCATTTCCGAGCGTTTTGCAAGAGGATTGAAGTAGGAAAAACGGATCAAGAGCTTGGGTGATGGACTCACGGATTCAGCCGTCAGTTAAGCTGTCCTTCAAAAACCGCCGATTGCTGTTTTATCGCATCCAGTATGAATTCGCGAAATGCCAGCACTCTTGCCGTGTGCTTAAAATCAGGGTGCATCAAAATCCACAGTCCTAGATCACGTGCCGCATCCGGTTCGCCAACACGTTCCAACTGTGGTTCGGTATCGCCCATAAAGCAGGGAAGATAGGATACCCCCAGCCCCTGCTTTAACGCGGCCAGGGTTAATAAGGTATCGTCACTGTAAAACGTATATGCCTGACCGTCACATTGCTGTTTTGTCCATGTGCGATGAAAATTACAACATTCCACACCCAACCATTTTGGCCGGGTACCTTGTCTGCCGATTTCAGCCAGATAGTCACGGCTGCCATAAACAGTCGAAGCAACGGCTACTGCACGCGTGCCTATCAGGGTATCAGTTGGGCGGTTGGTCAGGCGAATGGCGACATCGGCTTCGCGTTGCGGCAGGCTGGCATAGGTGTTGGATACAATGATATGCAGTTCCACCCCCGGGTGCTTCCGGCTGAATGCGGCGAACATTGGCATCAGGATGGATGAGGCCATATTGTTGATCGCGGTCACGCGCAGCGGGCCGACCAGCCGGGCATCCCTTCCCAGCACCGAACCGTCCACCGACAGGATTTCGCTTTCCATGCGTTCAGCAGCCAGCTTGATTTTCTCACCGGCGGCGGTGAGTTCGTAACTGGTTTTCTTGCGCTCGATCAGACGCGCGCCCAGTCTTTCCTCCAGTTGCCGCATCCGCCGCGACACCGTGGAGTGCTGCACCCCCAGTTGGCGCCCGGCACCACTGATCGAACCGGTGCGCGCCACCGCCAGAAACAGGCGCATGTCATCCCAATTCATTGGCCGTAGTCATCTGTGCAAATTTGCACATCATGTTTCCATATTTAGAGAATGGCATCTATTTACGGACAGGGTAAGCTTTCTCATACCGTGACACAACAAGTCAGGAGGAACTGAATCATGACCAAAAACCCATCGCAATTCAACGCCGAACAATACAAGAAAACCACTCTGGAACAATGGAACAGCGCAGCCGAGGCTTGGCACCGTTGGAGCCCCTTGCTGAACCGCTGGCTGGGTCCAGCCACCGACACCATGCTGGATATGTGCGAAATCACCACCGGCAGCCGGGTGCTCGATGTGGCTGCCGGCGCAGGCGAGCAGTCCATTACCGCCGCCAAACGTGTCGGTGACACCGGCTATGTGCTGGCCACGGATCTGTCGCCAAACATTCTTGACTACGCCGCTGCCTCGGCAAAACTGGCCGGGCTGAACAATGTCCACGCCTGTGTCATCGACGGCGAATGCCTGGACACGTTGAAGGGCGACCTGTTCGATGCCGTGATCTCGCGTGTTGGCCTGATCTATTTCCCCGACCAGCAAAAGGCCCTGCTCGGAATGAAACAGCAACTCAAGCCAGGCGGCAAGATCGCTGCAATGGTGTACGCTACCGCAGAGAAGAACCCGTTCTTTTCCATTCCGGTCTCCATCATCCGCCGCCGCGCCAAACCGCCTGCCCCACTGCCCGGCCAACCCGGCCCCTTCAGCCTGGGCACGGCGGATATTCTGACCGATGTGTTCAACCGGGCAGGACTGAAAGACATTCGGGTGGAAGCCATTGACGCGCCGATTCGGCTGGCATCCGCTGTCGAATGTTTACAGTTCGAACAAGAATCATTCGGCGCATTGCATCAGATGATGGCTTCGCTGTCCGATACAGAAAAAGATGAAACCTGGCAGGAAATAGCGGAGGCACTCAGACAGTTTGAAACTCACGCCCGGTTCGAAGGCCCCTGCGAAATGCTGGTGGCTGTCGGCACGTGTTGATGCCCCCAACCGGAGATCAATCAATGGGGTTCAGACTCGATTGAGTTGCACAGGAGGACAGTCACACCGCTGTCCATGCTGAGATATATTCTTGATCGTCTTGAGCTTACATTGAACGAGATGAAAACGAAGATAATCAACGTCTGGGAAGAGAGTTTCGGCTTTCTTGATTTTTAGGTTCGTATGGAACCAGAGCGCAAGGGCCTATTGACGCGTGTCGTCTTTGCGCAATAGGCCCTTGGTCGATTTAAGTGAAGTCTCTATTGTCAGCCAACGTGGTTGCGCTACCTGGTTTAGGCCTTGATGGCGCCAAACAGGCGTCCACCGATCGCAGAACCGCTCAGCGCCAGCGAGCCACCAATGGCCAGGAAGGCGACCAGGGTCAATACGGTCGGCACAACACCAATCAGTGCCAGGATACCGAGTACAACAGCACTGATGCCCACCAACACTTCGGTCATGGCCGAGCCGTTGACCATTTCACGGGCTACGTGCAGGGCAGGACCCTCTACATCCTGGCCCGCCAGACGCAACGCGTTAAGACGCGCCGTGGTACCACTGGAAAGTAGCAGGGCGGTGCCCACGACAATCGCAGCAGCGGGCATGAGGACGTCGGGATTCAGGGCCAGTACTGAGAGTATGCCGAGTACCACCGCGGTCAGACCAGCGATTACCTCCACACTCATACCCATGTCGACGTTTATGTGCTCCAGTTTGTCAGGGGCAATGAGTGACAACAACTTTCTGTGTTCTACCGCAAGACTGCTGCCTTCCAGCAACAACCCGATACCAACGGCGATCCCGCTTATGGCAAGCAGTACATCGGGATATACATGTGCCAGCCCGATAACGCTCAGGGCGACAGCACCAATGCCGGCAATCGCTTCCGCCCCGGCACCGCCGATCAGGGTTTCTTTCATATGTAGGTCTTCAGTATTCATGGCTATGCCCTCCTAGTAGTTAGGATTACAACAACATCCCAGATCACACCTTAAATGAATACAAGGATTGCTGAATTCCTTCGCTTTAAGGGACGGCTCTAACCTATCATGCTGTAATCCTGTTTGGCAGTAACCTGAGTTACAGAGCTACTTAAAGGTCTAGCACAGAAATAGGGCTAAATCCATGCCCAAAATAACGCAATGCGTCTTGTCGCTGTTGGCAGCACATGCACTCGATAAACCACCCACTGTAAAGCGGAGGCCGACTAGCATATATCCTGTATATTCCCGTATGAAATGTACTATTTCCGTGAAGCACATTCACCCTCTTTCCGCCCTATCGTGTGACCATCATTCCAGTTGCACGCACCCGCCCGTGTGGGGTATCTGCTTTCTGCGCACGTCTTGATGAACCCTGAGGTTACCGGGGTCTACCTGGCGTGGGGCATTAACGACAACCTGACCGTGAGTGATGACGCAGATTCCCCGTCTGAGGGCTGTTATACTGCGTCGCCTTGGATTTGCACCGAAAGGGGAGCAACGATGCCTGACTATATGGATGTCCTTGCCAAACTGAGTCAGACCACGCCTGTGGCCATCACACAGGCACTGGATATCGCGCTGGCTGCGCTGGACGCGGAATTCGAACAATTGGCCCCCGCCCTTGAAGTCGAGTACATCGGCCCCGGTGTCGGTGTGGAGGGCAAAGAGACGGTCTATCGGCTGGTGGTGCGCGCCCATGAATGGACCCTGCGTCAACCGACCTGGAGCCTGAAGATCTGCGACGCCCTGCCTAATGCGGACTGGCGCGTTGCCTGGGCGGTGCAGGGCGTCAGCCGCGCCCGCAAGGCACTGGTGGTACAACGTCTGCCCGCATTTCTGCATGGCTATGCACAGGCGGTGAAGGTCGCTGGTAAGACCGAAACACGCGCTGCGCAGCGCATCATGAACATGGCAAGACAGTGCGGTGGACACACTCAGGACTGAGTCGACGCTGACTCAACGCGCCATGATATGCTGGATATCGGCATACTTGCGTACCCACGGTGACCACTTGCGCAGACTCGCGGGTAAACTGGCGATGGCCGCCTTCGCAGTGGCCAAGGAGGCGTAGCTGCCGTAGACCAAGGCATACCAATCCTCGCCACCTCGCCGACTCTTGTAATAGCCTGCTCGCCCCTCAAGGTTATTAGCAGAGATGTATTTCTCGATCAGACTCACGTTCTTGCTGCTCGCCAACTGGAGGGTGTAGTGGCTCGGGCTTTGTTGCCTGATCCACCTCTGTGCACCCTGCGCCACACTGGCGCCTGGTGCTACACCTGTCGATGTCTGCCTCGCAGGCACATTGGCGCTGACCTGTGGCGCGTTCGGACTGCGCATCGCAGGCGCCTGGGCGCTGGCCTGTAGAGCGGCCGGTACCTGACCCAGCATGGCATAGGCATCAGCCAACCCGTGACTGGCCGCAAGGGTAAACCAATGCCGTGCCTGAGCAACACTCTGCGCCACGCCCTGTCCATGGCGGTACAGCAAACCGAGATTGTACTCCGCCACCGGATCACCGCCTTGCGCCAATGACATCCACACGTGCATCGCGGTAGCGAAATCACCGACTTGCTGCGCTTGCAGGGCCTGAGCTGCATTAGCGGCCACTGCCCCCACGGGCACACTCAGCGCAACGCACAACAACATGACGCGGCCAATTCCACGCCACTTGCAGGACACGAAGGTCGCGTCAAGGGCGCACGCGGCGTTCGAGTCACACCCTCTTTTCTCAGGCACATTCATGTCAGCTACCTACAGTATCGACGGTCATGTCCACAAACTGACGATTTCGCGTCATGAAATGGCACAATAATTCATAGAGCAGAAAATTGACTTGTCGTTTCTCATCGGGTAAAAACATGTTTTCATTAGGGTAATCATAGGTAGGCAGAAATCGCCAATGCCCCTGATAACCCATCACTTCAGCCACACTGGCATCACAATAGATTCTTACCTGCAAATACAGCTCGTTCACCGCCGCCGATCGGACACTAAACGCGTGAGTGATGCCAACCGTCAGGGTATATTTGCACTGTTCCTCGACACGAAAACGCAACAGACCACTCTCGCGGGCAGCCAGCAGGACATCCTCACCCAGACTCAATCCGCCCGGTACGAGTCGATGCAACAGGGCATAGTTCCGCTCATAGAACCACATGGGGTGGCGTGTGCGCCCGACTGGAATCGTATGGCTCATGAATTTGTCCGATTGTAAGACTTGCTCAACACTGCTGAAAATGCCCTCACCATGCCAGTACGCCAGTGCACATATCCCCGGCGCGAACCATAGCAGTTTATCGGCAGACACGTGCCCGGCTTTAACATACCCACTTTGGAACCGACTGCCGTGAAGGACACGTTAACGCCCTGCGGTTACATTCGCCGACCTTGCCCACTCTGCCTACGGTACTGGCATATAACGTCACAACCGCAGTCTCCGTTCCAGACCTGCAATCCACGTTCATGGTAACAACCCGCTCCGACACGTGGCAATCGCTGTACCCGATGCCCGCGAGACAATCGCAATTGCATGCGCCGTTGTTGGAACCGTGGCGATACCCTCGCAGGCGGCTATTCCTCTCGTGGCATTTGACGCCCATGTCCGTATAATACCGGTTTTTTATTCAATGGGCTCGCTCATGTCACTATTTGCGCGTATGGGATTCGGGACGCACCCGTGCGTGGCGCGCGAGGCCACAGTGCTGATCGGCGACAGTGCCACCCTGGCGCAGGCCCACGACCTGCTGGCCGGGTTACAGGCACGTTTCGGGCGCGTTGCCAGCGCCGGCTTTGACGCACCACCCACCGCGTCATCGACGCAAGCCATGCCGTATGTGCCACTCCCTGCCCATCCTGTGGCCCTGCGCAGGGCCTTGGCCAGGCTCGCACCAGTGCGCCTCATCCTGCTTGGTGACATACCCCATAGCGAGACGATCGCCACAGCCACCCGTGCACCGCTGTTCTGGGTCAACGTGCCCCGCCATGTCACCAAAATGCCCCGCGCCCAGGCTCTGTTGAGCGCCGATCCCGCCGACGTCACCCACATGGCCGATACCGAACTGACCGGCGATCCCCTGCTCGGCATCACGCAACTACCCAAACCAGCGGGTATTGACGGCCTCTGTGAGCGCTTTCGCGCGCACCGCAAGAATGGGCGCTGGATCGGCTATTTTGCCGCCACCGGCGCCGGTGAGGAGGCCATCGCCTATGGCGCCTTCTTCACTTTGATACGGCGCAAAATGGGCCTGCTCGCGCTGGCACCCCGGGATGGCGAACGCTACGAACCGGTCTACCGTGATGCCCTCAAGTACCACCTACCCACCAACCGGCACAACCGTTTGAGCACCTCATTCGTACCCATCAAGAGTCGCGTCTACTACATCGAAGACCCACAGACACTGACGGCGCTCTACCGCTGTGCGGACTTCGTCGTCGCCGGTGGCAGCCTCAGCGAGATGGCGGGCCACACCCCCGATATCTTGACGCCCCTGAGCCTGGCATGTCCGGTCATCGTCGGCCCCGTACACCATGATCCTGTGGTACGTGCAGCCCTCGCTGCGGGCGCGATCATTGGCGTCGATAATGACCACGCTCTGGTCGAAGCCGCATACCAACTGATCAGCGACGAGACCCGGTCACGCCGGTTGTCCGAGCAGGGCCGACAGTGGGCACAGGCGCAATCCGGCGCACTGGAACGGGTCCTGTCACGCATTCAATAGTCAGCATTCAATCGCACTTCGATCAGCCCATAAAAAAACCCGCGGTATACCATCACGGGTTTTTTTATGAAAAGGCGTGTCGTCCCACGCTATCACTGACCATAATCTATGGATTAGGGAAGATTCCCTCCATACGTTCCAGGTCATTGATGACGCGCCAATGACCACCGCCCGCCACGACCTTCTTGCGCCATTCCTTCAACCTGTTCATGTACTCGCGGGGATCAACATTGTCGCTGCGCAATTTGGTGACATTGAGTGCGATCACATCGAAACCGTTGAGCTGGAGAGGAATGTTGCGCACATAGCCTTTCTTCAGATCTTGCTTGAGGTCGGAGAAGATCAGGATGGTCTTGTGGCCCGGGTTCACCTCGTTGAGAAACTCGATGGCCTGCAGGATACCGCCGGTGACATCCGTGTAAGCGCTCGGTCTCACGTGCTTGATGAATTTATCGATGGTCTCGCGAAACTCGCGCTTCTCCGCATTGGCCATACTGGGGCGATCATCAAACGTCATCTTGGCTATGATATTTTTCTGACTGAAACTGCCGGTATCGATACGCGCCACAGCAAAAGAATCACCCGGGTTGAGCTTGGACAGCACGTAGTCGACAATATTTTGTGCCTTCTGCAACTCATTGGTATAAGTCCCTGAGGTGTCAATGAGCATGTAGACCCCGCGGGTGTGGGAGACCGCACTCTTGGAAGAGCAGCCCGCAAGCGCGAACACCAACAGGAGCGCAACCAGGACACGCATAAGGTCAGGACGCCTGTTCATGACTGCCCCTCCACCGCGGCGGGCTTGGCGCCGCCCCCGCGTCGACCCTCCGCCTTCACCACCACGCCGAGGGGCCGCCCGGCACTGCGTTGTATCCACTGGCGCTCCAGCCACAACGGCGCAAAGATCAGCAAATCATACACATTGACCGACAGTGTTCCGGTATAGCGTGAGATGTTGCCCAGCAGTCGCAGCGCAAAAGCCAACGCCCGCAACAACCCCACACCGACGAGACCCAGCACGGTGCGCAGGGAATGAATAAAGGACTCCAGTGGAATCGCCACAAAGGTCAGGGCGAAGGGCAAGATGAAACTCATCCCCATCTGCGCCGCCGTGGTGATCCAGCGGCTGGTATGGTCCACCGCCACGGAGGTATTGCCGAGCAGCGTGGCGCGCAGCGCCGCATCATCCAGCGAGAGGATCTCACGCATATAGGCCAGCCCCGATTCGACACTGGCCAATGCGAGCAGGATGGCGAATGTAATCCAGATCATGCGCACACGCAGCTTGTCATTCAGCGCATTGATCACCGGGAACAGGCGCGTGATACGCAAGGACTCCATCAGAAACAGGCCCATCGCGACCTCGACCAAGATGAGCACCAGGGCGGCAACATCCGCAGTCCGATAGCTGGCAAAACCCAGATTGATGTAACTCGTCCCACCTACCATCTCCGACATCGGCCGGGCGATGAGATGAAAGTTGATCACCGCACCACCAATGGCAATCACCAACACAAAGGCCGCGATGAAGAACTGGGTAATGGAAGACGAGGACAGCATGCGCACCGCATGGTCCGTCTTCTTGATGATCCCCTCGTACTCGTCCATGTGTCGGTCCAGCGTCTTGGATCGCTCCAGCAGGCTGTTCACATTCTTGTCCACACGACCAAGCAATTGCAGCAGCCTGCGCCAGTGCGGCATCATGCGTTTGAGATACATATGGCGTTCGTGGCTACTCTTGCGGTATTCCTCGGTGGCATGGTTCTGCGCCTTGAGCAACGAACTGTGGATATCCTCAAGAATATTGGCCACCATAGGATCGCCCGCAGACGGAATCTTGGCCACGGACTCAACGGCCTTGACCCAGCCCGGCGGGGCCGGTGGTACCTCGGTGCTCTGCTGGTAGTCCTCCTCGATATGCGTGATGCCCTCGTTGATGTGGCGCTGCAGGGCGGGATACTCGGCCAGATCGCGGCGCACCCCATCATCCACGCGTTCGAACTCGCGTTCAATGATGCGTTCCGACGCCTCGCGCCCGGCAGAGAGCAACACCTCGCGGTTGCGCAGGTGCAGGCGTTGTTCGGCCAGGCGCACCGAGTACGCCGACAGTCTGAAGGCATGGTGCAGCACACTGCTCAGAGATAACAGGGCGCGATGTGCAGGGGTACGTGCCAGGTACAGGGCCGCCATTAACAGCACCACCCAGAACAGGATGGAAATGACGGGCGGTCCCGGCAGGAAGAGAAAAATATCGGACAGGCTCATCGATGCCTCCTTGAGAGGTCTTCAAATCAAGAATGAATAATTATTATATCGACCGTTCCACGCGCCGACAGATAATGCGGGCAGCGAACGGTTTGTACCAGGCATATTGAATCGCCATCCTGCGCTCGGAAAGTAGCATCACGACGCATTGAGCATAACCGTGCAGCGACACCAAAAACACCAAGCACATCACAACTTCCCGTCGGACTGGTGATAAATACCGTCAGTCCGTGCCGCCGCGCAAGCGCGAGCGCAGCCGCAGATGCGCCTGGCTCAACAACTGGCTGATGCGCGATTCACTCACACCCAGCAGCTGGCCGATCTCGCGCAGATTGAGTTCGTTGTCATAATAGAAGCTGACTACCATGCGCTCGCGCTCGGGCAGACTACTGATAGCATTGGCCAGTTCCTGGCGGAACTGCTCAGTGAGCAGGCCATCCAGGGGGCCGCGCAGCCCTTCCCCCGGGTCATCGCGACCCAGATTGCCCTCCAGCCCGGCATCGTCGAGAGTCAGCACCGTGCAACTGCGCGCGTCTTGCAGGATGTGGTAATACTCATCGAGTTCAATGCCCATGCATTCGGCGACCTCGCCGTCGCGGGCATCACGTCCGTACCGTGCCTCAATCACCCTGATCGCCACTTCCACATCGCGCATGCGCCGATGCACCGACTTCGGCGCCCAATCATTGCGACGCAATTCATCCAGCATGGCACCACGCACGCGTATACGCGCATAGGTTGCAAACTTTGCACCCTGGGAAGGATCGTACTGGCGGCAGGCGTCGAGCAAACCCAGCATGCCGGCCTGAATGAGATCATCGACCGACACACTCGGTGGCAGGCGCGCAATCAGATGATAGGCAATACGCTTGACCAGTGGGGCATAGGTTTCGACCAGTTCACTGGCAGTATTCGCCTCAATGCTGGGGTACATCCACGCGTGTTCCCTGAATAGAGTCCGCTTGCCGGAAAGATAGAAAAGCGTGGTCTGCCTGCCCCTGGTGCCATCAGCGTGGGCACTGTCAGTGGGCGTGCGGGCCTTGTCAGTGTGTCGGTCCAACGGGAAAAACCTTTAATCGTCCGCCGCGAAATCTGCGCACGGGTTCGCCGTCTTGCGCCTTGGCACAAGGTCACAGTGTAACCGAGCCCTTCATTCAGGCATACACATCCAGCATGCTCAGCCCGAGCTGTCGCAGCCCGACGGCCCCCACCAACACACTGGCGGTATCGTCGGCGTTGAAACCCGCATGGGCACCACCCCCATAGCCACCCTGGCCCTGACCCGCGCCACCGTGCGACGGCGTATATCCGGAGAAAGGATGGGCGGAGACGTTGACATTGAGATTACCCAACTGCATGCCCTGATTGCCGAGCATATCCCGCAGACGCGGCAACGAAGCCTCCAGGGCATCGTGTACTTGTGTGTGATGGGTAATGAACTGCACGCTGGTCTGATCACCTTGGATGAGAATGCGCACCTCCAGGGGGCCAAGACCCGGTGGATTGAGGCGGATGTACGCGCTTTGCATGTTCTGTCCCAGCATCCACTGCACCCGTTCACCCAGTGCCTGCGACCAGCCGGGATGCTGAACCGGCTGCGGGATAATCAGCCCGGCAGGAGTCACAGTGGCCCCAGGCAGTTGGGGCACCGCCGGACCTGCGCCAGCGAGCATGAGCTGAGCCGGACTGGCACCACCGCCAAGCAGTGCCTTCGTGGTCGCTGGATCAACAGCCAAACGCGCGAGCAACGTCTGATCGAGGGCGGTCCCCGGAGGGTCTTGCTTGTGGAGCGCGGAAAACACTTTGCGCAGAAAATCGCCCTCTTTACCCGCAATTGCCTTGGGGCCAGTGCCCAGAGCAGCACCGGGATTGGCACCGGGATTGGCACCAGGGTGTCGCAGGAGGGCCGCCAGGCTTGGCGGCAGACGACCCTGCCCCGATGCTGTCATGGCAGAATCGGGGTCGGCAACAAGGCCGATGTGCCCGGCGCGTGCCTCCACCGGCAGGGTCCAGGGCAGGAAGGGCGGCTGAAATTTGCCGTGATCGGTCGATTTTTTCCCGACGACAGCACCTGATATGCTGCCTGCGAGAGCAGTCGGGGCGGTTTTTGTATCCGGATGGGTCGGCATCGACCCGGCGGTGGATGCCGGCCCCGTATCCCGGCCATCATTTTGTTTTTTTAGTTCGCTGCCCGGCTTTTTCACACCATCACTCTGTTTCTTCACCCCTTTGAGTGCCGTGTGAAACCCCCCGTCGGCGCGCACATCATGACCTGCGGACGGGTCCTGGCCGCTCACCTCACCGGACGTCCCCGGGCTGGGGCCCGGCGCTCCACTCTGGGTATTGGCAGCCACGGCGTTCACGTGAAGCATTGGGACTTGCGGCATGATGTACTCCGTAACGAGGTCCTCTTCGTCAGGAGAAGTAGCAAGGAGCGTGCCAGAGATTGTTTGACTTAGTACACCGCGCTGAAATCACATTTCGGGGTGAATCACCTGAGTGCAGGTGGGCGCCCTGAGGATAATGCGACAACGCCAACGGGCGGTGTCATCAGCGAGAGCCGCTCTCGGATGTGGTATCGCTGGCGCTGATACGCCCCGCCGTTTCATCGGTCTCGTCCTGCTCACGCCGAGCCTGGGTGTGTTGCTCGGCCTCCCGGCTGCGTGCCACCGCCTTGTCTATGGCCTGACTACGAATACGCCGGTCCTGCCAATGGGCCTCACAGACCGCACAGGCCTGCCTGGCCCGCGTCACCTGCTCTTCCTGCTGCTGAACGGCGACATCCAGGCGCTCGACAAAACGACGGTATTCCTGCAAGACACCGATATCGATACCCTGTTCGCCGCGGTGCTGCAAACGCTGCTGATAATCGCTGCGATACTCGCGCAGCTCACCCAGCTTGCGCACCTGCTCTTCCAGAACCCGACGGGCCTGACCCAGTGCACGCATGGCCTCCTGTTCATGATGGCTGGTCACGCGAGCGACGGGTTCAAGACGACGGGATTTTCGCTTTGACATACCAGCTACCTGCTTTCGCTCTGTTCCTGATAGACCCGGGATGCGGCGGCCTGACTGACGCTCACACCCTCGTTCATCCCCGCAGCACCCTCACCGGCGTTGGAGCCAGCCCTGCCCGTGGAGTGTGCGGCCGCCTCCATCAACGTGTGCAGACCCGCCAGGCTGTCGGCCAGTCGCACCGGGGTGTGCATGTCCTGCTGTAAAAAGGCCTGCACGATGGGCTGCATCTCGATGGCCAAATCAATACGTGGATCACTACCCGAACTGTAGGCGCCAACGCTGATCAGATCACGATTCTGCTGATAGGTTGAATACATCTGCTTGAACTCACGCGCCTGCAACTGATGGTCCGGGGCGGTGATTTCCGTCATCGCCCGACTGATGGATGCCTCGATATCGATCGCCGGATAGTGGCCAGACTCGGCCAGCGTGCGTGAGAGCACGATGTGTCCATCAAGGATGGCGCGGGCGGCATCAGCAATGGGGTCTTGCTGATCATCGCCTTCTGTCAGTACCGTATAGAAGGCGGTGATGGAGCCCCCACCGGCACACCCGTTACCGGCGCGTTCCACCAGTTGCGGCATCTTGGCGAACACCGACGGCGGATAACCCTTGGTCGCTGGCGGTTCGCCGATGGCCAACCCGATCTCGCGCTGCGCCTGAGCATAACGGGTGAGTGAGTCCATCAGCAACAAGACATCGCGCCCCTGATCACGGAAGTATTCGGCAATACTGGTGGCCAGCGCCGCGCCATGCATGCGCATGACCGGGGTATGATCTGCGGGCACGGCGACCACCACCGCACGTGCCAGACCTTCTTCACCGAGGATGTTGTCGATGAACTCCTTGACCTCGCGCCCACGCTCACCGATAAGACCGACCACAATCACATCGGCCGTGGTATAGCGGGTCATCATGCCAAGCAACACGCTCTTGCCGACACCACTGCCGGCAAACAGACCCATGCGCTGCCCACGCCCCACGGTCAGCAAGGCATTGATCGCGCGCACACCGACATCGAGCGGTTCACGAATGGGCTGTCGTGCCAGCGGATTGATCGGTTGCCCGGTGATAGGCACTCGCGTCGATTCGTGCAAGGGTCCACGCCCATCCAACGGGCGGCCAACACCATCGAGCACGCGACCGAGCAAGGCCTCCCCGGCTGGTGCCAGATAGGTCTCCTGACTGGGAGTGACCCGCGCGTTGGGCCCCACACCCCGCAACTCCCCCGTGGGCATCAGGTACAGGCGCTCGCCGGAAAAGCCGACCACTTCGGCCTCGATAGGATCGGCGCCAACACTCTCCACCAGGCAGCGCGTGCCAATCACCGCCTGGCAACCCACCGCCTCCAGGGTCAGACCCACCATGCGGGTCAGCCTGCCGGTCACGGCCAGTGGCGGCATGGTTTCCAGATGTGCCTCAAGGGCGTGCAGTTGTCGTGCCCAGCGCGCGCCACGCCGGATCGAGGGTGAGGCGGGGGCGTCAGTGCTCATCACCGTGCCCCTCGCCCGGCTCATCACCGACAGGCACCCGTGTCTGCTCAACCGGAGTCGATGGCGAGCGCTGATCCGCCACCGCCCGCTCATGGCCACGTTCACTACCCAGCACCTGTGCCATGACGGCATTGATGCGCTTCTCCACCGTGGCATCCACGGTGGAGAATTCAGTCTCGATCAGACAACCGCCCCGGGTCAGCACCGGGTCGTCGACAATCTGCCAGGCGCTGTCTGCGTCATCACCCAGCGTAATCGCCTCACGCATCAACCGGGCGTCCTCGGGATGCAGGTGGACACGGATAGTGCGTGCTGCGGCCGGCAATACACCCAACGCCTCGCGAACCACGGCAATCACCTGACCGGGATCGGTACGCAATTCACGGCGGATGATCTGGCGCGCCACGCTGAACGCCAACGCCACCAGTTGCTGTTCAACCTCAGCATCGAGTTCCTCGAAGGGTGTGCTCAGGGCGCTCAACGCCTCGGCCAGATGCGTTGCGGCCGCGTGCATCTCATCACGGCCTGCCTGCACACCGTCTTCGCGCCCCTGACTGAAACCGGACTGGTAGCCTTCCTGATAGGCCTGTTGTTGCAGTTCTTCAATCTGTGCAGCCGTTAGCAGGTTGGGGCTGTCGTCCATGTTCACCCCCAGCCCTGTGGTATGCGGGTGCTCGACCCCTTCGGTTACAGTGGGCAACTCCCAGCGTTCGTAGGCCGTCAGTTCCTCCGCGCCAATGAGCTTGGAGGGACTAGACATATTCATCGCCCTTGCCGCCCAGCGAGATATCGCCCGACTCGGCCATGCGCCGGGCCACGGACAGGATCTCCTTTTGCGCCTCCTCGACATCGCTCAGGCGCACCGGACCCTTCGCCTCAAGATCATCGCGCAACATCTCGGCGGCACGTTTGGACATGTTGTGGAATATCTTCTCCTTGATGGCTTCATCGGCACCCTTGAGCGCGGTGATAAGGTTTTCCGAGGAAATCTCGCGCAGCAGGGATTGAATACTGCGATCATCGAGTTCAATCAGGTTCTCGAAGACGAACATCAGGTCCTGGATGTTTTGGCCGAGTTCCTCGTCCTGCTCCTTGACATAGTCCATGAGCTGGCCTTCGACGGCACTATCCATGAAGTTGAGGATATTCGCCGCAGTCTTCACGCCCCCCACACTGGATGAGCGCACATTGCTCGTATTGCCCGAGAACTGGCGTTCGAGGATCTCATCGAGTTCATGCAGCGCATTGGGCTGAATACCATCGAGCGACGCGATGCGCATCAACACATCCGGGCGCATGCGCTCGGGCAATGCCGACAACACCTCTGCCGCCTGATCACTGTCGAGATAGGACAATACAATGGCGATAATCTGCGGATGTTCGAGGCGGATGATCTCGGCAACGGCGCGTGGGTCCATCCATTTGAGTGCTTCAAGCCCCTTGGAGGAACGACCGAGCAGGATACGATCGATCAGGTTACCCGCCTTATCGGCGCCGATCGCATCGACCAGCACCGTGCGCAGGTAATCCTCGTTGCCGATACCCAGTGAGGTCTGTTGCTGCACGACACCGCAAAAGTCATCGAGCACGGCATGTACCGAATCCTTGGGCACATTGGTCAGCGTGGCCATGGCCTCGCCGATCTTCTGCACCTCCTTCGGTAACATGTGGCGCATGACCTCGGCGGCGTCCTTCTCACCCAGCGACATGAGCAGGATGGCCGCACGCTCGCTGCCGCTGAATTTGGTTTTACTCTCCGCCATTACCTTCTAATCCTTGCGTGCATTACGGCCCCCATGCCGACAGCCATCCGGGCGGTGTTGTGGCCAGGCTTCATGGGCCCTCAAACCTCACTGGCCACCCAGGTCTTGACCACCTGTGCGACCCGACGCGGGTCGTCACCGACGGCGGCCTTGGCCATTTCCAGTGCGTTCTCATACTGACCGTTCGGTGCCGGAAGACGCTGCTGTGTCCCGTCACTGAGAGTCAGTTGATCCTCGGCCATATCCTCCTGCGCCTCATCCTTGGCCACCGTGTGCACGGGGCGCGTGGCAAGGCCACGCATCACCGGGCGCAACACCCCGAACACCAGCAAGATCACGGCCAGCGCACCGAGGAGCTGCTTGCCGATACTCCACACCCAGGGTTGCTTCCATATTGGCGGTTTGGGCAGCGGTGCCACCATCGTAGGGGCCTTAAACGCGGCATTGATGACATTGACCGTATCACCGCGCTGCACATTGTAACCCACCGCATCCTTGACCAGCTGTGCGATGCGACTGAGCTCCTTCGGTGCCAGGGGCGTGTCCACCCTCTTGCCTTTGGCATTGACGCTCTGCGTGTCATTGACCACCACGGCAACCGACAGCCGTTGCAGGACACCACTCGGGCGGCGCGTGTGACTGATCGTCTTGTCGAGTTCATAGTTGATCGTGGAGCGCTTGGTCGTCTTGTAGGGCGTGCGCGTGATTTTCTTCGATGCATTGGTACTGCCTGCGGGCTTTGGCTGCGCATTTGTTCCAGCGTTTGCTGCGTTCGTGTTCCCGGCACTGGCGGGCGGTGTGACCTGTTGCGGTGCCGTGCCGGCCCCCGGCGGCTCATTGGACAGCGCCCCCGGCACTCCGCCGACACCGCTACCGACTGGCACCTGCTCATCGAAGCGCTGCTCACTGCGCACGGCGAGCGAATTGGGATTGTACACCTCCCGGGTCTGCTCACTCTGCGTGAAGTCCATATCCGCAACGACCTGCGCGCGTACATTGTTGCGACCCACGAGGGGACTGAGGAGATTTAGTATTTTGCGACTATAGGCCTGTTCGATCTTACGGGTGTATTTGAACTGCGTATTGCTCAACGCCATCGAGTGTGGGCTTTCATCCGGCGTCAACAATTGTCCACGCTGGTCGACCACTGTGACCCCATCCGCATCGAGATTTGGCACACTGGAGGCAACCAGATGCATGATCGCCGTCACCTGACCTGCGTCCAGACTACGCCCGGGATATAATTCCACCATGACCGAGGCACTGGGTTTCTTGCTGGCGCGGATGAATACCGACTCGCGTGGCACCGCCAGGTGCACCCGCGCGTTTTCCACTGCATTGATGCTCGCGATGGTGCGGGCGAGTTCGCCCTCCATCGCGTGTTGATAGCGCGCCCGTTCGATAAACTGGCTGGTACCGAAACCCTGCTGCTTGCTCAGCAGTTCAAAGCCGGTATTGGTGCCATGTGGCAGGCCCTCGCCAGCAAGTTTGAGCCGAACCTCGTTCAACTTCGAGGCCGGCACCATGAGGGTGCCGGCCTCAAGCTTGTAGGGGATATTATCTCTTTGCAAGGCACTCATCACGGCACTGGCATCCGTACCCGACAGGCCGTTGAACACCGGACTGTAGTTCGGCGTTTGCGACCACAGCACCACCGCCACCCCCAGCGCAATACTCGCCGCCAGACCAATGAGCAGCCCGAGCTGGCGCAACATCGGCAAGTGCGACATATTTTTAAATTGCGTATTGATATCTTCAGCCTTGACCAGTGCCATCGTCGTATCCGCTTGCTTTAGTGTTTATCTATCCTGCTTATACCGTGCACCCCAGCGTCTGCGCAGATCATCAAATGGGCATGTTCATGATGTCTTTGTAGGCCGAGACCAGTTTGTTGCGTACCTGGGTCATCGCCTGAAACGAGACCGAGGCCTTTTGCATGGCTACCATGACCTGCGCCAACTGTACGCCGGGATCACCCAGTTCGAAGGACCTGGACAATGCTGCGGCATTTTGTTGAGTGGCATTGACGCTGTCGATGGACTGCTTGAGCAGCGCCGAGAAATCCGGTTTGTCTGTCGGCGCACCGCCGGCGAGGGCCCCGCCTGCACCCGGTGCACCACCCTGGGCCTCCAGACTCATCGTCTGCATCTTCGCCAGCAATGCATTCACGTCGTTGTTAATGGTGTTACTCATGTCCGGCGTCCCCCAGTGTGCTGTTCATTGACGACCCATTTCCGGAATCGATGATTGAACGCGTCATAATCATGCATGTTGCGGACCAACATCGCCCGGAATCCGTACCCCCGCCTCGCGCATGCGCGAGAGTTTGTAGCGCAGGGTACGCTGACTGATACCCAGGCGCGTTGCGGTGTCCTTGCGACTGCCCCGCTCCTGGGTGAGTGCATCAATGATCAGGTTCCACTCGCGCATGCGCAGATCATCGTTGAGACACTCCGGGCCCTGCGGTGGTGCGGCGCGCTCCTCCGGTACCCGCACCACCACCGGCCCGGCGAGGGGCATCGTGACTGGCGCGGGCATCGCCTCGAAATGCAGATCGTCCGCCGCGATACTCGTCCCGCTTTGTAAAATGAGCGCACGCTGCACGACATTGTCGAGTTCACGCACATTGCCCGGCCAGTGATACGCGCCCAGGCGCTCGCGCGCCGCTGGCGTGAGCTTCGGTACAGGCCGCCCGGCGGCCTGAGCAGCACGCGCCAGCAGATACTCGGCCAGGGGGATAATATCCGCCGGGCGCTGGTGCAAGGCCGGCAGTACCAGCGGAAAAACGTTGATGCGGTAATAGAGGTCTTCGCGAAAACGCCCGGCCACCACTTCCTCGGCGATATTTCTGTTCGAGGTGGCCAACACACGGACATCGAGCTGGATCAACTTGCTCCCGCCCAGGCGTTCGACCTCACGCTCTTGCAGCACGCGCAAGATCTTGGCCTGCAGACCCTGGTCCATTTCCGATATTTCATCAAGCAACAAGGTGCCGCCCTGAGCAAGCTCAAACTTGCCGGGGCTCGCCTTGTAGGCCCCGGTAAACGCCCCCTTTTCATAGCCGAACAATGTGGCCTCGAGCATATTGTCGGGGATGGCCGCGCAATTGATCGCCACAAACGGTTTCATGGCGCGACTCGACTGTGCGTGCAGATAGCGTGCGAGTACTTCCTTGCCAGTCCCCGATGCGCCCCCGATCAGCACCGTGGCATCACTGGCCGCCACGCGCCGGGCCAGCACCATGAGGTCACGCATCGCCGGGTCGACCGTCACCACCTCCGAGGCGGTCTCCAGCGCCGGCAGGTGGCGGTCCACCATGTGTACCAGCACCTCCGCCTCGAAGGGCTTGACCAGATAATCCAGCGCACCACCCCGTATGGCCTCAACGGCCTTCTCTATCGTGCCATAGGCCGTGATCAGAATGACCGGCAGATCGGGAAAGAGCTGCTTGACCTCACGCAGGAGGCTGTGACCATCCATACCGGGCATGTGCACATCGCTGATCAGCAGATGCACGACCGGGTCCTGTGTCTTGAGCACGTTGAGGGCACTGTGGCCATCGCCCACAGCCAACACCCGGTGGCCCGCCATCTCCAGGGTATCGCACAAGGCCTCGCGCAAGGCGTCATCGTCCTCGGCGACCAGCAGTGTGGCCTGACTCATGCCCTCACCCCCCTACCATCGGGCCCGGCACGGCCGTCCTGCACCCCGCCCAAGGGCAGATGCAGCGTAAACCGGCACCCCTCATCGGTGCGGGACTCCAGCGTAATACGACCCTCATGGGCGTGGGTGATGGCCGCCACGACCGCCAGTCCCAGACCGGTGCCACTGGAACGGGTGGTAAAAAAGGGATCGAAGATGGCACCCTGCTGCGCATCCGGGATACCCGGACCGTTGTCCTCGATATGCAGTGCGAGGGTAGCAGACTGTGCCGGGGAGGCATCGTTCAGTGCCTCCTCCAGCTCGGCATGGATGCGCAAGCGACCACCCTCGCCCATCGCCTGCAGGGCATTGTTGGCCAGATTGAGCAGGGCACTGAGCAACATCTCGCGGTTGCCGTACAAGGTCGCACCGCCTGTGGTGTCCACCCGCTCCAGACGAGTAGCACTCTCGCGCAGCGCCGGCTCCAGCACCTGTTCGAGTTCGTCCAGCAGCCCCGCGACGGCAAAGGTCTCGGTGTCCGGCGTGCTGCCTCGCGCATAGAGCAACATGTCGTTGACCAGGTGTTCCAGATGAGCGAGCCGGGTGATGATACGTTCGCCAAAACGTCGGCGTTGCGTAGCAGTGAGTTGTGGTGTTTTGAGGTGCGAGGCATACAGCAGGGCCGAGGCCAGGGGGGTACGAATCTGGTGCGCCAGAGAGGCCGCCACCTCACCCATGGCCGCAAGGCGCTGGTGCTGATTGAGGCGGTCCTGCAACTGTCGGGTTTCCGTCACATCATTGAGCAACAGGATCTGTCCCGGCTCCTGACCGAGGGGGCAGGTCGACAGACTGACACGTCGACCGTTGCCGAGTGAGATATCGGCCCCGTCATCGGCACGCGGCACAAAGGCCCGGGCAATGACATCACTCCAAGACGTGCCGACCAGAGGTCCTCCCAGCAAGGTACAGGCCACCGGGTTGGCCTCCTGAACCTGGCCCTGGGCATCGAGGACCACCACCCCCGCCGGCAGGGCGGCCAGCAGGGTTTCCAGCCGCTTGGCCAGTCGCTCCTTTTCCTGTAACTCCGCCATGCGTTCGTCGCGCACAGTGTTGAGTTGGGCGCTAAGGTCCGCCACTCGATCTTCGAGGGTATGATAGGAATCGGCCAGGTGCTCGGAGAGCTGATTGAACGCCTGGAAGGCGTCGGTCAGGGCTTGTTCCCTGAGTACGGGCGCGTGACTCATAGTCTGGCCTCTCCTGCTCCATCTGTCGGTTTTGTGTCGGTCAAGGGTTCCAACACGTTAATGAGCAAGAAGTATGCCTGAGTTTGTTTTACGTTATAATTTAACCTGTTATGAAATAATTTAAAATTGGACAGTCAAATTTCCGACATCTGTTCGCTGCGTTGCAAACCGTATTTGCGCATCTTCTCCACCAGGGTGGTACGACGCATCCGCAATCGTTTAGCGGCATGGGCCACCACCCCGCCCGTCTCGTCGAGGGCCTGTTTGATCAGTGCCAATTCCATGTGGGTAAGGTGCTCCTTGAGGTCCAGCCCCCGGGAAGGCAGGCGCGGCGGCACCGACAGGGGGTCTTGCACCACGGGTGCGGCAGCAGCAGCGGCAGCCACCTGTTCCAGTGAGGCCATGACATCGTCACTGCGAAATTTCGCTGGCAGTTCACGCACATCCACGACGCCATAGGGATGCATGATGACCAGGCGTTCCATCAGATTCGCCAGCTCGCGCACATTGCCACCCCAGGGATAATGGCACAGGGCGGCGATGGCCGCCGGCGTCAGGCGGACCGAACCGCGGCGCTCACGCTCCAGACGGCTGATCAGCTCCTCGACCAGCAGGGGGATGTCCTCGATACGCTCACGCAGCGGTGGCATCTCGATGGGGAAGACATTGAGCCGGTAGTAGAGGTCTTCGCGAAAACAGCCCTTGTCGATCTCCATTTCCAGATCATGGTGGGTAGCGGCAATAATACGCACGTCGGCCTTCATGCTCTTGTTGCTGCCGATGCGTTCATAGATCCGCTCCTGCAATACACGCAGGAGCTTCACCTGCATAGCCAGGGGCATGTCGCCAATCTCATCGAGAAACAGCGTGCCACCCTCTGCCATCTCAAAACGCCCCTGGCGTGCGCTGATGGCGCCGGTAAAGGCCCCCTTCTCATGGCCGAAGAGCTCGCTCTCAAGCAGATCGGGCGGAATCGCACCACAGTTAATCGGCACAAAGGGCCGGTTACGACGAGAGGAAAAATAATGCAAATTGCGTGCGACCACCTCCTTGCCCGTGCCCGATTCCCCCAGGATCATCACGTTGGCATCAGAATCGGCCACCTGCTCGATCAGGGCACGCACCCGGCGCACCGTGCGACTGTTGCCTACCAGACTGCGAAACAGCATCGGTGACTGACCCTGCCCATGCCCGTTCTGAGTGGTGTGATAGACCTCAGCGAGATGCAGCGCGTGGATAATCTGGCGGTACTTGAAGGGGGTCTCGAGCAGCGTGACCACCTCGCCACCGAGGTGGGGGCTTGTCGTCTCTGCCACTTGGCGGCCCTGCACCAGCAACACGGGGAGTTTTGGATAGGCCTCTTTGAGTGCCGCCAACTCTGTAGCGAGCGCCGCAGGCGCATTACCGAGCAGGATCAACACCGGCTCCTCGTCCATGTGCGATGACCAGTTGCCGTATTCAGCCTCGATCACATCGCCATAATCGATAAAGTCCAGGATCAAGCGCAGATTTTCACGCCGTTGTGCGTTGTTATCAACCAGCAGGATGGTGTTAGGCATGGGCGAACATTCCTGTCCTGAATAGAGGCTGCATGCCAGTACGTTGACCTCGCAAGGAACGCTGCCAGCGTTGCGTGGCCAACAGATAGAATGCAGCTAAATTTAATCGTGCAGATGGATGACTTAAATAGTATTTCTTCATCCCCCGGACAAAGATTAGCCAGTCTATCCGATAAAGTCAAAATCCTGTCGGTCCGGTCATCAAACCGGACCGACACAGGCAGTGCATTGAATAGAGCGGATATTCGGTATTAGAGTATATCAAGGCCGGAGGGGATGGAGCGGACAGGGCATCGGCTCAGCGTCGACGTTGTGCAATACTGCGCCGGTGGTGGCGAAAGATAAATTTCTCCAGTGCATCGCGCACCTCACCATCATCGATCGCAAGGCGGGCATGACACTGGCTGCGCGCCACCCCGGTCACCTCGGCGGACAGGCGCAGGGGCCGCGGATAACGCTCATCGAGAAAGACCTCGATATCCACCTGCTCACCCACTTTCGGCAACGCCGTCCCCGCCCATTCGATACCGCTGGCCGAGAGGCGTACCGCCGTGCAGGCAGGCATGACCGTGTCCCGTTGCAGCACCTGCCCCAACAGGTCCAGGATCAGGTCCAGCTTGGCCTCCAGGCGCATGAGTTCCTGACCGCGCTCACCTTCATCAATATGGCTGGCGACCGCGTGTTCATCCAGTGCGGTGATGATGCGCAGGACATCGGCGTTGGCCTGCAACACCGTGCCCTCCTCGTGGCCCGCCGGGGGGGGGTGCCACGCCAACGGCACATGCCCCTCGAAATGCACGGCGGCGCCCAGCGGATCGTCCTGCACGCTGGGGCGATTCGCCTCATTGTCCGCGTCACTCATAGGCACAGCTTACTGCAGGATGCAAAGGGAGGACAATCTCCAGAGCATTCCCGGAGCAATCAATCCACGAACACAGCACAACCACTCAGCCGCCATTGGCCTGATACGCTGCGCGCGCACGCTCTCCCCGGTTCAAGGTCGCCAGGGCCTGGTTCAACTCCGTGCGCTGAGTCTGGCCCAGCGACAGCATCTCGCGGTCGATGGTCAGTACCTGGTGAATACAATCGGCGAGGATGGCAGGGGCGCCTGTGGGGCCGGCCACAAACGGAAAGAGGGTTTCAAGGCGAATCCGGCGCGCGGCCTCGGATGCGGCCACCTCGACCCACGCCCCACGGCGGGCATCATCGAGCATGCGCTGTGACAATGCGAGAACCTCGCGACAGTGTGACTTGACAGTGCTGAGCGTCAGGGTCATGAGCATTCACTTTTGGTGCTTTGAATCTATATCCATCTACCCGCTTCACCGGGGGGGGGGGTGTAACGCGCAACGCTCACCGTCGCTGAACGCCCGGTGTTGGTTGCTCGCTCAGAGTGCGATCTGCGCCTGCTGGCGTGCCGCGGTGGGGATACTGTCCCAGGCGCCCTTGATCTCGACAATCAGCGCGCAGACCTCATCAAGCAGGGCGGGATCATCGTTCAAGTTCGCCTCGAGCAGGCGAGTCGTCATATACTGATACAGCGCATGGAGACGTTCCACCAGTTCCCCCCCGGTTTGCATATCCAGACTCACGCGCAGACCGTCGATGATCGAGATGGCCCAACTGATATTCGCCCCTTTTTCCGCGATCTGGTGGCGCACCATCTGCCCCCGGGCCGCGGCAATCCGGTCCAGCGCCCCCTCCATCAGAATCTGGATCAACCGATGTGGATCGGCCGCCTCAACGCCGCTATGTACACCGACCTTTGCATATTCCTGAATCGCATTGCGCATGTTCGGGTAACTCATTTTCCTCATCCTCGCGGTATACATCATGATGCCCTGCCCCGGCGCCACCCTTACATCGGTGCCGCACTACATTGGTTTCGTCGTCGGCAGGCCGGTCAACTGTTGACTCAGGTAGGAACTGGTGGATCTGAGATTGGCAATCACGATATCGAGCGCCGTGAATTGGGTCAGGTAGTTCTGTTTAACCTGTGCCAGGCGGGCCGCCAGGGCGACACGCTGCTTGCCAATGTCGGCAATCATGCTGTTCAGGCCCGTGGTGCTGGTGCCGATCGCACCGCTCGATGACAACACGCTGCTCAGCAGGGTATTGAGCTGATAGGCGATGCCGCGACTGAGGCTCACGGTGCCCCGGTCACCGATCACCCCACCGGTGACATCGAGCGCCACGCCATCGACCAGACCCGTTCCTGTCAAGGTCTGGCCCGAACCCGTGGCCGGCAATCCCGCCACGGTCCCCGCCACATCCAGTCCGGCGGTCCCTGCCGTGGCGGTAAAACCCAGCGTGGTCGGCGTATTGGTGCCGACACTGGTGAAGGCCACCGTGGAGGCGCTGCCGTAGCGGTTGGAGGTGATGACAAAGTGATTCGACTGAAAGCCCACCGTGACCGAAGAATCCGCCGCCATCAAGGTGGGATCGCCATTGATCCTGCCCTGTATCTCCGCGGCCAGATCTGCACCCGAGGCATAGGTCTTCTGGGTCAGCGACACCAGCCCCGAGGTGATACCGTCCACCTTGACAGTGAAACTATTGTTGGTGGTATCGACCGTCAGCGGGAAGGCCGCCGTAGTGGTGCCGGTATAGACACCATGCGTGGCCAGTTGAGTGATCGTGACGCCATAGTTGCCCGTCTGGGCCGTCGGGCCCATGGCGGTGGCGTTGATGAGTGAATCCGAGGCCGTCACCGAGGCGGCAAACACCTTGGCCACCGCATCGGGATTGGCGCTGAGCGCCGCGTCGAGCTTGCTGCTATCGAGCACCAGGGTGCCGTCATTTTGCAAGCTGATCCCCAGATCGCCCAGCGACTGGTAAGCCCCGGCAGACAAGCCGGACACCGCCGAGGACAGCACCCGGCTCACCTGGGAGGTGACAGTGCGCAAGGTGGCATCACCGAGCAGGGGACCGGCCTTGCGGGTCTTGACGTCATAACTCGACAGGGAATTGACCGTACTCATGTATTTGTTGTAGCTGGAGACAAAACTGTTGACCGCCGTCTTGATGCTCGCGGTATCGCGGCTGACGGCAGCCGTGACGGTCGTGCCTGGCGCGGCTGACGCCAAGGTCAGGGTCACCCCCTGAATCGCTGCACTCAGCGTATTGGTGGGACTGATGATCGCCAGGCCATCGATGGTGAGACTCGCGTCTTGCGCCGCCACAGTCTGTGTCAGGTTTTTGCCGCTGCCAACTGCAGCGGTCGGGTCATAGGCCAGCGCCGAGAGCCCGGTGGTGTTGGTGTTGGTCCCGTCCCCGTCGGTGACCGTCAGTTGCATGCTATTGGCCGCACCGGAATTCTTGGACACGATGCTCAGGCGGTTACCAGTACCATCATTGATGATACTGGCTGTCACGCTGATGTTGGCTGCGTTGATGGCATCGCGGATCCCGCTCAGACTGGAGTCCGCGGCATTGATGGTTACCGTCTGGGTCGGGGTTTTGGTGTTGACAGTGAAGGTATTCGCCGTGCTGTCATAGGTGCCGAAGCGAAAGGTCAGTGTCCCCCCCACGCCGCCAGTGATCGAGGTGGTGGTATCGGCGTAGGCCGCAGAGGCCAGTTTTTGCGTCTGCGCCAAGGTGTTGACCGCAATGCTGTAATTGCCGGCCGCCGCCGTACTGTTGGCGCTGATGCCCAGAATACTGGTATCACTGCTGCTGGCGCTGCGTTGCTGGAAACTCGAGGTGGTCACCAGGTTGCTGAGTGAGGACTGCAGGCTGGATAACGCGCCCTTGAAGCTGCCCAGGGCGGAGATCTTGCCCTGGAGCTGGGCCTCTTCCTGGTTCAGGTGTGCCGTCACGGGCTGGCCTTCTGCCGCGACCAGCTTGGCTACGATGCTATTGACATTCAGACCCGAGCCAATACCTGGTGAAGAAATCAGTGCCATGTCAGCGGCGTCCCCTGCTATCGTTGCTGTTTCTGCGCTATTCCCGTACCGCCTGCCCTCAGCCGACGTACGCCCGCGTATTCATGCCGCCCCCTCATGCAGAATAAAACAGGATGCAAGATTGGTACCCGTCACGCCTTTTGGGCGAACAGGGCCCCCTTGTTGGCCTCGTGCATCTGTCGCGCCAGAGCCAAAACGTCCTTAGCGGGGATCTGGCGAATCACCTGGTGGGTTTGCGTATCCACCACCTTGATCACCGTCAGGCCGCTCCGCGTATCGATACTGAACTGCAGTTGTCGATCGACACTCTGGACAAACTGATTGAGCCGACTCACCGTGTCCTGCAGGTCCGGCGTGTGAATCTGCGACTGCGCTGGCGTCTGTGCCTTCGTTGGCACCTGTGTCTGCACTGGCACCTGGGACGGCAAAGGTCCGCCATCCGGGGCGGGAGTTTGCCGCACCGCACCCTTGCCGGTTGCAGGGCCGCGCGCGGACGGGCCCGATCGGGCAGCCGATGTCGTGGTGACCGTCGGAATAATTCGGGAGGCCAGTTCTGAAGCCATCGTCATATCCTCTCAGGGCGTTTGGACAAAGACCGCACCCGGGATGTCCTCCGGGTGCGGCTCATGCCCGTCCGCTACTAACCCGCGTTTACCGCAACAGGGTCAGGACATTTCGCGGCAGAGCATTGGCCTGGCGCAAAACGGCAGTACCGGCCTGTTGCAGGATCTGATCACGGGTCATCGCAGCGGTCTGCTTGGCAAAGTCCGCATCGCGGATGCGTGAACGGGCCGCCGTCAGATTCTCCGTGGTGATACTCAGATTCGAGATGGTCGACTGGAACCGGTTCTGCAGGGCGCCAAGCTGTGCCCGTTCGCCGTTGACCGTACTCAGGGCCGCATCCACGATGAACAGGGCCAGGTTGGCACCGGCGACGGTACTGACATCCAGTGTCGAGACGGCCTTCAGGGTAGCCGACGCACTGGCAGCGCTCAGGACGCCAAGGCTGGCCGCCGTAGTCGTCACACTGTAGGCCTTGCTGGCATCAAAGGTCACCTGGCCGGTGACCGTGGCGGAGGTGGAGGTGCCTGTCACCAATGCCGCCGCCGTTCCCACCGTGGTCGCGCCGGCATCCGTTGCGGAGTTCGTAATCTCGATGTTATTACCGGTGGCATTGGTCAGGGTGATACCGGTACCCGCCACATCGACCTGCGCCGTGACCCCCGTCTTCGATGTCTGGGAATTAAAGGCACTGACCGCCGCCGACAGACCATCGGCAGTGGTAGCCGCACTCAGGTTAAAGGAGATAGACACCGATGCGGCAGTGCCGTTATCTGAGACTACCGCCAGCTTGTAGGCCCCCGCCGCACCAAAAGTGACGTTCACGGTGGTCTTGGCGGCCGCCGTCACTCCGGTGGAACCGGTCACGGCATTGACGCCTGTGGCTATGGCCTTGGCACTCTCGCCTATAGCTACCGCGACATTCGCACTACCGATCGCACCACTGACGGTCAAGTTACTCGCTAATGTTATCCCGCTCGCGGTGCCCGCCACCGCCGTAGTCGCCTGGCCGGTGATCCGGTAATCACCGTACTGATTGGTGCGAAAATTCGCCATGGTGGCCTGAATGGTCTGGTTGGCATTGGCGCCGACCTGGAACTGGGCGGTGCCGAAGGTCCCGTCGAGCAGATTCTTGCCATTGAATGCGGTGGTCTGGGCCGTGCGATCGAGTTCAGCCGTCAACTGGCCCACCTCGGCCTGGATCGCCTGGCGATCAGAGGCCGAATTGGTGGCATTGGCCGACTGCACCGCCAACTGGCGAATACGCTGCAACATGCTATCGGCAGTCCCCAGGGCACCCCCGGCGGTTTGGGCCAGCGAGATACCGTCGTTGGCGTTACGTGAGGCCTGGGTCAGGCCATTGATCTGCGCGGTAAACCGCTCGGAAATGGCCAGACCGGCCGCATCGTCCTTGGCGCTGTTGATACGCAGACCGGAGGACAGGCGCTGCAGGGCGATGTCCAGTGCGTTTTGCGAGACGTTCAGGTTACGCTGCGCGGTCAGCGAGGCGATATTGGTGTTGATAATCTGAGGCATGACAGTCGCTCCCCATCGGCACCGACGCCCACAGCTGGCACGCCCATGCAGTTTATACTTAGCGGATAGACCCCGTTCGCCTGGGATATTTACCGCTTCCGACACTCCTAGCGTCCATAACACCGGGAACTTTAGGGTCGGGGAAAATAAAATCTCTTCTTCCAGGAAAGTTCATTCTTTATAGATATCAATCTGTTATAAAATCAATACCCAGGGTCAAACAGGATTAAAGAGGGCGCCCCTGAAATACCGGACCCCGCTCTGATCTCCACTCGCGATGAGAAGTCCCCGCATCGTCCCTGCCCTGCGTCCCTGTTGGCAGAGGCCCGGCAGGGCTGTCGTAGCCTGCACGGGGCACACCCGGTCATTTCCGGCGCAGAGCCTCTACGTTGTATGGCACAATCAACACAGTACCGTGCATTGTGCGCGTGATCATTCCAGGGTGAAGACTCGTGTTTAATAAACAGACCATCTTAATCACCGGCGGGACCGGCTCCTTCGGCAAGAAATTCACACGAATGATCTTAACAAGATATCAGCCGAAAAAGATCATCGTATTATCAAGGGACGAGTTGAAGCAATTTGAGATGCAACAGACCTGCAATGATGCCTGTATGCGGTATTTTATCGGTGATGTGCGCGATGAGAACCGTATGCACGAGGCGATGGACGGAGTCGATTATGTGATACATGCTGCGGCAATGAAACAGGTCCCGGCAGCAGAATACAATCCAATGGAATGTATTAAAACCAATATCTATGGTGCCGAGAATGTCATCAAGGCATCGATACGCAATAGGGTGAAAAAAATAATCGCCTTGTCTACGGATAAAGCGGCAAACCCCATCAATCTGTATGGGGCCACAAAACTGGCAAGCGATAAATTATTTGTAGCCGCAAACAACATGGTAGGGGGTAGAAAAACCCGCTTCTCGGTAGTCCGTTATGGCAACGTAGTGGGTTCAAGGGGGTCTGTTGTACCGGTCTTCAAGAAATTAATAGCGCAAGGGGCCGCCGCGTTACCCATTACCCATAAGGATATGACCCGATTCATGATCACCCTGGAAGCAGGCGTCAATTTTGTACTTAAAAATTTCGCAAGAATGCAGGGTGGCGAAATCTTTGTTCCAAAGATACCATCGATGAAGATGGTAGAATTAGCAAAGGCAATGGCTCCTGATGTACCGATCAAGGTGACCGGGATAAGACCCGGCGAGAAACTGAATGAGACCATGTGTCCGGCCGATGCCAGTCACTTAACACTTGAGTTCGATGACCATTATGTGCTGTGTCCCGACATACAGTTCGCATATAAAGCCGATTTCACCAAGAACAAGGCGGGTGAAACGGGGCGGTTCGTAGAGCAAGGTTTTGAATATAATTCAAGCAACAACACACACTGGCTAACCCATGGCGCATTGCTGGAAATGATAAAGGGTATGGATTCGTAACGGCGGCAATGGGGCGCCTGAAACCGCGTGCCTCCCAGTATTTGTTTTCGCCTCATCTATGATTAGCAGGAGGCGGTGGGACTGAGGGTGACAAGCCTCGAGTTTGCTCCGCAATCCCTCAGCCAGACCTTGAGGCACACTCTGAAGTCAGCAGTTTCTGACCGCCAGCGTACCCCACCTACACGATATCGAACATCGCTTCCACCACAATCGCACTAACGTAACAAATCCCAAACCAATGCTGTCCCACGCTTGACAGTGCGTGTCACCTTTTCTCCCAGCACCTGCCGCAGATATTTCGGTGGCAAACCCAACCCGGGTCGAATCGCACGCAGGTTTTCGCGTGTAAGCGTGTCCCCGGATTTTATATCTTGCACCACATAGAGTGAACGGCGAAACTGCATGGAATTCTTCTCGGCGCCAGTAGGACCATAGCGTACTTGTCCAAGCGACTGCCAAGCACGTTCGGTCTCCACCACCAATTGAGCCATCTCGGCAGGCTCCATTGAAAAGGCACTATCGACCCCACCATCTGCACGGTTGAGGGTAAAATGTTTCTCGATGGCGCTGGCACCCAATGCAACGCTGGCCACCGACACCCCCACACCCATGGTGTGGTCAGACAAACCCACTTCACAATCAAACCGCTCACGCAGATGCGAGAGGGTCAGGATGTTTGTATTCTGTGCCGAGGCAGGATAGGTACTGGTACATTTAAACAGGATCAGGTCCTTGCACCCCGCCTCACGAGCCACACGCACGGCCTCATCCAGTTCGGCCATCGTCGCCATGCCGGTGGAGATAATCACCGGCTTCCCGGTAGCGGCCACACGGCGTATCAGTGCCAGGTCGGTATTCTCAAATGAGGCAATCTTATAGCACGGCACATTCAGACTTTCGAGATAATCAACCGCGGTGTCATCGAACGGGGTACTGAAGGCGATCATACCCAGCTCGTGTGCCCGATCAAAGATAGGTTCATGCCATTCCCACGGCATGTAAGCCTTACTGTAAAGTGCATAAAGAGACGAGCCCATCCACAAACTTTCCGGATCGCTGATATGGAACTCCCGCTCGTCCAAGTCAATCGTCATGGTGTCAGGCGTGTAGGTCTGGATTTTCAGCGCATGGGCACCCGTCTTGGCTGCTGCCTCGACAATTTTCAGCGCACGTTCAAGTGACTGGTTATGGTTGCCGGACATTTCGGCGATAACCAGGGGGGCATCGTTCCCGCCTATCAGGCGGTCAGCAATCTTGAACCCTACGGTCATTTTTAATGAAGCCTCTTTGAATAACTAATGGACTCAAACTGGTATCCTGCACCTAAAAACAGCCTCTGGGAGCGCTCATTATCGCCGCATACATAAGCGCTGATCTTGTTCACCCTGGGCCGATTAGCGATAAACCAACATTCTGCACTTTGCAAAAGCTCACGCCCTTGACCGGGCTGTTTGATATTCGGAACGAGATAGATTGAGACCTGAGCTTCATCACCCTGAATGTCAAAACGTACAACCCCGACCGGCGAGCCTTCTCGGTGTCCAATGAGCAATAATCTATCAGGGGAGGCCAGCACCGAAGCAACCCATTGCTGATGCTCTTCTCGGTTGATTACACCAGGTTCACATGATGCCGCTCTGATGGTTGGGTGATTGCGCCACTCCAATAATTTATCTGCATCATCCTGTCTTGCAACCCGGATCTCAATGTCACTGCAGCCCAAACTTCTGATCACTCGCAACGCACCGCGACCATTCACAGCTTGCATTCCAGCACGGGCAAGGACTTGCCTCAGACGACCATTTTCCATGAGCGCGCTCATGTGGCGCCCAATCGCCGAGATCAACTCACCCTCTAATTCCGGTGCATACAGCAAGCATTCAGAGGCGGCCGCAGTAATTTGTTCGTGCTGATTGTCCGCCACACAGAGGGTCAACGTAGGCAACCCCAAACAGCAACGTTCCCAACTAGCAGAGCCACCAGCCCCAATCGCTAAGTCGGCAGCCGCCATCAACTCCGCCATCTTATCGGTTTGGATATGGCAAATAAATCCTAACCGCGCGCAGTCCACCTCAATTCGCTCACGAACAGGGTGCTGCTCGCCTATCACCACATCGACATGTAGATCAGAAATATCAAGCTCAGACAGAGCTTCAATTGCATGCCCTGTGTAGTTGTCTGCATCTATGCCACCAAAGAACACCAATACGCGCTTGACTGGTCCGCTACGCGGCTTGATCTGATCGTGCAGCCGCCGAAATTCATCACCCAACAAAGCATAGCGCGGGCCCAGCAATAATCGGCAATGTGTCGGTACTTTCCCGGTGTAGCGAGTCTGCATATCCGCATACAGATTCTGATCCAGTAATACATCGCAATCGTGTTGACGATCAGCGATGTCATCGATGACCAGAATTTTATTGGCCGTTCTCCGGAGCATGGACTCCCAACGGAAATCCAGTGCATAGTGATCAACGATGAGCCAATCCAAAGTTCTATCGGACGACAGCACCCGTATGGAATCCGCTGCATCCTGTGTCTGTCCAACCCCCAGCCAACGGGCGTGCGCCAACTCATCCAAGGCCGCATCATTTTGTGTCCCATCAAGCAGCGCCAACTCATGTCCTTTTTCTATTAACATGTCACGAAAATATGCGGGTAAATGACGACTGACAAATCGAGTCCGCACGCCACGCTGTTTCAATGCGTTCGCCAAGGTCAGACAACGCATGAAGTGGCCTGTTCCAATCAGAACCGAAGTATCGACACGAAATGCGATTGTATATACAGACATTTTTTAAATCTTTCTGCTCATTATGGCGGGAGCAAATATTTCGGCCCCCTCCCAGTCTTCCTGGGTATCAATGTCCTGCACCCGCCAACGCGGAATGTTGATGGGCATTGAATGTCGATCAAATATCCTCTGCCCTTCCAACCAGGCGGCGGGACGTCCCCAATAGAATTGCCCGGCGTCATGAAGCGCCACCGGCAGATCTTGAGAACGGGTTGAGAAATGTTCCGGGAATAACATTTCCAATCCACCATTTACGGTTTTCCGGAAGGAGCGAAAAATCGGAGCAGCAAAATCAGTAACAGCGAACGCGTAGTTCCAATCGCCAGAATTGAGTGCTTCCCACCCCTGTATGAGATCACTGACATAAATAAAGGGTGCGGTGGCATAAATACAGCAAACCGCATCGACGGCATAACCCTGGTCTAAAGTCCACCGCGTTGCATGCGCGATAACTTCGGTGGTTCCTATATGGTCATTGGAGAGTTCAATGGGTCGCATAAAAGGCACCTCAGCACCCCAATGTTTAGCCACTTTTGAAATCTCGACATCATCGGTTGATACGACGATGTGATCGAACAACCCGGACGTCCTGGCTGTCTCGATTGACCAGGCAATCATGGGTTTGCCGCAGAAATTTTTAATGTTCTTTCCCGGAATACGCTTGCTACCACCGCGTGCAGGGATAACGGCAATTTTCATTTTGAAATAGCCTGACATAAGGCTTCCACCACCTTATTCTGTTCGTCCCCCGTCAAACCTGGATACATCGGCAGGCTGATGGCCTCTGCATAATATCGCTCGGCTTCCGGACAATAACCTGCCTCGAACCCCAGGCCTTCATAGTAGGGCTGGCGATACACCGGGATATAATGCAGATTCACCCGTATCCCCTCTGCACGCAATGCTTCATACACCTGTCGATGGGATTTCCTGATTTCGGCCAGTTTCAGGCGAATCACATACAGATGTAACCCTGAGTAACCATCTGGATTCTGCCAAGGTGTCACCACTGGCAGGTCAGCCAACAGTTTCTCATAGCGGTCGGCAATGGCATGGCGTTTTGCAACAAATTTATCCAACCGCTGCATCTGGCTCAGACCTAATACGGCCTGAATGTCGGTCATACGGTAGTTAAATCCCAAGTCCACTTGCTGATAGTTCCAAATCTCCTCCGGTGGTCTGGGAAACATATCGGCTGTATCACTCGTGATGCCATGACTGCGCAGTCGGCCCATTTTTTTGGCCAAGGAAATGTCGTTGGTAGTGGCCATACCACCCTCGCCTGTCGTGATGATCTTGACCGGGTGGAAACTGAATACGGTGATGTCGCTGTAACGACAGTTGCCTACTGGTTCGCCACGGTATTTACCGCCCAGGGCATGGGAGGCATCTTCGATCATCTTGCAACCATAGCGCTCAGCCAACGCCATGATCTCAAGCATATCGCAAGGTTGTCCAGAAAAATGGACTGGAATCATAACTTTTGGGAGGCACTCAGTACGCTCTGCCTGCTCAAACTTCTCCCGCAAGGCCGATACACTGGTAGTATATGTGCGAGGATCAATATCGACAAAATCGACTTTCGCTCCGCAATACAAGGCGCAATTCGCCGAAGCAACGAAGGTGTTAGGTGTAGTCCAAAGCCAGTCGCCCTTTCCCAACCCCAGCGCCAAACAGGCAACATGCAATGCAGAGGTGGCGCTACTCACAGCAACGGCATAATCAGCGCCACAGTAGTCAGTCACCGCTTTTTCAAAAGCGGGTACAGCAGGGCCTTGCGTCAAATAATCAGATCGCAGAACATCCACTACCGCCTGGATATCGGCTTCAGAGATATCCTGGCGGGCATAGGGAATCATCACCGTCAAATCAGGCCAACCTTGTTGTGGTTATGCTCATTCCATTCGGAGCCTTATCCACGATATCATTATCGCGTCAATGCACGTTCCTGGGTATTGATAGAGTTTTGCGGTACAAGTCCATCTCGTCGTCATTATCTATCACGGCAAGAATCTCCCGCAGATCACCATGTATATCTTTAATATGTTCAATCAAAACCTGCTGCGCGGTCTCAAAAGATCGGGCGGCAGAGACCTCATCACGTTGCAGACCGTTTTGAATGTATACATTGGTGACAAACAGCCTGAGCCCCTGCGATAATAACGTGGCCGGTAGAAAATGACTCTGATTGTGCCCGACACCGATGGCCTTGTACATCAGCGTGAGTGTACCGACGATCTCCTCCCTTGTCTGAGGGGTTGCCTGCGTAAAACCCAGAAGAGCGTCAAAATAATCATCCACCTGTGCCATATAATAGGTTTTTAGTCGTTCTATAACCGCATCTGCTTGATAGTGATTATCGAAACAGGCACTAATCTTCTGGCGTAGCCGGTGCTTGTCGGTGCTCTTGGTAAATCGCTTGGGCAACCTGGCGACCTCTATGGGAATTGTCCCCTTGATTTTAGCCCCTTCACCGACATTGAACCATTGAATGTCGAGGTGATTGCGTAAACGCATTTCTGTTGTATCGTGGGACCAGACCAAGATCCCATCACTACAGATAACGGCGCCCAGATTCCCCGGCAACTTGAATGGTGACGCATTGCTGAGGCCATCATCCATATCATCATAAAGTGTGTTATTTGCATGCATCCGGCTGGCACCTTCAGGTGCGCCATAGTCCACACCAAACAAATAGACCTTGTTTACCCCGAGATCTGCGGCCATTGCAATCCCCGCATTGGTGACTGTGGGGTTGACCTCACCGGTCACGGCATAACGCTCATCCATCAACGTAGAACCGGGGTCGTTTAGTTTTTGAAAAATCAACACTTCCTTATAGAAATGATCGATCTGAGTGCTGACGACATTGAGTTTAAGTAATGAAATCTGTTTGAGAATTCCAGCATCCTGTTCTTGTTCTACTTTAGCGGTGTGCCAGTTTCGTTCCTGTACGACCTCGTAGTCAGGGATGATGCCTGCTTTTATGAGTGGGCCAATAGCCGAGCCACAGGCGATGACAATGGCATCATGCTGGTGTTCCTTGAGGTATTCGATTGCACCATCCAGTGAGGGTCCACTGCCGACAATGAAGGCGCAGAAAAACTGTTTAATTTTCTTCCCGGTAAAGAACTTGTTATTCTTTCTAATATTTCTGGCCGCAAAGTAGAACCCGATACGTTGATCTTCATACCACCCGGAATCCAGTTGTTGCCTTTGTACACTGTCTTTTTGTGACTCGTTGCGGATCATCTCATCAATTGCCAACGAATTATCAAAATGATTGAAACGGTAAAACAGACTGGTTACCGGCGTAAGTCTGCTTCCCATAAAGGCATGATGACTGGCGATCGCCTGCTCGGCATTTGTCCCCAGTGCCAGGTGGAGCCCTTTATTGTTAAATTCGAAATACTTGAAAATGAGCGCCCAGGGTATGGTAAAGAGTGAGGTGTAGAATAAATCGAAGTGTGGCTCGTAGACCAGCATATAACTGATCTTCTTTTGTTTTATCAATTCCGTGAGGTGAAAACCAAGGCCGATACCATACACCCTGACCATGGCAAGATAGTCATTTTTATAGCATTCCAACGGCGCGAGATTTTCTGTAGAAATCTGCATTTCTTTAAAAATACTGCTGTCATATAGACGCTTGAACATCTTAGCCTGTATCGGATTCGATTCTACCCACGCCGCATCTAATGTACCCATGATACCCGGACTCAGGTGAGTCCAGCAGAACAGCTTGTCGATGACCTTCTGGATGGGTGACATGATCCCCTCTATCGTAGAGGCCGCATACACCGCACTATTATCTGGCACGTACACTATATTGGGACTACCATCGGGATTAGCGCAGAGACGGTAATCCTGGCACCGATGTTTGCTTATGGCACTAAACAAATCGGGTTGATGTTGCTGAAAATAGGCCAGATTTTGTTCGAACAATGCATTGCGAAAAGTATCCGGTAATAGCGTTAGGGTTACGGTGTCACTGGCATTATCGACACCGGCGCCTGGTGCTATACCTTGTTCAGACAATGTCTTGTTTTTTGACGTATCCACTGGAAAACGGGCTCTTATTTTTTAATCTTACAGATACTTGAACAGGGACAAACCCTGCACACGGGTAAATGCCTTCTGTGCCGCTTGCAGTCCAACCAGTTGCTGATCCAGGGTACTGATCGCGGCGGCATAGTTGAGGTCATTGGTGGTCGACAGGGTTTTTTTCACTTGAAAAATGAGATTACTGTTGTTATTGGTCTGGCTGTCGATGGCATTGAGTCGCGCGCCGATCCGGGCTCGCGTGTCGAGAATGTGCCCCAGCGATTGGTCCAGATCACTCAAACTGCGGTTGATGCCGTTGGCGAGGCGTGCGCGCGATGCATTGTTGCCAACACCCGCATCCAGTGTATTGATCAGTTTCTGTGCGGTTTCGAACAGGGATTGATTGTTGCTGGGCGACAGGGTGAAACTGTCACCCGCCGCTGGCGTACCCTTGATGTTGGTCTGAATGCCCTTGAAGCTGATGCTGGCCCCGGCCACGTAGGTGGGCGCATTGGTTGTCGCATTCTGTGGCAGGGGGGGAGTGATCTGGCCACCGTTGGCACCGAAGACATTGTAGGCCAATTGGCCCGCTCCGTTAGTGACAAACGTAATGGTATAGGTATCCGGCACATAGGCGGTGGGGTTGATTACGTTGCCCGGGTCTATAATCCCATTGCCGGTATTGGCGGGATTGTCTCGGGTGGTGAAGGTCCCGTTGCCAGTGCGGATGGCCATGAACACCGCCGAACCGGGGTCGCTGTCGGCCACGGTGCGTGAGGCACCAATCTGTATCTGTCGTTGCCCCGCATCACCCGCATAGCTGAATGAACCGCTGGCGGTGGCAGAAAAAGGCTTGTTGTTCCCCTGATGGCCGGAAAACAAATAAACATTGTTCTGATCGACCGTATTGGCCAGTCCGATCATACTCTTGAGGATCTGCTTCGCCTCGGTGGAAATCGCGCGCAGATTGGCGCTGGTATTTGTCGCGTTATTGGCTTGCACCGCCAGCTCGCGCAGGCGCTGGATCTGGTTGGTTTCAGACGAGAGAGTGCTTTCTTCGAGGTTGAGCCGCGCCGTCGCAGCGTTGGCATTGAACTGATACTGTTGGGTGGTATCCAGCGCCTGATTGAGATTCAAGGTCAGCGCACTGGCCACCGGATCATCGGCGGGTGTCATCACCCGCTGGCCCGAAGAAACCTGCAATTGCGTCTTGTTGACCTTGGCCTGCTGGTCCAGCATGGCGTTGACGGCACTGTCATACATCTGGCGGGTCGAGATACGCATGGTTATCCTCCCAATGCGGTCATGAGAGAGGTGAAAAGCTGGTTCGACGTGGCAATGATACGCGCCGTCGCCTGATAGGCCTGCTGGTAGCGCAACATGTTGGCCGCTTCCTGGTCCAGATTAACTCCCGAGACGGCATCGCGTTGGGCGACGGACTGTTGCAACACGCTCTTTTGTGCGGTTTGGTTGATGTCGGCCTGGTGGGTCTGCGTGCCCACGGCAGAGACTATTTGCGCATAGGCGCTCTGGAAGTCTGTAGTGGGTGTGCCACTGGTGTTTTTCAGCATGGTCGGCGTCGTCTGCAAGGCCCCCAGCGCCAGCGCGTTGCGGTTGTCACTCACTGCGCCGGTGTTTTTCTCGACCGTGAAGGTGTCATTGACATAGGGCTTGCCGGTGATCTGCACTCGCATGCCATTGATATCAATGTTGGCACCACTAGTATAGGCAATCTGCGCTCCACCATTGATGCTGTACTGATTGGCTATCAGGGTGCCGGTGATACTGCTGCTGAATTTAATGTTGGCAGTCTTTAAAAAGTTGGGATCAGCAGGATTGATCACCTGCCCGGCGCTGATAGTCGCGCTGCCGAGGTTGGTGGTGGCGGCACTGGCACGCACCGCACCCGCAGCGGCGATCTGGCGCGGATTGGTGATGGCCACGGAAATATCCCGTGCCGCGTTGCGCGTGGGTTGGATCTCGAAGCTGTAACTGTTGCCTGGCACCGCACCAATGGCGCTGACCGCGATACTCAGCCCATCAGCGGTAAGTGGAGTAGCGCCACTGCCGGAGGTCACCACTTTGTTTGTCGTGGTATTGATGAGGTTCCAGGTCGAGGTGGTGCCGTCATACTGCAAGCGATAGTCCACGTTGGACAACTGGCCCGGATCGGTAATGCTCACCGTTGGTGTGGCGTTGGTGGTGTTGAGCGTATTGGCGAGTACGGTGGGGGTCGGTACATTGAAAAAGGTACCACCCAGATTGTTATTCAGATCGAGACCGAGTTTGTGTTGCACATTGAAGGCATCAGCCAGATTGATCGCCACGCGCCCCAGGCTGTTGAGTGCGGGGTTCAATATCTGCTGGCGAAAGGATTGCAGGGCACCCAGCACACCGCCTTTGAGGCTGTCGGTGATGTTGACCGGCGTGCCCGTACCATTGCCGATGAGGATATCCTTTTTATTGGGATCGAAGCCATTGGGCCGGGTGCTCAGGGTCGCCGCAGTGTAGCCGATGACCAGAGTCTGTCCATTGCCGATAAAGACGTTGAGGGCACCATCACTCTGGGGCACCACGCTGACGGCCACCTTCTCCGAGAGCTGGCGGATGAGTTCATCGCGCTGGTCCAGAAGATCATTGGCGGGTTGGCCAACCGCCTGCCCCTGTGCAGTGACAATCTGCTGATTGAGCTTGGCCAGGCTCTTGGCCAGTTGATTGACTTCGCTGACTGCTGTGTCCGTCTGGGTGTTCATACTGGCATACTGGGCGTTGAGATTGTTATACAGATACCGGTACCGATCGACCAGGGCGTTGGACTGGCTCAGCAGCACCTGTCGGGCGGGGGTCGAGGAAGGCGCATCGGACACCCCCTGTACGGCCTTGAAAAATTCCTGCAGGGTCGGTGAAAGCCCGGCCTTGGGGTCGGCCAGCAGGTTGTCGACCCGACTGGCATAGTCCGCAAAGGTGCTGTATTGGCTGTTCAATGTGGTGTTGGTGCGCAATTGCCCAACGAGAAACTGATTGTAGATCCGGGCAATGGTATCGACCCGCACACCGTTGCCGACAAAACCGTTGGCCTTGGGCGTGGGCGGCCGAGCAACGAGTTCAACCCGTTGGCGCGAATATCCCGGCGTGTTGACGTTGGAGATATTGTGGCTCGTCGTGGCCAGGGCGCTCTGTGCCGCCAGCAGACCTGAAATGCCAATCTGTAAGGTGTCGGCCATGGTCTATTCCCACCCGTGTGTCATCGTTGGTGCCACAGGCGGATGTCCACCCACGGCTGTGGCGCGCCGACCGGTGACGCTACGTGCGCTCATGATAGCGTCCCGTGTGCGGCATTCTTGAGTCTGCCCTGGTGAGGGTATGTGTTGCCGACGCCGGTGCCAGACCCGCCACCGCCTCCTGCAGCGGGCGGCTGTGCAGCACCCGCCACACCTTCGCGCCATAGTGCGGGTCCGTCGCGTACCCGGCCGTATCCAGCGCATCGATGAAGGCCCTGGGATCGTGCGCTTGGCGCAGCGCGTTCTGATAGCGTGGATCACTGCGCAGAAACTTCACGTAATCGCGAAAACTGGCCGCATAGGAGTCATAGGCCCGGAAGGCGGCACGCTGGCGCACGGCGACACCCCCCTTGTATTCGAGGGTGTTGATCTGCATCCGCGCACCCTCCCAACGGTGATCGGCCTTGATGTTGAACAGATTGTGACTGCTGGCACCGCGTCCGTCCCGAACGATGCCCCGTCCCCACCCCGTCTCCAGCGCGACCTGGGCCAGCAACACTTCCGGGCGGGTACCCAACTCGCGGGCCGCACGCTGGGCCTGGGGCCAGAGCTGGCGGATAAAGGCTTGCGGTGAGTGCGGTTGTGGTGCCTGTGCTGCCGCGCTCATGCCGGTGCCTGTCCCCCTTACGCCGGCCATTGTGCCCACGCGCTTTACGGACCCAGGCAGTGTCGTTAGCCGCACCGCCGCCCAGGACTGGCGTACCAGTGGGCGCAACGCGGGCGGCGTCTGCGCGCCGAGCGGTGCCGGCGCGACGCGCTTGTCCGCAGGGTGTGTGGCCTGCGGCAGTGTCTTGCCAAGCTGGCGCTCAAGCATCGCCGCCAGGCCCAGGCCATGGCTACCCCGTGCCGCGTCCGCCTGGGACATACTCAATGCGAGTTGCTGATCATAGAGGTCGCGGTACATCTTGCCCTGCTGACTGCCTAACAGGGGATCACCGAAGCTGGCCTTGCGCATACTCTTGAGCATCATTTGCAGGAACAGGGCCTCAAACTGTCTGGCTACCTGCGGCAGGGCCTTGCGCTCGTTTTGCCGAGCCAGTTTGCGCAGCCCACTGAACCCCGAAAAGTCCGTGTAGATGTCAGCGGTGATGGCGGCTGAATTCATTCGGTGACCTCAGATGACGATGAGTTGTGCACTCAAGGCACCCGCGTCTTTCAGCGCCTCAAGGATGGCGACCAGATCACTCGGTGCCGCACCGACCTGATTGACGGCCCGCACGATGTCATCGAGCGAGACCCCGGGTTTGAACAAGAACATGCGCTCCTTACCCTTGCGCTGTATCTTGATGCTCGAACGCGGCACCACGGTCGTCTTCCCGCCCGACAACGGCGCCGGTTGACTGACCTGGGGAGACTCGGTGATGGTCACGACCAGATTGCCGTGTGATACCGCAGCTGGCCTGACCCGCACGTGCTGACCGATGACCACCGTGCCGGTGCGTGAATTGATGATGATACGTGCCGGCGCCTCACCGGGGCGTACCGACAGATTATTCAGCATGGACATATAGGCCACGCGCTGGCCCGGGTTGCGCGGTGCATTGACGCGCACCGATGCGGCATCGATCGGGGTGGCGGTACCGGGGCCGATGGCCGTATTGATCGCCTCCGCCACCCGGTTTGCCGTGGTGAAATCCGGGGTGTGCAAATCGAGCACCAGGCTGTGTTCGGTCCCGAAGCGGGTGGCCACACTGCGCTCGACCGTTGCACCGTCGGGAATACGCCCCGCGCTGGGGATATTGATCGTGATCTTGGAACCATCGCTGCCCGAAACACCCAGCCCGCTGACCAACAGGTTGCCCTGGGCAAGGGCATAGACCTGGCCGTTCGCCCCTTTGAGCGGGGCCATCAGCAAGGCACCGCCGCGCAGGCTCTTGGCGTTACCGATCGAGGCAACGGTCACGTCAATGGTCTGGCCGGGTTTGGCAAAGGGTGGCAGTACGCCAATAATGCTGACCGCCGCGACATTCTTCAACTGCAACGTCTGTCCCACCGGCAAGGTCACGCCGAAATGCTGGAGCATGCTTTTGAAGCTTTGCACCGTAAAGGGGGTCTGGCTGGTCTGATCACCGGTTCCGTCGAGCCCCACTACCAGGCCATAACCGACCAGTTGGTTGCTACGCACACCCGCAATATCGGCCAGATCCTTGATGCGCTCGGCCTGGGCACCGACACTAAAACCGGCCAGGCACACGAAGACCAACGCCAGCGCTGAGCCTGTCAGAAAACCTTGATTTCGTTTCATCTGTACTGCCTCTGCCTGTGTCAGACTGATACCGTTCAGAAGGGCCAGAACGCACTCTGGAAGAAACGCCCCAGCCAACCCATGCTGTTGGCGTCGGCCACTGCGCCGCTACCACCGTAACTGATGCGTGCATCCGCCACCTGGGTGGAGATCACGGAGTTGTTCGTGGAGATATCGGCCGGGCGCACAATACCGGAGATGCGCAGGTACTCATTGCCTTGATTGAGCGAGACCAATTTTTCACCGCGCACGACGAGATTGCCATTGGACAACACCTTGGCCACCGTCACTGTGACGTCACCACTCAGGCTGTTGCTCTGGGTGCTGGCCCCCTGCCCCTTGAAGCTGCGGTTTGCCGTGGCATTGGCGCTGAAGATACTTCGGCCACCGATCGAAACCCCACCACCGGCAATAGACGGCACCGGCAGGTTAACAGTGTCGTCCTTCGCGGTACTGGTCTTGGCCGCCTTGCTGGCATCGGTCTTCTCATCCAGAACGATGGTGAGGATGTCACCAACGCGGTGAGCCTTGTAGTCCGCGAACAGACTGACGGTATCATTGGTTTGATAGATGGACCCCGTGGCAATCTTCGGTTTTTGTACGGGCGCCGGGTAAGTCGGGGCATAGGCCGGGTCGGGACGCAGCTGCTGGCTGGCACAGCCGCCGAGCAATGACACCACCATCAGTCCGAGTGCAATTGTGTGCATACCGTGGTTCATCGTCTTGTCCATCCGTTCAGCGGGTGCCCGTATCGAGCCCCCCATGGCTATAGATTCTGGGTGACGTATTGCAACATATGGTTGCTGGTGGCGATTGCCTTGGAGTTCATTTCATAGGCGCGTTGCGTCTCGATCATGTCCACCAGTTCCTCGACCACGTTGACATTGGAACTCTCCAGCGCACCCTGCACCGTGGTGCCCAGACCGTTGAGACCGGGGTTGCCGGCCTGCGGGAAACCGCTGGCTGCGGTCTGCACATACAAATTCTGGCCAATGGGTTGCAGCCCGGCAGGATTGATAAAACCGGCAAGCTGGATCGTGCCGATCTGCGTCGGGGCCGTCGCTCCGGCTACCAGTGCAGACACGATGCCATCCGTGCCGATGGTCAAACTGATCGTGTGCTGCGGCACGGTGATACCGGGCTGCAAGAGGTTGCCGCCCGGGGTCACGACTTGCCCCTGCGAATTGACCTGGAATTCACCGTCACGGGTATAGCTCAATGTACCGTCAGGGCGCAGAATCTGGAAAAGACCCGATCCCTGTATCGCCAGGTCCAGGGAATTGCCGGTTTGTACCAGATTACCCTGGGTGTGGATCTTCTGTGTCGCCACGGTACGCACACCGGTCCCGATACTGAGTCCCGAGGGTAACTGTGTGTTCTGGCTGACCTGCGCACCCACCTGGCGCACGTTCTGGTAGAGCAGGTCCTCGAACTCCGCCCGGCCCCGCTTGAAACCCATCGTATTGACGTTGGCCAGGTTATTCGAGACCACGGCCAGGCGGGTTTGCTGGGCCTCAAGGCCGGTCTTGGCGATCCACAGTGCACGCATCATCGGGGCGATACCTCATAGTCCTTAAAGCACATTGGCACTACTGCATGGAAAGTTGCAGGGTTCATGCCAACTTGACGAGACTGGCCGTTTGCTGGTCGTCTTGTCGGGTGGTTTGCATCATCTTGATCTGTAAATCGAACTGCCGGGACAGGGTGATCAGATTGACCATGGCCTGCACCGCGTTGACGTTGCTGGCCTCCAGCGCACCGACACTGAGCTGAACGTGCGCGTTCGGTGGTGCCGTGGTCCCGTTTTTCAGACGCATTAGCCCATCATTGCCTTTCACCAACTGATCCTCCGGCGGGTTCACCAGGCGAATACGATCGACAACAGAAATGGTGTTGGCGGGCTGGCCCAGGGGCAACACCGAGATGGTACCGTCCTTGCCAATCACTATCTTCTGCGACGGTGGCAGGGCAATCGGGCCGCTGTTGCCGAGTACCGGCCGTCCCGCTGCGGTCAGGAGCTGTCCGGTCGATGTCAGGTGCAGATGACCGGCACGCGTATAGGCCTCACGGCCATCGGCGGTCTGCACGGCGATCCAGCCCCGGCCCTTGACGGCCACATCCAGGGCGCGCCCGGTACGGTTGATGGGTCCCGATGCGAGGTCTGTACCGGCGCGCTCGGTCATGGCGTAGACCCGGGTCGGATACCCTGGCCCGAACACCGGCATACTCCGCGCCGCCGCAAAGTCGGCCTTGAAACCCGTCGTGCTGACATTGGCCAGGTTGTTGGTGTTGATCGCCTGGGCCAGCATCGTCTGTTGCGCGCCGGTCATAGCGATATAGAGCATACGATCCATGTCGGTTCCTCAATGGTTCGCCAAAGGCGACAGGCATCAGAACGTATTGATGGCCGTCTGGGTGATCGTATCGGAGGTCTTGATCATCTTGGCGTTAGCCTGAAAATTGCGCTGCGCAGTGATCATCTTGACCAGTTGCGCGGTCAGATCCACATTCGACCCCTCCAGGGCGCCGGATTGAATCGCCCCCAGACTCGCCGTGCCCGGCGCACCGACCAGGGCCGCCCCCGAATCGAAACTCTCCGCCCAGGAGGTATCGCCTAATTGGCGCAGGCCTTGAGGATTGGCAAAGTTGGCCAATGCCACCTGGGCCAGGGTCTTGTTCTGACCGTTGGTATAGCGCGCCTGCACGACACCCGATGCATCGATCGCGATCGTGCTCAACCGCCCGGTCGCATAACCGTTTTGCGTCAGGCTGTTCACACCAAAGCTGCTGCCATACTGGGTCGTGGGCGATGCGCCCAGATAGTTCATGGTCACGGTCATCGGATTTGCACCATTGCCCGGGGTATAGGCCGGGTAGGCGATGGCACCGGGCGGTGTTACCGCCGCGCCATTGATCGTTGACAACTGGCCTGCGCCGTTAAAGGTCATCGTATCGGCCGTGTAGGGGGGTCCACCGCGCAGTGCATTGCCGTCGATAAACCCGTACACATTCCACTGGTTCGGTGTGGTGGTCTTGGCGTAGTACATCGTGGCCAGGTGCGGCGAGCCCAGTGAGTCGTAGACCGTCAGCGAGGTCGAGTTGTTGTAGCTCGAGGGTACCGTCGGACTAAAGGCCACCGGTGGTGGCGTCTGGGTAGCATCCAGGTTCAGCCCGGCATTGACCGTCGAGGTGGCCTGCGGGGTAATATTCGCGGTATTGAGCTGCAGCGTGCCCAACGAACCGGTAATGTTGCCAGCGGCATCGGCCGTGTAGGCCAGCAATTTTTTATGACTGTTATTGACGACGTAACCGGCATTGTCCACGCCAAAGGCACCGGAGCGGGTATAGGAGCGCGCACCCTTGTCATCGAGCATGAAAAATCCATGCCCATTGATAGCCAGATCGAGGTTGTTGTTGGTGAACTCGACGTTACCCTGGGTAAACTGCTGGGTGATCGCAGCCACCTTGACACCACTGCCGATTGCGTTCGCGGCCACCCCATAGTTCGAGGCGGCATAAATATCAGAAAACTCGGCCCGCGATTTCTTGAACCCCGTGGTGCTGGCGTTGGCTACGTTGTTACCGATAACGCGCAGATCAGCCGTGGCGGCGTTGAGCCCACTCAAAGCGGTGCGAAATGACATAACCGACCCTCCTGTATAGTCTGGTTAGTAAAGCCTGATTACATGATTTCCGTCACTTTGGACAAAGCGATGGACCCCATCCCGGCCAGGTTCAGGGTCACTCCCTTGCCTGGACCACCCAGGGTGACACTGTCAACACCGACCGCGACCAGTGTCTGTGCCGCCACCGTCGTACCACCGGACAAGGTTTCAGCCCGCACCGTGTACTGGCCGGGTGGTGCGATGCCACCCTTGTCCGTTTTGCCGTTCCAGGTAAACGCGCTCTGCCCCTGTGCCTGCGGACCCAGGTCCATGTGGCGCACGAGTTGTCCGCTGGCATCATAGATATTCACCGTCAGCGAAGGCGTGCTCGACGCCAGATTCACCGCCCCACTCATCCCCTTCGTGGCACTCAACACCGCAGTGCTACCGGGCACCAGTACCTGGCGCCCCACCAAGGTGGAGGCCTGCAAGGCCTGGTTGGAGGTCAGCGTCGCGGCGAGAGTGTTAAATGAGGTCTGCAACCCCTGTATGCCGGACGCGGAGGTGAACTGGGCTATCTGGGTGAGAAACTGTCCATTTTGCATGGGCGACAACGGGTCCTGATTGCTCATTTGGGTCGTCATGAGCTTCAGGAAATCGGCCTGACCCAATTGGTCCGTCTTTTTCTGACTGCTGGGTGGCTTCAAGCCTAGTTGCGCCAGGATCTGGGATGTCGTGTCGATGTTGCTCATCGCGTCTGCCTCCGGTCTCTTGTTTACCTGAATGCGGATTTAAATCGCACTATGCAGGTCCGTATCAAGGTTTACCTGTTCAATGGGTGGCACTCTACTGCCCCAGACTCAGAGTCCTGAGCAGCAACTGCTTGGTCGTGTTCATGATGGCAATGTTGTTCTGGTATGAACGCGAGGCCGAGATCATATTGGCCATCGATTCAACCGGATTGACATTCGGTAGATAGATGTACCCCTTGGCATCGGCCAGGGGGTTGCTCGGGCTGTATTCCTTGCGTACCGGTGCCCGGCTCTCCACGATGCCCTTGACCTGTACACCCACTGGCGCATTCGGGTCCATGAGACTTTGCACCATCGGGGCGAATACCGGCTCACGCGCCTTATACGTGGTATTGATACTGCTGCTGATGCTCTGTGCGTTGGCCAGATTGCTGGCCACGGTATTGAGCCGCAGCGTCTGCGCGTTCAAGCCGCTACCGGCGATATTGAGTATATTAAACAATGACATGAGCTAATTTCCCTTTATCGCCAGCATCAGACCCTTGACCTGATCGGTGATGAATTGCAAGGACGCCTGATAGCGCAGGGCGTTGTTCATGAACTCCGCCATCTCGACCTGGGGTTCCACGGTATTGCCGTCAATCGAGGCCTGGAGGGGATTGCGGTACAGGGTTTGCGCACCCGTCGCCGTATCCGACGGTTGCAGATCACGCGGGTTAGTAAGCATCAGTGGCCCACGTGGGCCGGCACCGGCGAGCTGTATACCGGTGCCGGCCGCCTGCGCCAGTGCGGCACGAAAGTCGATATCACGGGCCTTGAAGTTCGGGGTGTCCGCATTGGCCAGATTCGAGGCCAGCAACTCGGCACGCTGACTGCGCAGGTACAGCGCTGTTTCATGAATACCGAATATCTTGTCGAGACTAAACCCCATATCCGTTCTCCTGGGCCCCTGTATCGGTGTGTTTGGGCGATACTATGCAACCGCCGTACCACAACACGATATCCCTTTATATTCAAAGTATTACAAATTTACACAGGTATTCGGATCGCACCAGGCGGCAAGGTTTGGCCTGCGCTGGCAGGCCAGCGGCAAACCATGAAGGGAAGAGAGATGTCGGCGTATATGCCAGACGGAGAAGCGTGGACGAGGTAATTAGCGAGTAGGTTTCCAGCCGGCCTTGAGCCGATAAAACACACCCTGGGCACAGCGCACCATCTCGAAGGCATCGGTGTAACCCATCGGTGACTCGGAACCACCCAGCAACAGATAACCACTCGGATTGAGTGCCTGTGCCATGCGGGTGAGGATATCGCGCTTGAGATCAGCGGAGAAATAAATCAGGACATTACGGCAGAAGATCACGTCAAAGCGCCCCAGCAATACATAGCTGTTGAGTAAATTGAGCTCCGAGAACCGCACACGTTGGCGGATTTCAGGGCGCACTTCCCACGCGTCCGCTTTTTTGGTGAAAAACCGCTGTTTGCGCGCTTCTTCCAGACCACGCACGACCGAGAGACCGTCATAGGTGGCGTATTTCGCTACCTGCAACATGCTGGGGGAAATATCGGTCGCGACGATCTGCACCTCTCCCGTCAGACTGCCCGGCTTGGCCTGCTGGTACTCGCTGACACACATACTGATGGAATAGGACTCCTGTCCCGAAGAACAGGCCGCCGACCAGATGCGTGAGGCACGGCCACGTTGTTTGGCCAGTTCGGGGAGAATTACCTGCTTGATGATCTCGTAGGGATAGGTATCACGAAACCACATGGTCTCGTTTGTCGTCATCGCATCGATGGTACGTTCGCGCAAACCGGAGCGGGTATCGCGTTTGAACGCGTCCAGCATGCTCCCTAGAGAGGAGAAGGAAAATTCCTGCATCAAGCGATTGAGGCGACTTTTAACCAGATAATGCTTGTTATCACCAAGAACGATACCGCATGCCTGCTCGAGGAACACACAAAACGCCGCATAATCCTTGCTTGTTATGTCCGACTGCGTCACAGCACAACCCAATATTGTTGACCCGGGAGCGGGTTGGAGAATATACCACGTAGGTGGGGTCGCCCCTACCGTTCGGGACCACTCATGCCTGCAAATGCTCCCAGGTCTCAATCACCTCCATCACGGCCCCGCCCAGTTCATCGGGCTGGAACTTCGCGACGAACTTGTTGGCGCCGACCTTCTCCACCATGGTCTTGTTGAAGGTACCACTCAGTGAGGTGTGTAACAGGACATAAAGATCCTTGAGGGCCGGATCGGCCCGGATCTCTTTGGTCAGAGTATAGCCATCCATTCTCGGCATCTCGACATCGGACAGGAGCATCGCAATGCGCTCCTGGATCGGCCCGTCCTGGGCCCATTGCTTGAGCTGATCCAGCGCCTCACGCCCGTCCTTGGTCGCGGTGACTTTGATATTGAGTTGTTCCAGCGTGCGGATGATCTGCTTGCGCGCTACATTGGAGTCGTCTGCGATCAAAATGTGCATGGGCACCTTGCTCTCGCTCTGGGCGCCCCGGTCCAACAGGGTATCGGACAACGTGGCCTCGACACCGATCATCTCGGCCAGCACCTTCTCCACGTCGATGATCTCCACCAGTTTGTCGTCGACGTTGGTCACTGCTGTCATGTAGTTTTCCTTACCCACGCCTTTGGGCGGTGGCAGGATTTCTTCCCAATTGATATTGATGATGCGCTCCACACCACCGACCAGAAAACCCTGCACCGTGCGATTGTACTCGGTAATGATGACATAACCCTCACTCGGATTTTGTTCACCGCGCTTGCCAATGGCGCGCGCAAGGTCGAGCACAGCAATGGTCTTGCCACGCAAAGTGGCGATACCACACACGACACTGTTGGCATGCGGCACATTCGTCAGCGCGGGACACTGGATCACCTCCTGGACCTTGAAGACATTAATCCCGTAGAGTTGTTGTCCCCCCAGGCGAAACAACAGAAGTTCCAGCCGATTGCGGCCCACCAGTTGTGTGCGTTGATTTACGCCTTCGAGTAAGCCTGCCATGTTCTACTCCTGTACAAAGTAACCGCACCGGGTTACGGCCAAGTTCGACACCTGTCTTATCGGTCATGCTCCAGCGAACTTGAGTGCGCCCCTCCGGCGTATCCTGTCTGCATACTCACACCCCCTATCTCTACTGCGGCACATACCTTGCATATTCCACAGACATCTCGCTTGCATGACCAATAAGCGAACTCAACACACTATCAATATGGCCGACAGTTTACACAAAACATGTTAATAAACAGTACATTAAAGATGAAATACTCTACCGGTTTCTTGGGCGTCAATTTTTCGACGATGATGCGGTCACGGCCATACCCTGCCGAACACCGGACCTCGCGACCCCTCCCCCCTCCCGCCACTGCAACGGGATTGCGCATTTTCATTCTCATCATTGCTGTCCTGCTGGGCCTGCCCGGACTCGGCCATGCCGGCACCGTGCAGTCATTGGCGAGCATCCGCAATGCTGCACGCAACTATGCCCGGACCCAGGCCCAGGGCCAGCAGGGCACGGTGATTGTCGATGCCGGGCGTCTTGACCCGCGGCTGCGCCTGACCGCCTGCACACAGCCATTGGCAACCTTCCTGCCACCGGGCAGTCGCCGGTTGGGGGCCATCACCGTCGGCGTACGCTGTACGGGACATGCCCCCTGGACGCTGTATGTCCCGGTCACAATCCATGTCTACGGTCACATCGTCGTTGCCGCCCGCACCCTGCCACAGGGTGTCATTTTGCAGGCCAGTGATCTGCGAATCGTGCGCCGTGACCTGTCCCGGGCGGCACCGGGCTACCTGAGCCAGGTGAAGCAGGCCGTCGGCATGGTCCTGCTACGTCCCTTCGCACCCGGTAACCCGCTCAGTGAAAGCGCCCTCAAGCCACGTCAATTGGTCCGCCGCGGGGAGCGCGTGACGATCATCGCTGAACTCAACGGACTGGTCGTGCGCAGTGCCGGCACCGCCCTCATGAACGGGGCCTATGGCCAGTTGATCCAGGTGCGCAATGCGCGCTCCAGACGGGTCATCGACGCGGTGGTGAACGCCCTGGGCAGCGTCAAGGTCAGCATGTGACACGATGAGGGCGAACGGGCTCAGGGATTTGCGACGGATCAGCCCAGGGTCAAGGGACCACGAACAAGCCCCTGTTTGCATCGGCAGGTATACACCGGATGATATCACCCGGGGATTTTTCGCCAGGCAATTAAAGGTATGGCGTCCCCGGCCGCTATTGACGTTGAGAATGTTTTAAGGAGTATCCCGAAAATGGCCATCGATTTCAGTGGAATCAACGCTAACGGCAAACCGCAAAACAGCACGGAGCGTCGAGTTGAGACCCTTGACCGGTCAAGGTCTGGTTCCCGCTCCCAGGCGGTCGATCAATCCTCCCCACCCAATGCGAGCGACAAAATCAGCCTCACCGCCACCGCCACGCGGCTCAAGGCTCTGGAGGCGCAATTGGCGAAGCTGCCGGTCGTGGACAACAATCGGGTCGGGGACGTTCAACGCGCCCTGGCCAACGGCACTTATTCCGTGAATGCGGAGCGCGTGGCGGGCAAACTGATCGCGTTCGAGCGCCAACTCGCAGGCAAGGGGTAAGCATATGGACATGGAACGGGATCTGGGCGAACTCGAGGCCGTACTGGATGCGACCGGTCAGCAGCTTGCCCGGTTATACCGGGTACTCGAAAATGAGCATCTTGCCCTGCGCGATAACGACCTAAGCACCCTGGAAGCGGCGAGCAGCGAAAAAAACCAGCTCAGCGAGCACATCGACGCGCTGGAAAAACACCGCAGCCAGCTTATCGTCCAGGCGGGTTTCACGACGGATGCCACCGGCATGGCCGCCCTGGTGGGGACACTGGAGCAGCAATACGGTCCGGTCCCTCAGCTGGTGCAACGCTGGCAGGCACTGCAACACCTGATCCGCAAGTGCGACCGACAAAACCGTATCAATGGCTTTCTGCTCGAACGCAGCCGCCACCGGGTACAGACCGTCGTAGCGCTGCTGCAGGGCGGCGGTCAAGGCAATGAGATCTATGATCCGCACGGCGCCACTGTCGTTCTTCGTGCCTCTGCCAGTCTCGCCCACGCCTGAGTCGGTCCTCTGGCGCGGCACCGGGGCTGACACCCTGCAGATATAGAGACCGGTCATCGACTGACGCGCAAAACCATCCCCCCGGAAGTGCCCGGGCATACATCCTGTCACTGCGTCCCATGTCTCATAGCAACGACGAAGCATCCCCCCCGACACCTTCCCGGTCCGACGAATATCAATCCCAGTTCCAGAGCGTCTCCGACCCGGCATTCATCATCGCGCTGTTGAAGCAGGCCCAGGAGGCACATGCCCTGCTCAGCGTCACCCTGGCGAATGATGTCCGCCTATATAACAGTACCTTGCTTGGGGTCATGCCAGGGGACAAGGCAATCGAACTCGATGAACTCCACCGCAAGGAGGGGCACAATCAGATCGTGCCCGGCAGTACACTGCACATCATGACTCGGCTGCATGGTGTGGAGATACGATTTCACGTGCGCGCCGAGTCCATCACCCTGTCCGATGGCATCGCCATTTACCGCTGCCCGCTACCCGCTCAGGTGCAACACCTGCAACGACGTGCGTACTATCGGGCGCGCTCCGCGCGGGCGCAGCACATCCGCATAGGCCTGCGACTCACTGCACGCGAGGTGGTGGATGGCGAACTCGTCAATCTCTCCGTCGGCGGACTTGCCGTGCGCTGTCAGGGCCTTGACGGGCGCACCCTGGCCGAAGGGATGCAATTAACGGACTGCCTGATCCCTCTGCCCGGGCAGCGCCAACCCCTCCTGTGCACTCTGGCGTTACGCAATCTACATGATGAGCGGCAGGGGGGGTATCTGCATCTCGGCTTCGCCTTCATTGACCTCGACACCCGCCAGCAACAGCAGATCGAACGCGCCGTCGCTACACTCGATCGTCAAAACCGCAAACGCGCCACACGCAATACCGACTGAAATCAGCGCCTCGCCCGCAGTGGGCCGCCCGATGCAGGGCTGGGGGAGGGGCTGGCGGGCACGGTCCAGGGGGTGCTAGAATGGCGCTCCCTTAACGGGGCCGGTTACAGATGGCCCCTCGGCAAAACGCCAGCATTGACAACATCGGGGCCGTAGCTCAGCTGGGAGAGCGTCGCGTTCGCAATGCGAAGGTCGGGAGTTCGATCCTCCTCGGCTCCACCACATAAAATCAAAGGGTTCCGGTGGATTACGCCACCTGCACGTGCCGGGAACGGTACCAAAGCAGAACCGATTGAGAAACAGTCAGTTATACACCGCCCCGGTAGCTCAGCTGGATAGAGCGTCCCCCTCCTAAGGGGAAGGTCACACGTTCGAATCGTGTCCGGGGCGCCATCATAAACAAGACCCAGAACATACAAGTGAGCGATGCCAGCTCCATCTGTCAGACTGCCGTAGACGCATAGAACGGGGAGGGCAACTCAGGATAGGCACGATAGACATGCCTGAATACTTCCTCCGCTTTTTTGTTCACGTCCTCGTCCGTGTAGGCATCACCAGGTAGTCCCGTAACATCGCTCCACAGGTGATCCCGGATCGTGACTCGCACCGCATCACGGGTTGCCTCCTTGTCGCGCCAGTGGTCGATGCGCAGCTTCTCTGTCTTCAGCCGGACCAGTAACGCAACCGCGACAGCCTTGACCTTCTTGATCTCCCTGGAACCGAGCCCGGATTTTCTGAGCAGGTCGAAAATCGCCAGAGACTCCTCGTCCAAACCTTCGCGCACTGCCCGGCTCTGTTCTTCATCCAGTTCTTGCACCAGTTTGAGCAGGGCATATTTTTCCCGGTTGATCGCTGGCAGAGTTTGCACCGCCACGGTCGTCACGATCTGGCGCACGGCACCATCGTAGGCGTCTGCGGGCAGCCCCGGGTTCAGCGCCACCAACTTCTCACGCAGAGTACGGCTCAGCACCACCTCGCGGTCGGAAGCGCGCCCCAACAGACTGTCCGGCCCAAAGGTTTCGTTGTTATACGCGTACACCGACTGCCAACCGAGCTGCTGCTCCAGATAGTCGGCGGTGGTCTGCTGAACCAGGGTGCCTTCGGTGTAATCCATCAGTTAACGTCATCCACCTCGTTCAGCATCTCACGAATACATTCTTCAAGCGGTGGCAAGTGCCCATCGATTACCGCAGCTATTGTGAGAGGATCAATAGTGCCCAGATAGTTATGCACGAGAATATTCCGAAAACCGCTGATCTCACGCTACAGAATAGTCTGCCAGCGCATTTTCATCTCCTGCGGCAACAACTGCGTCGCTTCCGACAGTGTTTGCAAATTCCGTAAGGCTGCGTCATACAGCACCTCATCCCGGGCAAGATCACCGCGCTCCCGGTTACGCCGAATCCTCGCAATGGCATCAAGAATATGCAGCGTATAAGGCTGCCAGGACTTTTTCATAGCTCCACAGCTTCCCTTAAAACCTGCTCGCGAATATGGCGGTTGAGTTCATGTTCCGGAATGAGTTCCACCCGGCGCTTGAGCAAATCCGCCAGCTGTTCAGTCAGCGG